>Ga0075428_100000642_pt1 | contig 35902 bp, 34 predicted proteins | sample RhiMetdeltSRZDD2_FD_75291 | JGI IMG/M metagenome (GOLD analysis project Ga0075428, IMG submission 75291) | Populus rhizosphere microbial communities from Tennessee, USA - Rhizosphere MetaG P. deltoides SRZDD2 | ecosystem: Host-associated > Plants > Roots > Rhizosphere > Soil | place: USA... | reverse complement strand
ATCATGGCCGTGCCAGCACACGACGAGCGTGACTTTGGCTTCGCCGAGAAGTTCGGGCTGCCCGTGCGACATGTCGTCGCGCGCCGCGGCGCCGAGCAGGCCGAGGTCGAGGGCGCGTACGTCGCGCACAGCGACGACGAGGTCCTCGTGAACAGCGGCCCTTACAGCGGCCTGGCGGCCGACGAGGGTGGCCGCCGGATCGTCGCGGACCTTGCGACCCGGGGCCTCGGCAAGGCCGCCGTGACGTACCGGCTTCGCGATTGGGTGATCGGCCGCCAGCGGTACTGGGGCACGCCGATCCCGATCATCTACTGCGACGTCCACGGAACGGTGCCCGTGCCGGAGGAAGACCTGCCGGTCCGGTTGCCGGACGAGGTCGACTACGCCGGGAGCGGCGTGAACCCGCTGACGCGCGACGAAGCTTTCCTGAACGTCGCCTGCCCCATCGGCGGCGAACCGGCGCGTCGCGAGACCGACACGCTGGACACCTTCATCGACTCGTCGTGGTACTGGTATCGCTACCTGTCACCGCACCGCGACGACGTCCCGTTCGACCCCGACCTGGTCGAGGGCTGGACGCCCGTCGAGCAGTACACGGGCGGCGCCGAGCACGCGGTCATGCACCTGCTCTACGCGCGAGAGTGGACGAAGATGATGCGCGACCTCGGGCTGGTCCAGCAGAACGAGCCGTGGCGGCGGGTGTTCAACCAGGGCCAGATCCTCGGCACCGACGGCGAGCGGATGTCGAAGTCGCGTGGCAACACCGTCGATCCGGACGACCTCGTCGCGTCGTACGGCGCCGACACCGTGCGCCTGTTCCTGATGTTCATGGGCCCGTGGGACCAGGGTGGGCCGTGGACGACGACCGGGATCGAGGGCGTCCACCGATTCCTGCGGCGGGTCTGGGCACTCGTGCTCGATGCGCAGGGTCGCGACCGCCGAGACGGCGCCGATGACCTTCCGGCCGGGGAGGACGCAGCGGCGTCGAGCCGGGCCATCCGGGCCGCCGCGCACAGGACGCTGCGCGACGTGACGACCGACTACGAGTCGTTCCACTTCAACACGATGATCGCGAAGCTCATGGAGCTCTCGAACACGCTCTACCGCTACCGCGGCACACCGGTCGCCGGCGGCGAGGCCTGGGACGAGGCGATCCGGCTGCTGCTGCTGATGCTGGCGCCGGCGGCACCGCACATCACCGAGGAGCTGTGGTCGCGGCGCCAGGCCGCTGCCGGCCAGCCGTGGTCGTCGATCCACACGGAGTCATGGCCGGACCTCGACACATCGGCCGTCGCCGAGACGACGCGCGAGGTGCCGGTCCAGGTGAACGGCAAGCTTCGCGATCGGGTTGAAGTGCCGGTCGGCATCTCCGCGGCCGACCTCGAAGCGCTGGTCCTGTCGCGCGACAAAGTCCAGGCCGCGCTTGGCGGGCGAACACCCGATCGCGTCATCCAGGCCGGCGGCGGGAAGCTCGTCAACATCGTCCTTCGCTGATGCTCGGCACCGACGCACCCGAGGCGGACATCGCGCGGCTGCTGAACGAACACCCGCCCGAGCTCCAGGCGATCGAGCACGCGCTACGTCGCCTCATCCGCGCCGAGGCGCCTGCCGCCGAGGAGCGCGTGGACTTCGGCAACAAGCTCATCGCCTACGGCTGGACGATGGGCATGCGTGACCTGCTGTTCGCGCTCATCTGCCACAAGAGCTGGGTCAACCTCCAGCTCGCCGACGGCGCCGACCTGCCCGATCCCAGCGGCATCGTCGAGGGCACCGGGAAGAAGATCCGCCACGTCAAGGTCCGGACGCTCGAGGAAGCCGGCGCACCGGCGCTTCTCGCGCTTCTCCGGGCGCAGATCAAGATCCGGCCACCGAGAGCATGAGCCCGTCATGACCGAACCGAACCCAGACCAAAGCCAGCCGCTCTTCGACGCGCTCGACGCCTGGACGGCGGGGACATCGCACCAGGACGCCGCAACGGCGGCACTGCCCCGGCCCCGTTCAGTTTCGGACGGCGCGCGCGTGGAGCTGCGCGAGATCACGCACGAGTCCGTCCGCGAGATCTGCCGCCTCGCCGTGGGAGCCGGCCAGCACCGGTTCGTCGCCCCAAACGCAGTCTCGCTCGCTGAGGCGCATTACTCGCCGGAGGCGTGGCCGCGGGCCGTCTACGCGGACAACGTGCCGGTCGGCTTCGCGATGCTCTCGATCGACGAGGCGAAGGCCGAGTACTTCCTCTGGCGCTTCATGATCGCGGCGCCGTTCCAGCGGCTGGGCTTCGGCGAGGCGGCCTTGCGCCTGATCGTCGACCATGTTCGGACGCTGCCCGGCGCGACCGCTTTCATGACGTCATGGGTGCCGGCCGAGGGCGGCCCGGAGCCGTTCTACCGGGGCTTCGGGTTCGAGCCGACCGGCGAGGTCGACGACGGCGAGGTGATTGGGCGCCTTCCGCTCTAGCGGGTTACCGTGGCGGCACCTTCGCCGCCTCTAGCCGGGCGGCGCGGGGAGAGCCCGGGGAGCGCGGAACTCGTTCCTCGGGCTCGCTCAATCCCTCAGGCGGCCGGTGACGCGCTCGCGGCGGCCTTCGCCTTCGCTCGATGCCGGGCCACCTTCGCCTGGTTGCCACAGACACGCATGTCGCACCAGCGCCGACGGCCGGTGGGTGAAGTGTCGTAGAACGCCTCGCGGCAATCTTCGTTCGCGCAGATCCGGAAGCGCTCCGGGCGACCGCCGGCGAGCTCGCGCACGATTGGCTCCACGAGAAGCGCCAGAGCGCTGTCAACCGTGTCGCCGAGGTGCCGATGGCCGGTCCGGACGCCGCCATCGGGCGTGACCTCGAGCATCGGCACGATCCGGGAGCCGAGGACCTTGTTCAGGGTCGCGACGGCTTCGGGATCCGGTGCCGTGCCTTCGGCGGTCGCATCGACGACGGCGCGGAGCGCGTGACGGACCTCGCGTGCTCGTTCGAGGCCGTCCGTGCACTGCTCGACGGGCTTGCCATTCCGCTCGTGGAGCATCCCGTGCGTCCCGAGCCACGCGGCGACGTCGCTGTCGTCGGTGATGTCGTCGATCTCGAAACCATTGTCGTAGTGGAGCGTGTTGATGAAGTCGAAGGACCCCTCGAGCGGTACCTCGTGGCCGTGGTCGGCCGGGTGTCCGAACTCGATCTGGGGAATTGTTGTCAACATCGTGTAACCACTCTATACCGCTTGACAGGTTACGCGCAAGAGGGTAGATTTCACTTGTAACCGATAAGAAGCCAAAAACTGGTTAGCAGGAAGAAGGGAGGACACTCGAATGCCCGTCATCACCGCCGCAACATTCGTGCTGGTGAGCCTCGTCCTCATCCTCATGGCCTTCGACGTCGCAGCCGCCCTCTGGGGCACGGACTCGCGCGAGCCCATGACGGACGACCACCGCCGCTGACCCGTCGGTCCTTCCGGACCGCCGTCAACTTCAAGACTACCCAACGAGGTGACCACGATGTATCTCCTTCACGCCGCCATCGTCGCGGATCGCCTCGCGGCTTTCCATCGCGAGGCTGACGACTCCCGACTCGCCGCACTCGGCCGAGAGACCGAGGCGGACGAGCCGTTCCGTCCGTCGTTCCCGCGCCGGCTCATCGCTCGCACCGCCCTTGGCATCAGCCAGGCGACGGCCCGAGTCGCGAGCTGGAGCGATCCGACCAGCTCGCCTTCCGCGGAAGCCCTCGGCTACCGTTGATCGCGTGAACCGCCAGTCCACCCGAGACGGCCTCGCCGCCGTCTCCTGGGGCCCGGGCCGAATCGACCTCTTCTGGGTCGACGAAGTCCGGGCCTTGTGGCATCTGGCGTTCGATTCCGGCGAGTGGAGCGAACCCGAATCGCTTGGCGGGGTGTTGGCCTCGGCGCCCGCGGTCACGGCCTGGGCGCCCGGCGAGATGGAGGTCTTCGCCATCCTCGAGGACGGCGCCCTCTGGAACCGCTACTGGGACCACACCTACTGGCATCCCTGGGAGTCGCTCGGCGGCGAGCTGGACAGCTCGGTGACGCCATCGGCGTCCTCGTGGGGCCCGGAGCGGCTCGACGTCTTCGCCAACGGCCGCGACGGCCGCGTCTGGCATCGCTGGTGGGACGGCTCGCGCTGGGTGGACTGGGAGCCGCGCTGACGATCCGGTGCTCCACCGCAACATGATGATCGTCAGGTAAGTCGCAGCTAAGCGGCGCTCGCTAGAGTCGCGCCTGACGCCCTGCCCGTCGAAGTGCCCCGACAGGCAGGGCGTTTCGATTCCCACCCAGGCGCTCATGGGTCGCCTGGTCCCCCGCTGTCGCCGCCCGCCCGATCGCACGTTGCCGCCCGCCCGATCGGAGCCCGTGTGGACAACCAAGCGCCGTGGCGCGTCCTCGAGACGCCGGCAGGTGGGTCTGCGGCAGCGTCCGCGCCTGACACGCCAGCAGCGCAGGGCGCGCTTGCGAATCGGACGGCGATCCTCGTCGCCCTCGTCGGCGCGGTCGCGATCACCGTCGCCGCCGGAGTCCTCGCGATCTCCGCGCCGGGCGGCACGATCGGGGTCGGCGGAGGAGCGACCATTGACGGGTCGAGCGAAGACCCGTCTGCGGGTTTGGAGATCGTCGTCGAGGTCAGCGGGGCCGTTCGAAACCCCGGCGTGTATCGCCTGCCGGCGGGCGCTCGCGTCGCGGATGCGATCGAGGCGGCCGGGGGCTACGGTCCGCGCGTCGACGTCGAGCGGGCGACAGCCGGACTCGATCTCGCGGCCCATCTCGCCGACGGGGCGACCGTCGCGGTGCCGTCGCGTGACGACCCGCCGGCCGCGGCAGGATCCAGCCCTGGATCCGGTGGGAGCGGGCCGGGCCTCGTCAACCTGAATACAGCGACATCCAGCGAGCTCGAGGCGCTACCCGGCATCGGGCCCGTCACGGCCCAAAAGATCATCGACGCCCGAACGGAACGTCCGTTCGCGTCAGTGGACGAGCTTCGCGAGCGCGGCCTGATCGGTGAGAAGACGTTCGAACGCCTTCGCGACCTCGTGACGATCGGCTGAGCGGTGGGCGCGAGCGGCTGGCTCGCGGCCGCGGCGGTCGGAGCCGCACTGTTCGGCCCGATCGTCGGCCCGATCCCGGTCATCCTGGTTGCCTTCGCACTCGGGCTGAGCTCGCTCGCGAGCCGCGTCGCGGGGCGGCCGTGGCTCCGGCGAACCGACCCCGCCGCCATCGGGCTTCTCGTGATCGGGCTTCGACTCGCGCTCGAGGTCCAGGCGGGCTCGGGCGTCGCCGCGACCCTGCCATCGACCGATGGGCCGTGGATGGGCGTCGTCACGTCCATCTCTGCGCCGCGGCGAGGCCTGCAACCCGCGATCGTGGAGCTCGATCCGCCGGCGGACCTGGCCGTGTCGGCGATGTTGCCACGCTTCCCGGCCGTCGTCCCGGGCGATCGAGTCAGCGTGCAGGGCCGACTGAGGCCCGTCGAGGACGACGAGTACGGGCACTACCTCGGGCGGATCGGCGTGTCCGCGACGCTCTATGCCGAGAGCCTGGACGTTGCGCCCGCGACAACCGATCTGGCGCGCCGGCTCGAGGGTCTCCGGCGGGGATCGGCGGAGGCTCTGGCCCTCGCCGTTCCAGAGCCAGCCGCCGGCCTTGCCGCCGGAATCCTCGTCGGCCTCCGTGATCGCGTCGATCGCGACGTGGCCGCGGCGTTCACGACGGCCGGGATCAGCCACGTCGTGGCGATCTCGGGCTGGAACATCGCGATCGTCGGCGCGACGATCGGGGCACTCGCCGGCGGCCTCAGCCGGCGACGCCGCTCGATCCTCATCTGCGTCGCGATCGCGCTCTATGTCGCGTTCGTCGGCGCGTCCGCATCGGTCCTGCGGGCCGCGGCGATGGCCGGCGTCGCGCTCCTGGCTCGCGAGTCAGGGCGCGCCGGGCGGGCCGCCGCGGCGCTCGGCCTTGCCGTTGTTGCGCTGCTGCTGCTCGACCCGGGCCTGGCGGGCGATGCCGGGTTCCAGCTTTCGTCGCTGGCGACGGCCGGCCTCATCGCCTGGGGCACGCCGCTCACGGCGCGGCTTGCCGGGGCCAACCCCGGCCGGCCAAGGCGCCTCCTCGCCGAGAGCCTCGGCGTATCGCTCGCCGCCCAGGCCGCGACCCTGCCGGTCATCCTCGCGGATTTCGGACGGCTGTCACTCGTCGCGCCGGTCGTGAACCTCCTCGTCGTTCCCCTCGTCGCGCCGGCGATGGCGGCGGGCGCCATCGCGCTGATCGGCGGTTGGCTGGCACTGCTCGGCGCACCAGCGGCGATCGCAACGGTTGCCGGGCTCCCCGCGTGGGCGCTGTTGAGCGCGATGATCGGCATCGGCCGCGCTGGCGCCGGGCTGCCGTTTGCGAGCGTGGCATTGGATCCGCCGTGGTCGACGCTCGCCGGCGTGATCGCCGGCGCCGTCATCCTCGTCATCGCGCGCCGGCGGGCACGCCGGAGCGCGGCCACGTCAGCGTTCCCAATTCGCCGTGCGACCAGACACCAGGCACCCGCTGTGCCGCATCGCCTCAAGATGGCCGCGGCAGCGCTCCTGATCGCCGTCGCCGGCCTCGGCATCGTGCTCATCCATCGACCGGACGGCATCGTCCGGGTCACCGTGCTCGACGTCGGCCAGGGCGATGCGATCCTCGTCGAGGGCGGCGCTGGCGGTCGGTTGCTCGTCGACGGCGGCCCGGATCCCGATCGGCTCCTCGTCGCGCTCGACGAGCGCCTTCCGCCATGGGACCGCCGCATCGACGTGGTCATCCTCACCCATCCGCATGAGGATCACGTCGCCGGGCTCGTCGGCTTGCTCGCGCGATACCGCGTGGGGCGCGTCTTCGAACCCGGGATGCAGGGCCCGGGTCCCGGCTTCGCCGCATGGCGTGCGGCGCTGGCGAAGGTTGGCCGACCGATCGGGACGCTCGCCGCCGGCGATCAGCTGCGGATCGATGCGATCCGACTGCGAGTCCTGTGGCCGGTTCGCGGGAAGGTACCGCTCGAGCCGGCCGACGGCGGAACGGCCATCAACAACGTGTCGATCGTGCTCCTGGGCGAGGTCGCCGGGCGCCGATTCCTGCTCGCGGGCGACGTCGAGGAGGACATCGACCCGTCGCTGATCGCCGAGGGCCTGCCCCACCTCGACCTGCTCAAGGTCGCCCATCATGGCTCGAAGACCGCCTCGACCGACGCCTTCCTCGAGTCGGTGCGGCCGAGCGTCACGGTGGTGTCTGCCGGGACCGGCAACCCGTACGGCCACCCGGCGCCATCGACGATCGCGCGGCTCGAAGCGACCGGCGCCCGGGTCTACCGGACGGACCGCAACGGCTCCGTCGAGGTCAGCCTGGAAGCGAGTCGGGTCTCCGTGAGCGCATCGGGCCCGCGCACATCGGCCATTCCGGGGGCGGCGGTACCCACGGTTGCCCGGGCGTTCACCTGCGCCGTCCTGTCCGCCACCGGCTGACCCCGATACCATCGCCACGTGCCCACCACCAGCGCCGCACGTGCGCCCCTTGCCTACTTCTGGGGCGACGATGCGTACGGCATCGAAGCCGCAGTCGAGGGCCTCCGAACCGGACCCGCATTCCAGGACAGCCCGCCGGAACGTTGGCGCGCCGCGACGGATCCGAATCTCGCCGCCCGGACACTGGCTGAGCTCCGGGAGCGGGCTGCCACCGGCTCGCTGTTCGGCTCGGGGACGCTCGCGATCGTGGCGAATCCCGGGCCGCTCGTGCGTCGGAACGAGGACCGCGACGCGCTGATCGAGACCCTCGCCGCGCTCGCGCCGGGCAATGGCGTCGCCTTCGCCGTCGAGACGGACTCCGGGGTCAAGGACCCGCCCCAGAAGCCGCTCGCCGAGGCTGTCCGCGCGGCCGGCGGCGACGTCCGCCGGTTCGAGGCGCCACGCGAGGGCGCGCTCGCGGCGTGGATCGAGGCTCGCGCGCGGGAGCGCCACATCGCGTTGGCGGCGGGCACCGCGAAGGAGCTCGCGACGCGTGTCGGCGGGTTCGTCCGCGAAGGCGACGTCGATCGTCGGGAGCAGGGCCGGATCGCGGTCGGCGAGCTCGAGAAGCTCGCGCTCCACGCACTCGATCGAGCAATCACGACCGACGACGTCCGGGCGCTCGTGTCGGAGGCCGTCCCCGGCTCGATCTGGGCGTTCGTGGATGCCGTCGGGATGCGCCAGGGCGCGAAGGCCATCGCCCTTCTGGAGCGGCTGCTGCCTGACACGCCGGAGCCAGTCCTGCTGGCGGTCCTCCACCGCCGAATCCGCGAGCTGATCGAGGTCGAGGATCGGCTGGCCGCTGGAGAAGCGCCGGGCTCGCTGGTCCGCTCGATGCGCCTCGTTCCGTTTCGCGCCGAGATGCTCGCTCGCCAGGCCCAGCAGTGGTCGGCTCGCGACCTCGACGCAGCCCTCGAGGGCCTCGTCGAGCTCGACTCGATCGTCAAGGGCGTCCCGGGCAGCCCGGCCGGCGACGCTCAGCATCGGCTGGCGTTCACGCTCTGGGTCCGCGACACCGTCGCGCCTGGAGGCTGACCACCCAGTAAACAACGAAGCGGGCCCTGACCGGCCCGCTTCGCTGGTTGTCGAGCGCCGTGCAGCTGCGCCCGGAGAGGTTCAGGAAGAGGTCAGGACGACCAGGCCTGCTCCTGGACGACGAGGTCGCTCTCGATCGCGAAGACGCAGCGGCCCTGGCCCAGGTCGAGGAGCTCGATCAGCTCCGGGTCGATGTACAGCTGGTGACAGTCCTCGCAGAGACCGCCCGGGATCCCGAAGCACAGCCGCTCATCGCGGTCCGGCATGCGGAAGGTCGCATCGAACCGGGTTGTGATGAGGCGACGGCTGCAGGCGGGGCACCGTTCGCGGATGCGAGTCATACGGCGATGCTATGGAGCACCACCTTTCGTCAATATGACCCTTCAGTACCGCCTCGGCCGGTACCACGCATGGCCCCGCACGCGGCCGAAGCTCACTGCACCCGCAGGACCGTCTTCGCCTCCGACCAGTGCCGCTCGAGGTCGTAGTAGTCGCGCTCGGGCGGCGTGAAGATGTGGACGATCGTTCCGCCGAAGTCGACGAGGACCCAATGTGAGGCCGCCGTGCCCTCACGACCGAACGGTCGGACGCCTTCTTCGCGCATGCCATCGACGATCCCGCCGGCGATCGCATCGAGCTGCCGCTCCGAGCCGCCGGAGCAGATGACGAAGTAGTCGGCCATCGTCGTCAGGCCGGAAAGGTCGAGCAGGACGATGTCGGCGGCCTTCTTGTCCTCGGCCAGCTCGACGATCCGGCCCGCGATCTCGCGCGACGAGCGCTCGTCGACGCGCTTGGCCTTCGGCGGGGCGGGAATCTTCCTGGATCGTGTTCGGGTTCGTTCGGGCAGGCCGTCGGCCCGGCGCGGGGCCCTCAGCTCAGAGGGCATGGGCCCTCGGCGAACGACTGGACATCTGCGGTCTCGAACACTCGGGGCAGGGTACCCCGACGGGTGGGGACCCGCAAAAGGCAACACGCGGGCGGCGGACTGGCCATGATGCTCGCGTAACGAAGCGGGGGCTGGCGACGTCAACGATGGGAATGCGCTACCAGCCCACCGGCACGCCGGAGCCCCGCGACAACCGCGAGAACGGCGACGACCGTCCGGCAGAGGCCGCCGAGAGCGAGATGGTCGACCTCGGCGAGTCGCCACTCCCGAGCCGCCTCGACGTCCCGCCGGCGTCCGTCCGAGCCCACGGCCGGCGCCTCGATCCGAGGCTCGCGGCCGGGGTCGCGGTCTCGATCGTGGTCGTCGCGGTCCTGGGCACCGGTCCGCTCGCCCCGAAGCCAACGACGGGGCCAAGCCACGCTCCCCCGTCGAGCCTCGTTGCCGTCGAGAGCTCCCCGGCGCCAACCGACGCCTGTCCGGTCAACTCGGTCGACCCGGTCAAGCCGCCGGTGGTGAGCTTCGGGCAGCTGAACACGTTCCTGACTCGAAAGCCGGCCTTCGGCACCGGCGCCAGCATCGATGCCGTCGACGTGGTTGCTCCGGTCGCGCACGTGGTCCAGGTCGACGCGGCCCGCCGCATGCAGCTTCGCATTCCGGATGTCAGTTGCGTCGAGCTGCTGGGAATCGATCTCTTCGATGCGGGCCGGCCGCATGGGACGGCGCTGACCGTTCGCGCTCCGGCACCCCTCGAACGAGGCTCCAAACAGCTGACGTGGGACGGCCCGCCGGCCGGCGACTGGATCGTCCGGGTGGCGCTGCAGCTGCGGACGCCGGGTGGCGAAACGGACTCCATCTGGGCCGTCTACCTCTACCGGCTGAACAGCGGCTACGTCGCGTGGCAGTCGCCCGTACCGTCATCGGGAGCTGGTGGCTCACCCGACGGAGGGCCGATCGTCACGCCGGCGGTGGCGTGCGGGCCGCTCCTCGTCGACACGGTGCCGCCGGGCGTCGAGCTGCGAGTTGGCGCGACCGTTGCCGCTGGCGTCCTCGGCGAGTACCAATGGCGCTCGACGACGGTCACGAACGACGTGCGCGAGGCGCTCCTCAGCGCTGGCCCGATCGAGGTCGACGGACCGGTGACGCTTGCGATCGCGGGCAACACATGCGCCACGAGCTGGTACATCACGGCTGGCGTGCTGCCCGTGGCGGGCGAGCCGAGCGATCGCCAGTACTACATCGATCAGGCACCCGACAACCCCTCGAACAATCCCCGACTCGCTGCCCAGAACGTGTTCTCGTTCGCCAGCCTTCCGGTGCTCGGGACGTTCGTCCTCCAGACCTCACTCGAGTTTGAGAACGGTGATCGGGAGACGGTCTACTGGCTGCTCCACGCACCGGTCGGGCCGGTCCCCAACGCATTCGTCGTGGCAGAAGGGTCACCCGATCCGATCCCGCTCGCCCTGGGCTGCGGAGTCGAAGTCTCCAGTGAGGGTCGCTACGGCGTCGAGGTCTGCGAACAGCGCTGGCCCACGCTGCCCGACGGTCCGGCGCTGGATCTGGCGGCAGCTGGCTCGCTGCGGATCGCCTTCGGGAGCGAGCGGATCTCAGGCTGGGTCGTCGAGCTCGCGACCCGCACGGAGATCGAAACCGGCGGTCGTCCTCAATGTCCGTACACGCTCACCTCCGGGTACAGCGGCCTCGGGCTCGGCGACCTCGAGCTCCCGCCTCTCCCGTCGGGCGACTGGATCATGCGCGTGTCGCTCACGTCGCGCGACGGCGAGAACTCGGTGGCCGTTCCGTACTTCGTCCGGGTCAGGGTCGAGGGCGCGCCAACGCCCCTGCCGACTCCAATCTGCGGGGACTTCTGACGGCTCAGCCTCCACCGGCGTACAGGCGGTGCGCGGTGATGTATTCCGCGACCGCGGCTGGCACGAGGTAGCGGATCGAGCGGCGGCGGGCCACGCGATCGCGGATCGCCGATGACGAGATCTCGAGGCGCGCCCCGCCGAGGCTGACGACACGGTCCTCGCGGCCAGGAAAGTGCTCCGTGAGCCAGGCTCGGTCCGGGGCCGGATAGCCGGCTCGAGGCATGACCGCGAGCCGGCACTGGTCCAGCAGCCGCTCCGGTTCGTGCCACGTCGGCAGCTCGAGCAGCGTCTCGGACGAGAGGATGAACGTCAGGTCCGGCTCGCGCCCGGCGGTGCGTTCGGCGGCGGCGACGAGCTCGACGGTGTCGACCGTGAACGACGGACCCGCCCGATCGATGTCGATCCGGCTCACCTCGAACGCGGCGTTGTCGGCGATGGCGGCTTCGACCATCGCAAGCCGATGCCCCGGCGCGGTCACGGACTGGGCCGTCTTGTGCGGCGGAATGCCCGCGGGGACGAACACGATCCGCTCGAGCCCGAGGACCTCGCGGGCCTCGTCGGCGGCGGCGAGGTGGCCGAGATGGATCGGGTCGAACGTCCCGCCCATGATCCCGAGCGAGTCGGGTACGACCGGGGCCGCTGGCTGGATCCCGCCGGCGCCCGTCACGCCTCCCACGGCGCCGGCTCCCAGTCCAGCTCGGCGGCCCCGATGCGAACGACGTCGCCGGGTTCGATCCCGGCCTCGCGCAGCGCGTCCTCGATGCCGAGGCGGGCGAGATCGCGCTGGAAACGCTCGGCAGACTCTTCGATGTCGAAGTTCGTCTGCGCGGCAATGCGTTCGATCCGGCGGCCCTTCACGCGGTACCTGCCGGGGCCCTCGGCGATCACCGAGAAGCCCTCGACGGCCGGGTCGATCCGATGGACGACGACCTCGGTCGGCGGCGGGGCCTCTGCAAGCGTTGCGGCGTCGGGCAGGAGCGCCGCGAGCGCCGCGCGCAGCTCCGGGAGACCGTCGCCCCGGTCCGCGGACAGGCCGATGGTCGTCACCTTCTCGCGCTTGCGGGCGCGTTGGAACGCCGGCCACGCATCGTTCGCGGCCGGCAGGTCGAGCTTGTTGAACGCGATCAGGCGCGGCTTCGCGAGGAGCGCCGGATCGTGGGCCCGCAGCTCCTCGACGATGACCCCGTAATCCCACTCCGCGTCGCGCGCCGCGCCGTCGACGACGTGGACGAGGACGCGCGTCCGCGACACGTGCCGCAGGAACGCATGTCCGAGGCCCGCGCCGGTGCTCGCGCCCTCGATCAGCCCGGGGACGTCGGCGATCGTCGGCCTGCGATCTTCGTCGTCGCCGAGATCGAGCACGCCGAGGTTCGGTTCGAGCGTCGTGAACGGGTATGGGGCGATCTTCGGGCGGGCCGCCGTCAACGCCGCGAGCAACGTCGACTTCCCGGCATTCGGAAGGCCGACGAGCCCGACGTCGGCGATGAGCCGGAGCTCGAGGCGGAGCGTTCGCTCTTCGCCGGGCTCGCCCTTCTGGGCGTGCTTCGGGGCCTGGTGTGTCGAGGTCGCGAAGTGCTTGTTGCCGAGCCCGCCGCGGCCACCACGCGCGACCACGGCCGATTGCCCAACCGCGACCAGGTCCGCAAGCAGCGCGCCGCTCGTGGCGTCGTACACGGACGTGCCGGGCGGAACGCTCAGGCGCAACGTCTCGCCGGCCTTGCCGTGCCGATTGTTGCCTTCGCCGCGGCCACCCGGAGTCGCTCGGAAGTGGTGCTTCTGCTGGAAGTCCCGGAGCGTCGTCTGGCCGGCGTCGACGACGAGCTCGATCGAGCCGCCGCGTCCGCCGTCACCGCCATCGGGTCCGCCGCGCGGAACGTGGGCTTCGCGTCGGAACGTCGCCGCGCCGTCGCCGCCCGCGCCGGCACGAACAAAGAGCGTGACCTGGTCGAGGAACACGGGCTGACCCTACTTCATCCGGTCCGCGTCAGGGCCCGGGCGAGAGCCGTGCTGCCGGCGCCCGAGGCGCCGCAGGGGGCGCTCGAGGCGCCCGCGGCTCAGTAGTAGCGCAGCGGGTTGACCGGCTGCCCGCCTTCGATCGGTCCGATCGACACGACGAAGTGGAGGTGCGGACCGGTCGCCCACCCGGTCTGGCCGATCCGGCCGACCTGCTGGGCCTTCGAGACGTACTGGCCGCTGCTCACGGTGAGGGACGACATGTGGAAGTAGCCCGTGTACAGGTTGCCGCCGTGCGAGATCCAGACCTGGTAGCCGCCGCCGTTGTTGCGCCAACCGGAGAAGACGACCTTGCCGGCCGCCGCCGCGACGACCTTCGAGCCGTACGTGGCCGCGATGTCGATCGCGTAGTGGCCGTAGTGGAAGTACTGGCTGATGTAGTTGTTGCCGCCGACGACGGGCCACGCGAAGCGACCGCCGGTGTACGAGCCGCCGACACCGCTCGACGAGCCGCCACCACTGCTCCGCGGCGGCTTTGGGGCCTCCGGAATCGGCGCGCCAACAGCCCCCGGCAGGATCAGGACCTGGCCGATGACGAGGTTCGTGTCCTCGAGGCGGTTGACGTCGACGACGGCTGCGGCGTCGACCTTGTAGGTCGTGGCGAGAGCGTCGAGTGTGTCGCCGTCCTTGACGGTCACGACGAGGCCGTTGACGGGCGGGATGACCAGCGTCTGGCCGATGTGGAGGTCGTCCTTGGCCTTGAGCTTGTTCGCCCACCAGACGGTCATCATCGAGACGCCTGCCTGGTCCGCGATCCCGATCAGCGTGTCGCCGGACTTGACGACGTAGCGCCGGAGCAGGCTCTTGCCGTCGATGACCGTGGTCTCGGGCAGGACGGGCTTGTAGAGGGTGCCGTCGTCGACGATCGAGCCGGCGCCGGAGCCGGCGGCCGAGCCGCTCGCACGACCGAAGATCGATTCGAGCTCGGCTTCGTCATACGGAGCGCCAACGACGCCGCTGCCGTCGACACCGCCGACGGCGACGCGGGCTTCCTGGCTCGTGTCGGTCGTCGTGCCGCCGGTCGCGGCCGCGGGCTGGAAGCTGGCCATCGAGGCAAGGAGCACGAGGAGCGCGGCGCCGACGGGCAGGACCCGCTCAGAGCCGAGCGCGGCACGCGCAGATGCGACCACACGCTCAGCCAGACGACGCACAGCTCCGATGGAGCGGCGCTGGAAGCGGGTCGCGGGGATGGGCTGGACCGAGCGATCGCTCGAGGCGGGTCGTTCGCCGATGATGGGACGGCGGACGCCGGCCAGGGCCTTCAGCAATACGGTCTCCAGATGCGGACGGCGGGACAACTGCAGCGTGGGTCAATGGAGGGACCCGGTGCCGTCCAGGGTCGCGAGATTCGAGCTGGGGGTCTCACTTCGCGGCCGGAGCCCGCTCCTCCGCGGGCTGCGACATCGGCTGGACCGTACCACGCATTACGGGGGTCTTGCAAACGGTCAAGTGGCCCGTCGCGTGCGGGCCGTATGGCCCCCCGTTGCCGCTAGCTGTCCAGGCTCTTCGTCAGGCCGGCGAGGAACTGGACGTTCGTATCCGTCTTTGCAAGGCGGTTGAGAAGCAGCTCGATGCCCTCGTTCGTGCCCACCGCGGAAAGCATCCGGCGCATCGTCCAGACCATCTTGAGGGTGCCCTCTTCGAGGAGCAGCTCCTCTCGGCGAGTGCCCGAGCGCATGACGTCGATCGAGGGATAGATCCGCTTCTCGGCGAGCTTCCGGTCCAGGATGAGCTCGGAGTTGCCGGTGCCCTTGAATTCCTCGTAGATCACGTCGTCCATGCGCGAACCCGTATCAACGAGGCACGTGCCGATGATCGTGAGCGAGCCGCCCTCCTCGATCTTCCGCGCCGCCCCGAAGAAGCGCTTCGGCGGGTACAGCGCGATCGGGTCGAGGCCGCCGGAGAGGGTCCGCCCCGAGGGCGGCAGGGCGAGGTTGTAGGCGCGCGCGAGGCGCGTGATCGAATCGAGCAGGATCACGACGTCGCGGCCGGTCTCGACCTGGCGCTTCGCGATCTCCAGCGCCATCTCGGCGACGTGGGTGTGGTTCTCGGTCGGCTCGTCGAAGGTCGAGCTGATCACCTCACCCTTGACGCTGCGGCGCATGTCCGTGACTTCCTCGGGCCGCTCGCCGATGAGGGCGACCATCAGCAGGATTTCCGGGTAGTTCGCAGTGATGCCGTTGGCCATGGCCTTGAGGAGCATCGTCTTGCCGGCCTTCGGCGGGCTGACGATGAGCGCGCGCTGGCCCTTGCCGATCGGGTTGACGAGGTTGACGAGGCGCTGGCTGAGGTTCTTCGGGTCGCTCTCGAGGTTGATGAGCTCGTCCGGGTGGACCGGCGTGAGGTCGTTGAAGACGGGCCGCCGGCTGGCGGTCTCGACGTCGACGCCGTTGACGCTGTCGACGCGGATCAGGCCCCAGTACTTCTCCTGGTCGCGCGGGGAGCGAACGGCGCCCGAGACGCGGTCGCCGACGCGGAGCGCGAAGCGGCGGACCTGGCTGGACGAGACGTAGACATCGTCCGGTCCCGGCAGGAGGCCATGACGCCGCATGAAGCCGTAGCCCTCGTCGACGATGTCGAGGATGCCGGTGGCATAGGCATGGCCGGCGCGCTCGGTCTGGCGACGGAGGATTCGGTCGACAAGGTCAACCTTGGGCTCGCCGGAGACGGCCTCGAGCTCGAGGTCGCGAGTGACCTGCTTGAGCTCGGCGGCGCTCATCTCCTGGAGATCGGCGATGTCGAGGTCGTTCCGCTCGCGGGCGGCCTCGGCCTCGAGGAGCTCCTCGTGATCGGTAACGGGCATCCGAGGAGCGGGATGGCGACGGCGGGGTCGACGGCGTGCGCGCTGATCGCGCTGCTGGTCAGGTCCGGGCATTTGGATAGGGTTCACCTGTGGAATGCGGCCGCGACGAGGCGGGCCGGGGGCGTTCGAGCCGCGCGGGAGGGCATCCGCGGCGCGGTCGAGGGGATGCTTGGAGTCTACTTCCCGATCAGGCGGCCGTCAATGTTGCCGCGCGGCTCGGTGGCTGACCGTCAACCTCCGTCGAATTGCCACCAGGTGGCAGTTATGCAGCGGTTGCCGATCGCCGACAGGCCGACCGAGGGCAAGGAAGCTCGATCCGTGCACAAGCAAAGCGTGCCCGACACGTCGTCAGGCTCGACCGCCCGCGTTCGCCTTGCGTAACTGCCACACGACGGGAAACTGACGGAGCGTCGAGCGCCCGTCGCGGTGGCAGGTGGGGTCGGACGGAGCCGCCCCTCGGCTCAGTCGCCCTTGCGGGCGGCGAGCGCGGCGCGCGCGTCGTCCCAGTCTTTTCGGAACTGGACGATGCCCTTGTCCGTGAGCGGGTGGCGGACCATCTGCTGGAAGACCTTGAACGGCAGCGTCGCGATGTGGGCGCCGGCAAGGGCGGACTCGGTGACGTGGCGCGGATGGCGGATCGAGGCCGAGAGGACTTCGGAGTCGTACTCGAAGAACCGGATGATCTCCGAGAGCTCGCGGATGACCGTCATCCCCTCCTCGTTGATGTCATCGAGGCGGCCGACGAACGGCGACAGCAGCGACGCCCCGGCCTTCGCGGCGAGCAGGCCCTGGTTCGCCGTGAAGATGAGCGTGCAGTTCGTCTTGATGCCCTCGGCCCGGAAGCGGCTCATCGCCTCGAGGCCGGTCTCGCTCATCGGCACCTTGACGACGATGTTGTCGGCGAGCTTCGCGAAGTGGCGGCCTTCCGTGAGCATGCCCTCGACGTCCTCGGCGACGACCTCGGCCGAAACCGGGCCGGGCACGATCTTGCAGATCTCCTGGAGGATCGCGTCGTAGGACGCGCCGCCGACCTTCGAGTACAGCGTTGGGTTGGTGGTCACGCCGTCGAGGACGCCCCATGCGGCGACGGTGCGGATCTCGTCGATGTCGGCGGTGTCGAGGAAGAGCTTCATCGGGTGACTCCCTTCGGGAATCGGCTTGGCGGTCTCAAGTTCGCGAGGATTCTACGTCCGGACGAGGTTCGGGCCGATACTTGGCGCCATGACCGATCGAGGCGTTCCCGCCGTCATGGAACCACTCGACCGACGGATCACGGCAAGCCTGGCCCGCCTCGGGCCGACGGTCGCGCGGATCGCGCTCGGCGTCGTCTTCTTCTGGTTCGGCGTCCTGAAGTTCTTCCCGGACCTGAGTCCGGCCCAGGACCTCGCGGCGCGAACCATCGAACGCCTGACCCTCGGCGTCGTCGGGCCGAGCCTCTCGTTGCCGGTGCTCGCGACATGGGAAACGCTCATCGGCCTTGGCCTGCTGACCGGGCGCTTCCTGCGCGCGACGTTGTTCCTGCTCGCCGTCCAGATGATCGGGACGTTCCTGCCGCTCGTCTTCTTCCCGGACGAGACGTTCATGCGCTTTCCGTTCGTGCCGACGCTCGAAGGTCAGTACATCATCAAGAACGTCGTGCTGATCACGGCGGCGATGGTCGTCGGGGCCACCGTCCGCGGCGGGCGAATGGTCGCAGAGCCGCCGCGCGGGACCGCGGAGGAGGGTCGCTAGGCCGAGCGGCTAGGCCGAGCGGCGGTCGAGCAGGTAGCTGATCCCCGTGATCCCGACCCCGATGAGCACGATGACGAGAATCACCGCGAAGAACGGATCGCCGGTGTTGAGGTACAGCCAGAGGAGCGTCGCGCTGATGAGCGCGCGCGCAACGAGCGTCGTCGAGTAGAGCGCCTCGAGCCGGAACCGAATGATCTGCACGATCAGGATGCCGATGACGAGCAGCAGCACGCCGACGAGGTGGAACGGGGCGTAGTCGTACGTGCGATCCGAGAGCAGCAGCTTGGTGGCGAACTCGGGGACGAAGAGCAGGAGCAGGCCCGCCGGGATCAGGTAGCCCGCGAGGTAGTAGAGGCTCAGGTGGGTCCGACGCATCTGGGCTCCGACGCTCAGCCGGGGATCGATTCGTCGACGCGGTCGCGGGCGTGCTCGAGGACGGGTGGAGCCGCGGGCGCCGCGACGAACTCCGGCTCGCGACCGTCGCGCACCGCGATCGCCGCGGTCACGAAGCCGTCGAACAGCGGATGCGGCCGCTCGGGCCGGCTCTTGAACTCCGGGTGGAACTGGCTCGCGACGAACCACGGGTGGTCGCGCAGCTCGACGATCTCGACGAGCCGGCCATCGGGCGACTGGCCGCTCAACACCATTCCGGCCGCTTCGAGCGTCTGGCGGTAACGGTTGTTGACCTCGAACCGGTGGCGGTGGCGCTCGTAAATGACCTCCTGGCCGTACACGGCGGCGGCCTTCGAACCGGGAGCCAGGCGCGCCGGGTAGAGCCCCAGGCGCATCGTGCCGCCCTTGTCCTCGAGCTCGCGCTGGTCGGGCATGAAGTCGATGACCGGGTTCTCGGTGAACATGTCGAACTCGGTGGAGTTCGCGTCTCGCGAGCCGATGACCTGCCTTGCGAGCTCGATGACGGCGCACTGGAGCCCGAGACACAGCCCGAGGTACGGCACGCCATGGTCGCGAGCGAAGTGGGCGGCGAGGACCTTGCCCTCGATGCCGCGATGGCCGAACCCGCCGGGGACGAGGATCCCGGCTGCGCCTTCGAGCGCGTCGTGAAGCGTCTCCTTCGACAGCTGCTCGGAATCGACCCAGCGGACCTTCGCATCCACGCCGTGGGCCCAGGCCGCGTGCTTGAGCGCTTCGGTCACGGAGAGGTAGGCGTCCGGAAGCTCGATGTACTTGCCGACGAGGGCGATCTCGAGGACCGGCTTCGGCGCCTTGATCCGGTCGACGAGCGCGCGCCAGCCGGTCAGATCCGGCTCGATGTCCGGGTCACCCAGTGAAAGCTCGCTGACGAGAAGCCGCCCGAGGCCGGCCGCTTCGAACATCAGCGGGACTTCGTAGATCGTTTCGGCCGTGGGCGCCGGGATCACGGCGTCCGTGGCAACGTCGGTGAAGAGCGCGATCTTCTCGCGAATCTCGTCGGGCACTTCGTGGTCCGAACGAAGGACGATGACGTCGGGCTGGATGCCGATCCCGCGCAGCTCCTTCACGGAGTGCTGCGTGGGCTTCGTCTTCAGCTCGCCGGTCGCGGCGAGCGCGGGCAGCAGCGTGACGTGGACATAGAGGACGTTCGCCCGGCCGACGTCCTTGCGCAGCTGGCGGATCGCCTCGAGGAACGGCAGGCTCTCGATGTCGCCGACGGTCCCACCGACCTCCACGATGACGACGTCCGGATCGCCGTCGCGCGCGACGCGCGTGATCCGCTCCTTGATCTCGTTCGTGATGTGGGGAATGACCTGGACCGTGCCGCCGAGGTAGTCGCCGCGGCGCTCCTTGGCGATCACGGCCTGGTAGATGCGGCCGGTCGTCACGTTCGAGAGCTGGGTCAGGTTCTCGTCGATGAAACGCTCGTAGTGGCCGAGGTCGAGGTCGGTCTCGGCGCCGTCATCGGTGACGAAGACCTCGCCGTGCTGATACGGCGACATCGTCCCGGGGTCGACGTTGATGTACGGGTCCAGCTTGAGGATCGAGACTCGAAGCCCGCGGGCCTTGAGGATCCGGCCAATGCTGGCGGCGGTGATGCCCTTGCCAAGGGAGGAGGTCACCCCTCCGGTCACAAAGACATACTTCGACATAGGTCAGGCGCCTCCGGGGGTTTTTCCAATGCTATCGAAACCGCCCGGAGGCGTCGAATCGGGAAGGCTCAGGGCATCGGCCGAAGCTCGATTCCCCCGACGCTCCCTGACGTCCACAGCGCGGGCGGAGGGTGGCCCCGGTCAGCCGCTCAGCACATCGATGAGCTGGCGGACGACGATCTCCGCCCGCGCGTTGTCGTCGTTGATGCAGAGCGCAACGACGGTCTGGTGTTCCGGCAGGATGACGAGCCATGCGACATAGCCCGTGTTGTGACCGACCAGGCCGTAGCCACCGTCGGCGCTGAACTCCGGGAGCTTGTCGATGCCCAGGCCGTGCCCGACCGCATCCGGCGTGAGCATCTCCACGAGCGTGTCGTGGTCAAACAGACCTCCTGAGAAGAGGCCCCAGCCGAACCGGGCGAGCGTTGGCGCGTCGCTTGCGATGGCCAGAGCCGGTGTCGCGAGGGTCGAGACCGAAAGGCACGGCAGCGTTCCGCCGATTCCGAACGACGCCAGCGGCAGGTCGCCGCCGTGGCCCTCGATGGGCAGCGCCCACGGTTGGGGCGCGGGTGTGTCCGCACTCATCGCGACAATCCGGTCAAGGGCAAGTGGCTCGAACACCTCGTTCGCCAGCACGTCCGCCATCGGTCTCCCGGTCGCGCCCTCGGTCGCGTAGGCTAGGAGCTTGTACGTCGGGTTCGAGTAGACGAACGCGGTTCCCGGCGCGTTGTCGGGGGCCGGCATGGCCGCGAGGATCTCGGCCCGGGTCCAGACGTGCTCGCAGTCATGCCGGGCATCACTCAGCACTTGGCTTGGCGTGTCCGGAATCCCGGATCGCATCGCCAGCGCCTGCCGGACGGTTGCGCCGTTGCTATCGACTTGTAGGTCGTTGAGGTAGTCGGCCAGCGGCGAGTCGAGGTCAATCGTCCCCGCGCTGGCAAGGCGAACGATGGCCGCTGCGAGGATCGTCTTGCTGACGCTCGCCACCGTGAAGACATCTGTCGGGTTGGCGAGGCGGCCCTGAGGGCCATCGACGCCGGCAGCGCTCGACCACGTGCCGGCGGGCGTGATCACCGCGGCGAGCACGTCCGGCTGGCCGGTCTCGACATGCCTGTTCAAGATGGCTTGGAGAGCCGCTGCCGTCTTCGCGTCGAGGTCGTTCGATGGGAGTGACGGGAGGAGCGTAAGGGGCGGAAGAGTAGGGGCCGCGTACGTCGCCGGCGGCCTCTCGGTTGCCTTGTCAGTGGGGTCGGGGGTCGCGATGACGGTCGCACTCTCGCGCGGGATCGAGCTGCCCGACGAGCCGCAGCCGGCGGCAATACTCAGGAGTACGAGCGCTGCGAAGACCTGGAATGACCATCGGATCACGGTGTTTCCTCCAGCCACGTGAGTGAGGTGTACGCGCCGAGCCCGCCCGGGGCCGACCCAAACAAGCCCGTTCTTCCGGTTGCCAGCTCGACAATGAACACGCCCGTGGCGCCGCTCGGCCGCGGGCCTAGGTACATTGCGAAGCGGCCGTCCGGGGAGAAGACCGCCGTCGTTGCGGTCAGGACAGCACGACCGTCGGCGACGGCGACGACGGTCGCCAACATCCGATAGGACTCCGGCGGCTCCTGCGACAGGACCAGGACGTGCGCGCCGTCTGGAGACCAATCGATCGAGCGCGGATAGGTCCCGGGCGGGATGGGTGTCCCGGCCTGCCGAGGCGCTCCAGTGCCGTCGGTGATCCACAGGGTGTAGCCGGCATCGGCTGTCGTGAGGTCATCCGAGGTGACGATCGCCAGCTTCGAATTGTCGGTCGACCATGCCGCGGCGACGGCAAGAAGTCCTTCCGAGAAGCTCGTTGCTGTCGTCGGCGCGGTGAAGCCATCGCCGATGGCGACATCGATCGTGCTCGGGTTGCCCGCTTCGCCGCGGATGGCGCGGAACGCGATCTGCCGGCCGTTCGGCGATAGTGCGAGCACCTCACCGCGGTCGAACTCCAGCGCGCCTGGGATCGTCGTGCCGTCTCCGTTCGCCAGCACGGCGTGCTGCTCGTCCGTGTTGACGACCGCCCGGCTCTCGTCGGCGGACCACAGCGGCAGGCTCCATGAGCTTCCGTCCCGCAACGATGGGAGCTCGGCCAGGCGCGGATTCTCAACCGTCCCGACGAAGACGCCCCACTCGTCGACAACCCCGCGCTCACCCACCCACACGAAGTAGTTCGATGCCGGCGACCAAGCCCGGAGGCTGGTCTGGCCGCCGAGGGACGGCAGGCGCGACTCGGTGCCCGCGATTGGCGTGGTTGTTCCGGTCCCGGGCTCGTACAGGCTCAAGCTGTGTGATCCCAGGCCGATGCCGAACTGACCGTTCGGCGACCACAGCCAATCCGCGAACACGGTTCCGTTCTCGGCAACCTCGTATTCATTCCGCGCGCAGTCGTTCACCAGCTCCCCGGTTGAGGCATCAAGCTCGTAAAGGCACGGGCCGGCGAGCACGATCGTTCCGCTGGCCCCGAGAAGCGACCCGGCGGGAGGCTCCGTGAGCGAGGGTGTCGCGACGGGCGTTTCGATTGGCGAGGGCGACGGACTCGTGATGGTGGTCGCCGTCGGCGACGGCTCGACGACGCTTCGCAACCACGATCCGCCGGCGAGCACCGCCCCAATGAGCGTGAGGACGATGAGGCCAATCACGGCGAGGCGCATGGCCGGGCTGAAGCCACCCCACTGCCACCGGCGGGCCTCGCGGCTCAAGCCTGATCGGTTGACGGCAGCGGCGATGGCTTTCGCGTCGACCCAGGTCGGAGCCGCTTCGAGGTAGCGGTCGTAGGCGGCCTGAAGGCGGGTTTCGAAGGTCTGCAGGTCAGCCATGGTCGAGCTCCGTTCGAACGCGCTCGAGGAGGCGCGAAAGCCGGCTTCGAACGCCGGACGCCGTCAGCCCGAGCTGTGCGGCGATGGCCGGGGAGTCCAGTCGCGCGGCGAATCGCAGCGCCAGAAGGGTTCGGTCGTCGGGGTCAAGGCCGCGGAGGACGCGGGCCAGGTCAACGGTCGAGATTCGGTCGCCGGGCTCGCCGTCCGCCGGCAGGTCGCCGATGGCCTCGATGTTGACGAGCGTCCGGCGACGCTGGCGGCGGAGGACCTGGCGGGCTTCGTTCGCAGCGATCGCGACGAGCCAGGCGCGGATTGTCAGCGGGTCACGGAGCGATCCCAACCTGCGCCATGCCGTCGACCAGGCCGTCTGGACGGCGTCGGCGGCCGTTTCGACGTCCCCGGTGATCGCGTAGGCGACGCGCGCCATCGGGGCGTGGTGCTCGGCGACGATGCGCGCGAACGCGGCTTCGTCCCCCGCCGCGGCCTGGCGGACAGTCGCGGGATTCGCGCTCGCATCGGTCATTGCCAGGTCCGTCACGAAAGGTAGATGCGGGCGAGTCGCGAAGTGTCCCAGATGCGCGAGCGGTCGAGAGCCCGAGCGCCGAAGCGCCCGGGCTCAGGGACTTCCGTTACCAGCCGCTGCTACGGGGTGGGCAGCTTGTCGAGAAAGTGGACCGACGCGATGACGGCCCGCTCCGTTTCCGAGTTGCCCTGGTACCAGAGCAGGAACGTGGTTGAGGCGTCGATCTGGACGACGTACAGCCGCTGGAGCTCGCCGGGCACGGAGGTCCAGACCTGCGTGTCGGAAGGGCTCTCCGGATGGAGGTTGAAGATATCCCCAGACTCGCACTGGATCTCGTTGTCGATGCGCATGTCGAACTGGATCGCTGGGCGACCGTCGATCTCGGTTGCCGCGGTCACCACGGATGCGCCCGGCAGGCTGTCGATGTAGCTGACGAGGTCGGTAGTCGTCGCCGGGATTGACGTCGGCTGGGGGTCGCTTGTCGAGCACGGCGCGGCGAAGCCGCCCGGGTTTCGAATGACGACGAAGGCCTGGTACGGCTCCAGGCCACCGTCGGTCATGATCGCCTGCCACTGGTCCCCCGCCCCGCCCCACAGGCGCTGCCCTGCTGGCAGGGTCACCTCCACCATTGGCGTCACGCCATCGACCACACCGTGTCCGCCTTCGGACGCCGCCGCGAATGAGCGGACCCACGTCCTGGCAAAGGCGGTCGCGCGCGCCGCACAGGCGTCTTCGATCAGCGTCAGCGTGAGGAAGAAGCCGTCATTCGATCGGCTCCAGGCGTACCGTCCCTCGGCGTCCGTGTCGCAGTCGGCGCCAGCAAACGCAGTCCTCAGCCGGAGCTCGCCATTGGGCGCATCAAGAGACTGGCTGTCCAGGTAGTCGCGCGTGTATGGAGTCGTGTGGACCGAGGCGCGATCGCCACGGTCCCAATCGATCCACAGCTGGATCCTGCCCGCAGGCACGTCGATCTCGGGGAGTGCATCCGCGTCGGCGATCCAAATGCCCCGGAGCTGCTGGGCTGCGGCGCCAACGGATTGGGCCGAGCCAGATTCGGTCGGGCTCGGGCTGGGGCTCGTCCCGGGCCCGTTGTCCGGGCGATTGAACGCGAGGATCCCGCCGACGACGATGACGACCACGGTGGTCGCAATCGCCGCACGGAGCGCGGTGAAGTTCATGGTCAGCCACCTTTCGGGGAACTGCCAGCGTGGCCGCTGCTTCGAGCGGGCGGTCAGCCGGAAGATGTCGTCGAGGTAGAAGGGCTGCCGCTCGGCCGCGATCTCGTCGATCGCGCTCGAGATCCGGCGCTCGAAGGGGTCGAACCGATCGAAAGCGGTCATGCGGAATGGCCTCCCACGGGGACGACCGGCGCATCCGCGGTCATCGAGCGGCGCAGCCCCTGCATGGCCCGATGAAGCCGCGACTTCGCAGCCGGGAGCGAAATCCCGAGCGAGGACGCGGCTTCGGGCAGCGGGTAGCCGAAGTAGTAGTGGAGGACGACGAGGGCCCGGTGGTCCGGGTCGAGCCGGACGAGCGCCCGCTCGACCAGGTCACGGTCCGCGAGGTCACGCGCGGTGTCCTCGCGTGCTGGTTCGTCGACCTCCTGGATGACGAGCTCGACGCTGCGGCGGCGGCGCCGCCGAGCCTCGTCGAGCGCGGAATTGATCAGCAAGCGATGGAGCCAGGCATCGAACCGGTCCGGATCACGAAGTCCGGGCAGGTCTCGCCAGGCTCGAACGAGGGCGTTCTGGACCGCGTCGCGCGCGAGCTCCGGGTCCCGCAGGATGAGGCGCGCGGCAGCGTCCAGCCGAGCGGCGGCCGTCGCGACGAGCCGGGTGAAGGCGTCGTGATCGCCCCTCCCCGCCCGTTCGACCAGCAACCGTCGGTCCACTGCCCCTCACCCTCCGCCCGGCATGGTGGCCGGGTTCGTAGGGTATGGCGCGACGGACTCGCGAATCGTTTCGAGTTTCTTCTCGCTACGGTTCCCGAGGAGGAGGCCCCGATGGAATTCGCCGAGCTCGTGATGAAGCGCCGAACCGTGCGCCGGTTCGAGGAGACGCCGGTCGAGCGCCGGGTGCTCGAGAAGATCGCGCGGCTGGCGCAGCACGTGCCGTCGGCCGGCTTCTCGCAGGGCCAGCGCCTGGTCATCGTCACCGACCCGGAGATGCGGCGGCGCGTCGCGGAGACGTGTGGCGAGCAGTTCTACGCGGATCTCGGGATGGGCAACTGGATCAGCGAGTGTGCGGCCCAGTTCATCCCCTGCGTCTCCGCGGAGATCTATCACCGCCGCTACCAGGAGCCCGACAAGACCGACGAGTCCGGCAACGAGATCGAGTGGCCGACGCCCTACTGGTGGATCGACATCGGCAAGACGTCGATGGTCGTGATGCTCGCGGCGCACGACGCCGGGCTCGCGGCCGGGTTCGCCGGCCCGGACCCGGACGAGCTGCGAACCGTCCTCGGGCTGCCGGCGGAGTTCCACCCGATCGGGGTCATCCCGGTCGGGCGGCAACTGCCCGATGTCCGCTCACCTTCGCTGAAGCGCGGCTGGCTGCCGTTCGAGGACTTCGCGCATTGGGAGCGCTGGTAGGCCGCGTGCGCCGGCCTTAACGCTCGCGATGATCGTCGTATGTGCAAATTGGCGGCTAGGCGACCGATAAGGCCGCGCTAGCGAGGCTGGAGCGGGCTCGAGCCAATCGGTCGTGCACGAGGAGACGCCAATCGGACGGTGCGACGATGCCCGGAGCGCCCTTATCGACCTGCTTAGCCAAGAAATGCACATATGGCGATCACGGATCGTCACAAGCGGCGCCGCAAGTGGCAAGCGGGGTGCGCCAGGAATCGAAAGAGCCCGCCGGCTGGCGCCGACGGGCTCCCCACGTGCGGAACGTCAGGCGCTCGTTTCCTCGAGCTCGAGCGCCTCTTCGTCCGACTCCTCGGTCAGCTTCAGCCAGACGAAGAGCGCGGCGAGCACGGCCAGCGGGATGACGATGAGCGCGCCGAGCGTGACGCCGAGCGCCACGGCGACGGTCTTGAGAGCCTTCATGGCTGAACCTCCTGGGTCGCGTGGATGGAGTTGATGGGCCTAGCTGGTGGGTGCGGCGCCGCCTGGCGCCTTGCCAGAACCGCCTGTCGCGGTGGTAGATGGCGTCGCCGGCTTCAGTCGCTGACGGAGCGCGGGTGCCCCGGTGACGAGGCCGTCGACGTCGTCCTTCGTGAACTCGATGAGCTCATGCCGGTCGCCGGTCTGACCGCCGCGATGCAGGCGCAGAACGAACGCGCCCTGCTGCTCGAAGAGGAAGATGTCGCGCGGCTTCTGCTCGTCGATGTAGCGGCCGATCACCCGCAGCGCACGCTGATAGGCGCCGGGATGCACCGGGTCAGCGGTCGAGCCACGGCCGCGGCGGGCGAGCGCCTCGTCCATGAACTTCGCGATGTCCTCGTCGAGGAACGTGAGCGTCTCCTTCTCGATCTGGCCCATGGACTCGGACCACGTTGAGCCGCCGGTCGCACCGACGACGACGAGCCCCTGGACGATGAAGCCGTCAGGAGCCTCGACGAGGAGGATGTCTCTCATGTTGCGTTCGTCGAGGAAGGCGCCGATCGAGCGCAGGACTTCCTCGAAGTCCTGGCGTGGGCTGCCCTCGTAGATTCGCATCCCGTCTCCCGTCGCGGGAGCGCCGCGACGGCGACGCTCGACTCAGGATCCGCTGGTCTGGTCGTAGAGGCCCGCTTGCTTCGCGCGCCGGTCGCTCCAGCGGAACACGGCCAGTGCCGCGAGTGTAACGACGGCACTGGTGACCAGCAAGGCGAGCGCAATCTCCCCGGTGCCCGGATGCGCGTGCCCGAAGATGGATTCGAAGGCCGAGCCGGGGCCGCCGATCGAGTCGACGCCGCCGGGGAACAGCGACTGCCGCACACCCGCGATCCACCACGTCAGCGGCATCAGGAGCCCGATCGGCTGGATGACGACCGGCAGCACGATCAAGGGGAACACGGCACCGGTGATCAGGAACAGCGCCCCGGCGAACGCCTCCGGGTACGACCACGACTCCTGTCGGGTCTGGATGCAGATCCCGGCCATGAGGATGCCGAGGGCGACGATCGAGACGAGGCCGAAGACCGTCGAGATGGCCAGGAGGCCCCAATCGACCGTTGCGAGGTCGAACGTGACGCCGAGGACCGTGACGCCGACGAGGAGCGTGATGACGACACCGGCGAGCCCGACCGCAACCCGGGCGACGCCGCGGCCCATGAGCACGACGAGGAAGTCGCTCGGGCTGACATAGACGTACTTGAGCACCCGGTAGCGCTCGCGGTCCTCGAGGATCGCCCAGGCCAGGCCGGAGATGCCGCTGACCACGAACGTCCAGAGCGCGCTGCCGACGACGACGAAGGGCCGCAGCGAGCGGCCCGCCGGACCGCCGATGACCTCGAGCATGAAGACGAGGATCAGTGCGGAGCTGAGCGGCTTCGCGACCGAGTAGATGAAGAAGAGGAGCGGATCCGTCCAGTTCGCCTCGAGCGCCCAGCCGAGGCGCGCGGCGACGGTGAAGCTGCGGACGAGGTCCGAGATCCGGCCCCGGCTGCTGACGCCGGCCTCGCGGCCGGTTGTTGCGGCACCCGCGGTCATTGCCAGCGGACCGAGAGGCGGCCATCGCGCCGCGCGCGGCGCTCCATCGCGAGGAGCATCCAGCGCGCGGCGGCGATCGAGACGATCGACATCAGCACCAGGATCCCGATCTCCACGAGCGGCGACGGCGTCCCGACCGGGAACGCGGCGCCGGCGAAGGCGAGCTGGCGCATCGCGTCGAGCCCCGTCGCCAGCGGGATCAGCGCCACGGACACCGCGCCGAGGAAGCCCAGCCGCGCCACGGGGAAGTTGAGCCCGGACACAAAGTAGACCGGCTCGGTCAGGAGCTGGCCCATGTGCCACGCCTCCCGACCCCAGACGAGGAACAGGCTCGCGAGGACCATCCCGAGCCCGTACAGCGCGGCCAGCGTCAGCATGAACACGACGATGAGCACCGCCCACTGGTCGACCGAGAACTGGACGCCGTACAGCAGGCTCGCGGCCGTGATGACGACGACTGCCCGCGTCGAGCTCATGAAGATGCCGCCGATCGCCATCCCGAAGAGGATCGACATGAAGTGCATCGGCGAGGCGAAGTAGAGCTCGAGGTTGCCCTGCGTCTTCTCCCAGTACAGCTGGTTCGCCATCATCCAGATGACGTTCAGCCAGAAGGCCGTCATCGCGCCGCCGAGGACGGCGAAGCCGACGTATTCGACCGGCGCCTGGAGGGCGCGGTAGACGAACACGAACGCCGACGTCCCGAGGAACGGCAGGAGGATCTCGAACAGCACCCACGACTTCTCGCGGAACAGGCCGCGCCAGCGCGGGTAGGCCCGGCCGCGGATCGACCGGAGATCCGTCATCAGGACCTGGCGCCGCGACCACTGCGCCGCCTCGCGGGGGCTCTTGCCGGCTCGGCCGACGAAGTCCATCGTCGCCATCAGCCCGTCACCTGCTCGGAGGGCTCGCCCTCCTCGAAGCCACGACCGACGAGCTCGACGAAGACGTCCTCGAGCGTCGGCTCCGACTTGCGCAGCCCGAGGATCTGCGAACCCCGAGCGGCGAGCGCGCCGACGACGTCGCCCAGGGCCGAGTCGTCCTCGAGGACGAGGTTGATCACGACGACCTGGCGATCGGAGACCTCGCTGCCTTCGGCCCCGGCGGCCGCGCTCGCGCTCACGACGCCGGGCAGCTTCGAAAGCATTGCCGCCCCGCCCTCGAGCTGGTCGAGCTCGACGCGGAAGATCGACTCGCGCTGGACCCGCCGCTTCAGCGCCTCGGGCGACCCGATCGCGAGGATCTTGCCGTGGTCGACGATCGCGATCCGCTCGCAGAGCTCGTCGGCCTCGGCCATGTAGTGCGTCGTCAAGAGCACGGTCCGACCGGGCACGGCGGCCTTCCATTCGACGATGAGCTCGCGCATCGAGCGCGCCGCGGCAACGTCCAGGCCGAGCGTCGGCTCGTCGAGGAACAGGATCCACGGGTCGTTGAGGAGGCCGCGGGCGAGGTTCATCTTCTGGCGCTGGCCGGTCGAGAGCGTGCTCACGCGCTGGTGCTTCTGCTCCTGCAGCCCGACCGCCTCGATGAGCTCGTCCGTGCGCCGCCAGCCGTCCTTGTTCGACATCCCGTAGAACTGGGTGAACATCCAGAGCTGCTCGCGGACCACGAGGATCCCGTAGCCCGACTGCTCGCCGCCGGCAACCATGTTCATGATCCGACGGATCTGGGCGGTCTCGTGCTCGACATCGAAGCCGAAGACCTTGGCCGTGCCCTCCGAGGGCAGCAGCAGGGTCGTGAGGATCTTGATCAGCGTCGTCTTGCCGGCACCGTTCGGGCCAAGGAGGCCGAAGAACTCGCCGGAGGCGACGTCGAGGTCGATGCCGTCGAGGGCGACAACGGGCTTTGGCTTGACCTTGTAGACGCGGCGGAGCCCGCGGACCTCGATCGCCGGTGGCTCCTGGGCGCCGGTCGTGGCGTGGCTCGGAGCCGTTTCCGGAGACGGTTCGTGTCCGGCCGCGGGCACGGGCTCGGGCGCCGCGGACAGGCCCGAATCGCTCACGGGAGCGGGCGTCGCGACGGTCGCATTGAGGCCGGATGAGAGGTCCGCGGACATGGCTCACGCTGGCTGCGGTGTGGGGGAGCGCGAGTATAGCGGCGGACGCGCCGGCTGTGAAGATACTTGTCGAATACGAGTAAGACCGAAATCAAACCCCGGCAGGCAGCGCGAGCGCGGCGGCGAGGACGCCCGCCGAACGGGCGTTGTTCACGATCAGCGCGGCGTTGGTGCGAACGGTCGCACCGTCAGTGAGCGCTGCCATCCGGGCCAGCAGCCAGGGCGTGAGGTCCGGTCCCGCGACACCGGCGGCGTCGGCGTCCGCGGCGGCGTGGCGGATGGCATCGCGGATCTGTCGCTCATCGAGGGCGTCTGCCGCGGGCACCGGCACGCAGACCAGGATGGCGCTCCCAATCCCGAGGCCGAGGTGGGTCCTCGCGACGGCGCCGGCCGCCGCGAGATCCGCGACGCTCGCCGGCGCGCGGACGCCGCTGGAGCGGGCGTAGAAGCCGGGCAGCTCGGTCTGCCCGACAGCGAGCACGGGGACGCCGCGCGTCTCCAGGTATTCGAGCGTTGCGGGGACGTCGAGGATCGCCTTCGGCCCGGCGCAGACGACCGCCATTGGTGTCCGTGCGAGCTCCTCGAGGTCGGACGAAATGTCGAACGTGGCCATTCGGGCGCCGCTCGCGGCGTCGGCGCCACCGAGCGCCCCAACGTGGACGCCGCCGATGCCACCGGTTGCGAACACGCGGATGCCCGCGGCGTGGGCCGCGATCATCGTCGCGGAGACCGTCGTCGCCGCCCAGCCGGCTCGTTCGAGCGCAAGGGCAAGCGACGGGCGCGCGGCCTTCATGACGAGCTCGCCTGGCGCGGTCGCGAGCGCCTCGAGCGCCTCGTCATCCAGCCCGACGAGGACCTGGCCGTCGCGGATCGCGATCGTCGCGGGTGCCGCGCCGGACTCGCGAACGGCCGCCTCGGCGGCTCGGGCCACGGCGAGGTTCTCCGGATGCGGCAGGCCGTGGCTGATCAGCGTCGATTCGAGGGCCACGACCGGCCGACCGTGGGCGAGCGCCTTCGCGACCGGCGGCGCAATGACGAGGCGCTCGACGAGGGAGAGCATCTTCGGCCGGGTCAGCCCGGCGGCAGCTCGGGATGCGACGAGCGGAGGTGTCGCGCCGCCGCCTTGTGCCCGGCCAGGACCGCCCGATGGACCGCGACCGGGGCCGGGTGACCAGCCGTGCGTGCGGCGAGCCAGGCCGCGATGAAGCCGGCATCGAACGCGTCGCCGGCGCCCGTCGTATCCGCCGACGGCGCGGCTTCGGCGGCGACGTCGAACCGCTCGTGCGGCGGGCTCGCCGGGTCGGCGTTCTCGGCCTCCTCGTCGCGCATGATCACGGTCGCGCCAAGGTGGCCGCGCTTCACCACGGCCGTGGCCGCGTAGTCCACCAGCCCGTCGATGCCGTAACCGCCGAGCAGCGCCTCTGCCTCGCGCTCGCTGGCGAACAGGACCTCCGGGCTCACCGCACGGACGAGGTCGCGCGCCGCACGCCGGCCGCGTGCCAGGAGTGGCGCGCTGGACGCGAGATCGAGAGTCACGAGCGCCTTGCGCTCGCGCGCCAGCTCGACCGCTCGAAGCCCGGCGGCCCCGAGCGTCTCGCCGAGCAGCGAGTACGCCGGCAGGTGGAGGAGGTCGACGCCTTCGAACCATTCTGCTTTGAGGTCCGCGGGCTTGAGGCCGTCGGCCGCCCGGCGATCGGCGACGAACGATCGCTCGCCATCGTGGCTCACGATGACCCCGATCCGGCCGGTTCGGGCACCGGCGATCCGGCTGACGCGGACGGTCACGTCGTCGGCTCGGACCTGCTCGACGAGCGAGCGCCCGGCGCCATCGCGACCGACGGCGCAGATGAGCTGCGTCTTGACGCCCAACCGACCGAGCCAGCGGGCCGTGTTCGCCGCCGAGCCGCCCTGGCGGATGCCAACGCGGCCGGGAACGTCCGTCCCGCGCTGGATCGCCCGTTCCGGCGCCAGGACCACATCGAGCATCAGGTCGCCGAGGACCACGACGCGGGGCGCCGGTCCGCGGCTCAGGCTCCGATCGGCGGTCGCCACGTTCGCGATGGTACCCGGCGCCCTTCGCTACGATGGCCGGGATGACCGTGCCCGTCGTCGATCGCGTGGAGAGCGCCCGCCTCGAGCGCCTCGCGATCGACACGATCCGGACGCTCTCCATCGACGGCGTCCAGGCCGCCAACTCGGGTCATCCGGGGGCCCCGATGGGCGCCGCGCCGATGGCCTACGTGCTCTGGACGCAGTTCCTGCACCACTCACCGAAGCATCCTGACTGGCCGAATCGCGACCGCTTCGTCCTCTCGGCCGGGCACGCGAGCATGCTCCTCTACTCGCTCCTCCACCTCACCGGCTATGACCTGTCGCTCGACGAGCTGAAGCGCTTCCGCCAGTGGGGCTCGAAGACGCCGGGCCACCCGGAGTACGGCCTCGCACCGGGGGTCGAGGCGACCACCGGGCCGCTCGGCCAGGGCTTCGCCAACGCCGTGGGGATGGCGATCGCGGAGCGGCGCCTCGCCGCGGAGTTCAACCGGCCCGGCCACGAGCTCATCGACCACTGGACGTACGGCATCTGCTCCGACGGCGACCTCCAGGAGGGCGTCGCGGCCGAGGCGGCGTCGCTCGCCGGCCACCTCAAGCTCCACAAGCTCGTCTTCTTGTATGACGACAACCACATCCAGCTCGACGGGCCGACGGATTGGGCCTGGTCCGAAAACGTCCTCGAGCGGTTCGATGCCTACCGCTGGCACACGGCGCGCGTCGAGGACGGCAATGACACCGCTGCCATCGCCGCCGCGCTCGAGACGGCGAGGACGGAGGAGCGGCCGTCGCTGATCGCCGTCCGGACCCACATCGGCTACGGCTCACCGAACAAGCAGGACACGCAAAAGGCCCACGGCTCGCCGCTGGGCGAGGACGAGGTCCGGCTCGTCAAGGAGGCCTACGGCTGGGATCCGGACAAGCAGTTCTTCATCCCGGACGAGGCGCTGGACTTGTTCCGCACGGCCGTGCCTGCCGGCGCGGACCGTGTGGCGGAGTGGCACGGGCGGTTCCTGGCGTACGAGGCCGCATTTCCGGAGGCGGCGCGCGAGCTGAAGCGACGGAACGGACGTCGGCTGCCGGAGGGCTGGGACAGCGGGCTCAAGACCTACGAAACCGGCGTCGAGCTGGCGACACGGAACGCGAGCCAGGAGGCGATCCAGGCGCTGGCGGCGCCGCTGCCAGAACTGTTCGGTGGGGCGGCGGACCTCTCGGAGTCGAACCTCACGGACGTCAAGGCCAACGGCCACGACCATTTCGAAGCCGACCACCCGGGGCGAAATCTGCGGTTCGGCGTCCGAGAGCACGCGATGGGCGGCGTCGCCAACGGGATCGCCTACCACGGCGGCTTCATCCCGTACGCGGGCACCTTCCTGAACTTCAGCGACTACATGCGCGGCTCCGTCCGCCTCGCGGCGCTCGCCGGCCTGCACGTGATCTATGTCTGGACGCATGACTCGATCGGCCTCGGCGAGGACGGCCCGACGCACCAGCCGATCGAGCACTACGCCGCCCTTCGGGCGATGCCGAACCTGTGGTTCGTCCGGCCGGGCGATGCCAATGAGGCGGCCGCGGCCTGGGCGCTCGCTGTCGAGCGGACCGAGGGTCCGGTTGCCCTGTCGCTCACGCGCCAGAAGCTGCCGACGCTCCCCGGTACGGACGCGCTCGCACGCGAGGGCGTGAGGCGCGGCGGCTATGTCCTCCGGAAGGCCTCGAACGAAGACGGCGGCGGCCTTCCCGCAGTCGTCCTGATCGGCACCGGCTCGGAGCTCCACTTGGCGTTCAGGGCCGCGGAGGCGCTCGAGGCCGACGGGGTGCCCGCGCGCGTCGTGTCGCTCCCGTGCTGGGAGACGTTCGAGGTGCAGGACGAGGCCTATCGCGACAACGTGCTGCCGCCGGCGGTCACGAAGCGGGTGTCGGTCGAGGCCGGGGCAACGCTCGGCTGGGAGCGCTGGGTCGGCGACGAGGGCGCGATCATCGGCGTCGACCACTTCGGAGCCTCGGCACCGGCCGCTGCGATCTTTGAGCACCTCGGCTTCACGGTCGAACGGGTGACCGACGTCGCCCGGAAGGTGGCGATGGGTCAGCTGCGCGGCCGGATCCCGACCGTCGACCCAGGTCACCAGCCCGCCGGCCTCCATCTCGGCCACGAAATCCCTCCGCCGAAGTGAAGGTCGCCTTCTCGGCCGATCACGCCGGGGCCGCGCTCAAGGCAGAGCTCCTGCGCCGCCTCGGTGCTGCCGGCCTCGCCCACGAGTGGCTCGACCTCGGCGGCGACGGCTCGGACCCGAACGACGACTACCCGGACTTCGCGCAGGCCCTCGGCAACGCGATCCGCGACGGCCGTGCCGAGCGCGGCATCCTCATCTGCGGGTCGGGCGTCGGCGCATCGGTCGCCGCGAACAAGATCCGCGGCGTCCGCGCCGCGGTCTGCCACGACACCTACTCCGCCCACCAGGGCGTCGAGCATGACGATATGAACGTCCTGACGCTCGGCTCGCGGGTGATCGGGCCGGAGCTCGCGTTCGAGTGCGCGATCGCCTTTCTCAACGCGATGTTCAGCGGCGAGCCTCGCCACAAGCGACGACTCGCCAAGGTCCTCGCGATCGAGGCTGCCGACTGACATGGCGATGCCGCCGCCGGAGCTGACCGGCCTCGCCGGTGCGTTTGAGCGGGCGCGGCGCGAGCGCTGGGCCGAACGCCTCATGGATCGCGACACCAGCCTGTGGTCGACCGACCCGCGGGTCCGCGAGACCATCTCGCAACGCCTCGGCTGGCTCGATGCGCCGCGGCATTTCCGTGAGCAGATCGCCGCGCTCGAGGGCTTCGGCGACGGGATCCGCGACGCCGGCTTCACGACCGCGGTCGTCATGGGCATGGGCGGCTCGAGCCTGGCGCCGGACGTGCTCCATCGCACCTTCGGGACTGGCGAGGGGTGGCTCGACCTGCGGATCCTCGATTCGACCGACCCCGTCGCGGTTTCGCGAACCGTCGATGACCTCGACCCGCTCGCGACCCTCTGGATCGTCGCCTCGAAGTCCGGCACGACGACCGAACCGCTCGCCTTCCTGGCAGACGCGTGGCAGCGCGTCGAAGGCGCGCTCGAGCTTCGCGACTCGCCCCAGCAGCCGGGCGACTTCGTCGTCGCGATCACGGACCCGGGCCGGAGCGTCGAATCGATCCCGCACCACGATCGTCTGCGCGAGGTCTTCCTCAACCCGCCCGACATCGGCGGGCGCTACAGCGCGCTGACGTACGTCGGGCTCATCCCGGCATCGCTGATCGGCCTCGACCTCGACGCGCTCCTCTCGTCAGCCGCCGCGATGCTGGGTCGCTGCTCAGAGCCGGATCCGGCGGACAACCCTGGCGTCAGCCTCGGCCTCACGATCGGCTACCACGCCTACGCCGGCCGCGACAAGCTGACGTTCTTCGCCGACCCGGGCGTGGCGTCACTCGGGGCGTGGCTCGAGCAGCTGATCGCCGAGAGCACGGGCAAGCACGGCGTCGGAATCGTCCCGGTCGACGCGGAGCCCCTGGGCGACGTCGATGACTACGCTGACGACCGGGTCTTCGTCCGCCTCCGCCTCGCCGGCTCCGAGCCGCACCCCGGCGACATGACGATCGACGCCCTCGAGGCAGCAGGCCATCCTGTCGTCAGGATCGAGCTCGAGGACCCGATGGACATCGGCGGCGAGTTCGTCCGCTGGGAGGTCGCGACCGCGATCGCCGGCGCGGCGCTGCGGATCGATCCCTTCGACCAGCCGAACGTCGAAGAGGCGAAGGAGCGGACTCGAACTCTGCTCGCTCACGCCGATGACGACCGCACGACGCCGCTGGCCGATCGCACCGCGATGAGCGTGAACGA
>Ga0075428_100000640_pt1 | contig 35937 bp, 28 predicted proteins | sample RhiMetdeltSRZDD2_FD_75291 | JGI IMG/M metagenome (GOLD analysis project Ga0075428, IMG submission 75291) | Populus rhizosphere microbial communities from Tennessee, USA - Rhizosphere MetaG P. deltoides SRZDD2 | ecosystem: Host-associated > Plants > Roots > Rhizosphere > Soil | place: USA... | reverse complement strand
GGGTCGCGCTTTCTCGCGTAGCGGCTCAGCGCCGTAACCGCCGCGGCCAGTGGATCGCGAGGCGGCGCCGGCGGACGCGACGTGCGGGTCGCAATCAAACGCAGGCGCAGCGGCTGGCCCTCTGTAAGCGCGAGATCCAGCTCCGTCGATTGAATCCGCGCCGTGACCGCAAACCCCGCCCGCGCCAGCAGCGTCGTCAGGCACGCCTCGGAGAAGCACATCAGGTGCTTGCGGCCATCGAGGCAGTAGCGGAAGTTGCCGTGCTGCGGCAGCGTGTCGAGGCCGGGCAGGCTGATGAAGAGCGCGCCCCCTTCCCGCGTCGCGGCGCCCAGCTGCTGCAGGATGTCGAGCGGATCGCGGACGTGTTCGAGCACGTGGTGAAGGATCACGAAATCAAAGCGTCCGTCGCCGGGCGGTTCCACCAGCCGCTGATGGCGCGTGAAGGCGACGCTCGTCGACGGCTCGATGCCGTAGGTCTCCCAGCCGGCATCCTGCAGCGGGTTCAGCATCTTGCCGTCGCCGCAGCCGAAATCGAGGACCCTGGCGCCGGGCGGCGGGCTGTGCACCGGCACGTAGGGCACGAGCGCGTCGAGCAGCAGGTCGCGCGCGCGGGGGGCGCGCGTGGTCGATCGCGGCTGCGCCTTTCGCTCCCGCCGCTTCTGTTCGGCCGCCTCGAGCTTGTGGAGGCGATACGGCCCCTCGTCTGCGTAGTACTGCGCCTGCGCCTCTTCGGTGGGCATGGGATTGGTGAAGACCAGCCCGCAGTCGCAGCATCCCGCCAGGAATGCGATGCGGCGCCCCTTGGCGCCCCGGGTAACCGGTATCACGTCGATCATCGTCAGCCGCGGTGAACGGCACGCGGGACACGCCGACGCTTCCTCGGTGAATCGCAGCCACACCATTACTTGATGGCCAGGAACCCTTCAAAGGTGACGTATTTGATCAGCGTCATGACGTCCTTGAACCCGGCGCGCGCGAGCAGATCGAGATTGCCCTGCGTGGAAAACGGTTCGAGCACGCCTTTGAGGCTGCGCTGCTTGCTCAGAATCTCCTTCTCGTCGAACCCGTTCCGCAACTTGAACTCGTGGTACAGCTGGGTCGTCAGATCCTGGAAGCGCGCGTCGGGCGCGCGAACCTTCTCGAACAGGAAGAAGGCGCCGCCCCACTGGAGGGAGCGGTACACCTTGTCGAAGACCTCCTGCCTGATGCTCGGATGAACGAACTGCATCGTGCAGTACGAGAGGACCAGGGAGGCGCCGTCGAACTTCGCGGCGGCAATGTCCTCGGCGACGAACTCGGCGCGCACGTCGCCGGCACAGCGCTGGCGGGCGGCGTCGATCATGCCCTCGACGCGGTCGATGCCGACGTATTTGATGTCCGCTCGACTGCGGTGATGATCGAGAAATTTCTTGGCCAGCACACCGGTCGACGTGCCGAGCTCCACCACCGTCGCCCCCGGCGGCATGAAGAAGTCGCCGAGGCGGCATGCCAGCTCATGGCCTTCTTCGTAGAGCGGGACCGACAGACGGACGTGGTCGTCGAACTGGCCGGCAATCCCCTCGAACGTCCAGCCGGCGTTCTTGGCGTCAATCTCCTGTCCTACCTTGGCCATCTCATCCTCCCACCCGCCGCGTGACGGATTCTGCCAGCTCCCGCTTACGACTGGCGAACTGCTCGTTCATTCTCGCCTCGATGAGGGCGGCGCGGAACCTGACCGGCACGTACCACCACATGCGGCCCGCGAGTCCATGCTCGGCGGCGGCGTAGCCGGTCAGCGCGCGGACCGCGGCTGATAACGGCCGCGACGGCCGCGCCGGCGGCCTCACCGTCCGCGCGGCCACGAGACGCAGCCGCAGCGGCTGCCCCGCGGTGAACGCCTCGTCGAGCGCGGTCGCGTCGATGCGCGCGATCGTGGCCAAGCCCGCCCTCGCCAGCAGCCCCCGGAGGCAGGTCTCTGAGAAGCTCACGACATGCCGGTGACCGCTGAGGCAGTATTTCAGATCGCGGTGAAGAGGCAGCGTATCCAGCCTCGGCGTACTCACGAACAGGATCCCGCCGTCGCGCAGAGACCGCGCCAGCTGCTGCAATGTGTTCAACGGATCCAGCAGATGCTCGAGGACGTGATTCAGAACGACGAAATCGAACGACCCATCCTGTGGCACCTCCAGCAATCGATGATGTTTCCGGAATGCCGCATCGGTGGACGGCTCGATGCCGTAGGTATCCCAGCCGCGCGCCTTCATCCGGTTCAGGAACTTGCCGTCGCCGCACCCGAAGTCGAGCACCTTTCCGGGCGACGCCAGGCCCGGTGCGTGCGGTTCGAGCGCCGACATCAGCTGATCCGGCCGCCGTGGACCCGCGGTCACACGCTTCGGCTCTTTCACGCGGCCTGACTGGCGTTCCACCCACGTGCCTTGTTCAGAGTAGTACTTCTGCAGCTGGCGGGCGGTTGGCAGCGGGTTGACGAACAGCACGCCGCACGCCTTGCATCCGCTGATGAATGCCAGCCGCCGCCGCTCGGGCGTGCGAGGAATCGAAAAGACGTCGAGCATGCGGATGCGCGACGAGCGGCACGCGGGGCATGCGGCCGCTTCGTTCTCGAACCGCGCCCACCACCGGCGTTCAGGAGACGGCATGTCTGCGCTCCCGCGCCCGCCGCTCGACGGCCCGATCGAGAAGCGCGCCACGCATCCTGACCGGCAGCGACGACCGAACGCGGTCGGCGAATCCGTGCCCGCGCTGGTACTGCGCCAGCGCGTTGAGCGCCGGCACGAGCGGCAGCGAGGGAAGCGGCGGGACGTCCGGCCCACGCGTCGCGACAAGACGAAGCCTCAGCGGCTGTCCCTTCGTAACGGCATCCAGTTCAGGCCCTTCGAGAGACGCAGTCATCGCCAGTTGGGCGCGCGCGAGCAGGCCGCGCAGGCAGGTCCGCGAGTAGCACAGGAGGTGGTGGCGGCCGTCAATGCAGTACTTGAAATCGCGGTGCGCGGGAAGCGTGTCGACGGCAGGCACGCCGACGAAGAGCACTCCGCCGTGCCGCAGCGACCGCGCCAACTGCTCGAGGATCTCCACCGGGTTGGTAACGTGCTCGAGCACGTGGTTGAGCAGCACCAGGTCGAAGCGGCCATCCGCCGGCGGCTGCTCCAGTCTCCGATGCCGCTCGAACGGCGCCGTTGTCGATGGCTCGATGCCGTAGGTCTCCCAGCCCGCATCCTGCAGCCGATCGAGGAATTTTCCGGGACCGCAGCCGAAATCAAGCACGCGCGCGCCGCGGGGCGGCGCGTACACGGGCGCGTGGGCGGCGAGCGCATCCAGCACGACGTCGCGGGAATCGCGGACCGCCGGGGCCTGCGCTGGCTGCTGCGCGCGTACTTTGCGGGTTTCCGCCCACGCGCCTTCCGGCGCGTATTGCCGCTCGAGGTCTTCAGGGCGCGGCAGCGGATTGACGAACAGCAGCCCGCAATCGTGACAGCCCGTCAGAAAGGTCAGGCGCCGGCCGCGCCGATCGCGCGGAATCTTGAAAACGTCGAGCAGTTCGATTTTCACCGAGCCACACGCCGGACACGCGCGGACTTCGTTGTCGAACCGCAGCCACAGCAGCGGACTACTGGACCGTTTCAACTGGGGGTGTACCAGCTACAACGAGCCTTGCAGCGCGGTAGCAAATGAGGGCAGGACATGTCATTTAGCGCTCGGCAACGGTCCGCGCCTCCGCGCGCGAGAAGTAGGTCAAGCCAATGCAGATCAGTGCGAGCACCGCGGCCGCGGTCGCGGCGAACTGATCTCGATACAGTTCGCCGACGCCGAACAGCCCCCACTTGAATGTTTCAACGATAATCGCCAACGGATTGAGCAGCATCCAGCCGCGGTGCTGCTCGGGCACCTGTGACAGCGGATACAGAACTGGTGTCAGCAGGTACCACACCGACAGGAGCTGGCTGAGCGCAAAGCGGATATCGCGGGCAGTTTCACCCCAGATGGCGGTGAAGAACGAAATGCCGAGCGCGAGCAGCAGCGCCACGGCCAGCGCCGCGAGGGCCCACAGCAGTCCGATGTCGGTCCGCAGGTACGCCCGCCCGTCCTGCGCGGTATAGAAGATGACCGCAACCACCAGGACTCCGACCTTGAGCGCCATGTTCAACAGGGCGGGCGTCATGTTGCCGAACGGCAAGAGGGCGCGCGGGTGGTAGATCTGGTCGGTCAGGTCGCGGTTCATCTCGAGCGACCGCGTCCCCCACATCAGGCTGTTCGAGAAGGTGTCCCAGACAACGGAGCCGGCGATCAGGAAGAGAAAATAAGGTAAGCCGTTCGATCCGACGCCGAGCAGCCCGCCGAAAATGATCGCGCGCAGGGCGATCGGAAACAGCGGGTTGATGAAGAGCCACAGCCACCCGAGTACGGTGCGGCGATACATCTTGCGCAGCGCCCGATCGCCGATGAATCCGAGCAGCTTCCGGTACTGCCACACCTCGCCGAGCGTCGCGACGGCACCCGGATGGCGGGACGACACCTCCCAGCGCGCGTTCACAGCTTGTCCATCGTGATGCTCTCGGAGCGGGTGAAGTACCACGCGCCAGCCAGGAACACCGACACGGTCGCCCCGACCGAATAGAGAAACCAGCCCCACGAATGCTGCATGCCGGGCAGAAGCGCCCACTTGAAGGTTTCAATCGGCGCCGTCAGCGGGTTGAGCTGTGCCAGCCAGCGGATGTCCGCCGGCACCGCCGACAGCGGATAAATCACCGGCGTCAGGAACAGCCAGAAGCCCACGACGTACCGCAGCATGAATCGTGCGTCGCGCGCGCGAGCCTGCCAGACCGATGTCCACAGCGTCAGCGAGAAGGCGAACGCGAGCACGAGGACGACTGCGGCAATCGCCGCCAGCAGCTGCGGTTCCGGCCGCAGGTACCAGACGCCTTCGTTCACGCGGTAGTACACCAGACTGCCGGCGAGCACGAGCGCAATGATCACGGGTTCGGCCACGCCAGCCGTCATCGAGGCAAGCGGCAGGATGATTCGCGGTACATAGAGCTTGGTCAGCAGCTGGCGGTTGATCTCGATGCCACGGCTGCCGCGGATCAACGGGCCATCGAAACAATTCCAGGGTACTTGCCCCGCCAGGAAGAAGACGAAGTACGGCACGCCGCCCGACGGCACCTGCATGATCGAGCCGAAGACGAAGCTGCTGACGCCGAGCGGCACCAGCGTGCGAATGAAGATCCAGGCCGGCCCGAGGACGGTCTTCGAGTAGAGAGTCTGGAGAGACTTGAGGGAGAAGAACCAGAGGATCCGGCGGTACCGCCAGAGCTCGCGGACCCGCGTTACGAGGCCCTGATCGGCATCGGCGGCAACGAGCCAACCTCCGTCAAGGTCGGGTCGCTCTGCGACCCGACTAGCCAGCGCTGGCTGGACGGTCCGCTTTCGCGGACCGTCCCGGCGAGCCAGGCTGTTTTCGTCAGACAACGGACTTGCGCTTCTTGCGGGCATTGACGTGGCTATGCGTCGTCCATTCGAGCCGCGGGGCAAGCGCGCCCCGCTTGAGCTGCGTACCGGTCTCGCGGCCGTACGCCATGAAGGTGAGCGCGTTGTCGAGCACCACCTTCGTCTCCTTGACGAGCATGGTGTAGACGGTGACGTTGACCGTATAGGTCGTTTCCGCGAGGAGATGCGCCGGAATCTTCACCATCAGGTCGAGCACGCCGCGCCGGTCAGCGACGACTTCCTGCTCCTGGTTCGTGCGGAATACGAGAAACCGCTTCGCATAGACGTCCAGGAAGGCGCGCAGCACCGCGCCCGGTTTCCGGACCTTCAGCCTGATCCGTACGTAGACGTCCTCGGTGGTCGGGGCCGCGCCGACCTCTTCGCCAAGTGAGTTGAGCAGACGGACTGAAGCAATTTCCGCGACGACATTCGTGTGCCGTCCGGTTTTCTCGCCCCAGCTGGCCTCGCGCCCGTGGCCGCGTAGCGCCGCCTCCTCGTACTCTGCGACCACACGCTCCGGTTCGCCGTCGTGCATCACCTCGCCCTTGTCGATCCAGATGATCCGGTGGCACAGCCGCGCGACCGCCGCCATGTCGTGCGACACGAACAGCACCGTGAGCCCGCGCTCGGCTTCCTGGGCGACGCGCTGCAGGCAGCGCTCCTGGAACGCGATGTCGCCGACCGCCAGAATCTCGTCCGCGAGCAGGATGTCGGGCTGCATGTTGATCGCAACCGAAAACGCGAGCCGCAGGTACATACCGCTCGAGTATTGGCGCAGCGGGTTGTCGGCGAAGTCGTCCAGCTCGGCAAACTCGACGATCTGAGGAATGCGTTCGAGCGCTTCGCGGCGCGAGATGCCGTGCATCGCCGCATTCATCAGGATGTTGTCCTGCGCGGAGAAGTCGGGGTTGAAGCCGGCGCCCAGCTCGAGCAGCGAGACGACGCGCCCGAAACCGGTGACGCGCCCCTCGGTTGGACGGGTGACGCGCGCGATCACCTTGAGCAGCGTGGACTTCCCTGCCCCATTCGCGCCGATGATGCCCAGGATCGTCCCGGGCGCGACCGAGAACGTGACGTGCCGCAGCGCCCAGAGGTCCCGGCCCTGCAGAACGCGTCCGGGCAGATTGACGCGCGGGAGCGGCAGGCGCGCAAACCCGAGATTCAGCGTCTTGCGAGGCGCCGCGGCCGCCTTCTTCGACGGAACGAAGTAGCGCTTGCCGAGGTCTTCGACGATCAGACTATCCATCAACGTTGGGCAGCATGCCCGATGCCGGGATCGACAAAGCACGGCGCTCCAAGCGGTTCGTAGGTGGACTCACCCTGGCGGCTCCGGTCGGCGAAGATCAGCATGGCTCCGTGCCCACCCTCATTGTCCGGTATCCGTGCCACCTGCACGTAGCGCCGCTGCAGCTCGCCGACGATGAACGGAAATGCGCTGGCGATCTCACGTTCCTGATCCTCGAACATCAACGCGAACGGCACTGATTGCCGGCTCCAGCGAGCAAGGGCCAGTTCCTGATCTGCCTGGGAGCCGTAGTAGCCGGCGACGAACGCGACGTGCCCCGCGGCAAACCCTCGCTGCGTGAAGTAGTAGAGCTCGGGGGCGAACGTCAGGGCGAGGAGGCGATCGGACGGGGCACTGCAGGCGAACACGTAGGTCTCCGCGGTTGGAACGCCGCCACGCGCTTCCTCCGCAGCACGCGCGCGAGCGGCACTCGTGCTCAGGACGCGTGTGACGCTGCGCCACCGTTCCACCACTGCCAACGGCGATCGCGTCACGCCGGACTCGCGGAGCATCGCCGGTGCGGCGCCGACAACGACGACGCTCCACGCCGTGCCTGCGAGCAGCATGGCCCACACCGCGGCCCGCTTCGGCCGCGAGACGATTGCTGGCGACGCGACGGCGCAGGCCAGGGCAACCGGCAGCGGTCCCCACACATCCGCCACTCGTTCAGACAATGGTGACCGAAGAAACGCCGCCGCGACGAGCAGCGACAACCCGGCGGCCGCGTACGCCGTCGCGCGTGCGGCGTCGTCGCGCCAATGCCTCGCCGTCAGCAGTGCAGCCACAGCGGCCGCAACAGGCAGGTAGAAGAGCCACCCCGTCGCAATCGACGCGCGTGAAGACAGGCGCAGCGCCGGCAGGCCCTCCAGGTACGACCGCGCCGCCTCGATCCGGCTGAACGACACCGCGTCGCGCAGGTACTGGCCCAGCCCGATCGATTCCTGCACGAGGATCAGGAACGGCAGCACGCCCGCAAACGCGGCCACCAGAAACACGCTGGCTGCGCGAATCACGCCGGCTCTCCCGCACCGCACCTGCACGGCGGCAATCGTCGCGAGCGAGACTGCGCCGATGAAGATGCCGTGATCGTGCCGCATCAGGAACGCGCCGGCGGTCAGCAGCCCAAGCGCCGCGGCGTGGAGCGGCCGCCTGGAGCGCGCGTAGGCGCCGATCGCCAGCAGCGCCACGGCATAGAGCAGGATCTTTGGATAGCCGTAGGCGCGAGGCGCGACCAGGATCTGCATCAGCGTGACCGCCGCCGCGATGGCGTACGAACCGGTCACGCGAGCCGCAACGACACAGGTGATCGCCGCGGCGAGAGCGAGCGCGCCGAAGACCAGCATCGCTTCCGACAGCAGAGTGCCGCCGAAGACCGCCTGGAACGCCGCGGACAGGTAATACATCAGCGGAAGACCGGGATCGACGAAGTCGCGTACGGGCACCTCGCCAAGCAGAATTTGCTGCGCGCGGGACAGGGTGACGAAATGATCGTTGGGAAAACCACTGTAGGCCAGGTACCGGTATGCGAAGCAGCACGTGCCGAGCGCGACGGCGAGCGCAGCGGTTCTGCCGGATCGCATGCGGGGTTTTCGTCAGTGCAGCTCGCGCTTCCCGGTTTTGGTGATGATCGGAATATCCCGCATCCAGAGCTGCTTCTCCCACCACGGCCGGTTGGCCTTGTACCAGGCGATCGTCCGGTCCAGTCCCTCTTCGAAGCTCACTTCGGCGCGCCAGCCCAGAAGACGCTGCGCCTTCGCGGGGTCGGCCGTGTGCCGGAACACCTGGCCCGGCCGATCGCCGACGTAGATGATCTCGGCATCAGGCTTGTTCATCCTCCTGGCGACGAGCGGCGCCATGTCCGACAGCGAAATGCTCTCGCCGTAACCGAGGTTGATGACCTCGCCAACCAGCCGCGTCTTGTCGGCGTGTGCCAGGCAATCGAGCGCGCGGCAGGTGTCTTCGACATAGGTGAAATCGCGCGCCGCCGAGCCGTCACCGTGAATGCGCAGCGGTTCGCCGAGCAGGCAGCTGGTGATAAAGCGGGGAATGACCTTCTCGAGATGCTGCCTCGGACCGAACTGGTTGAACGGCCGGACGATAATCGCCGGGAGGTTGTAGGTGGCGAAATACGAGTAGACGAGACGGTCTGCGCCGGCCTTCGCACTGGCGTACGGACTCATCGGCATGAGCGGCGCGTCCTCGCCCATCTTCGGCGCTCTCGCCGTGCCGTAGACCTCGGACGTCGAGATGTGGATGAAGCGATCGATGTGTTTGACGTGCTTCAGCACCGAGTTGGCGACGACCTGCGTGCCGAGGACGTCGGTTTCGAAGAAATGGTAGTTGTCGTAAATCGATCGCGTGACGTGGGTCTCGGCGGCGAAGTGGACAACCACGTCCGCCTGCTCGACCAGCGAATCCACGAGCGAGGCGTTCCGCACATCGCCGTACCAGAACTGCAGGCGGCCGCCGGACCCGTGGTTGAACCCGCCGGGAAGGTTCTCGAGGCTGCCGGCGTAGGTCAACAGATCGAGCACCAGGATCCGGTAGTCGGGATACTTGTCGTAAATGTGATGGACGAAGTTGCTGCCGATGAAGCCGGCGCCGCCAGTGACGAGGAAAGTCTTGCCGGTGCCGTTGGATGCGTGCTGGAGTGTCACAGGATGGTTCACTCTAACGTATGCCGCCGAAGGCAATCAACGGAGCGTCGCCGCCGCAGTTGAGCACGAGATCGAGCGCTGACATGTAGGGAACGAAGGGTCCGTGAAGCTGCGGGTAGGTCGGATGCGCGTACTGCTGCCATTCGACGGTGATGCCGTGAGCCTCGAACGCCGCGACATCCAGGTACGACTGCGCCGAGTCCCCCGACAGATAGCGCGAGGCGCCGAAGCGGCGGCAGATGTTGACGAGCCGCTCGGTGCGCGCGCCGCCGATCCCGAGCGCAGACGATCGCTCGATGCGCGTGTCGAGCCCGAGCCACCGGGCGATCAGCGCCGCGCAAGCCAGATCGAGATCGACCAGCCGATCCCACTTCCGCTCGAGCAGCTCTTCCAGCGCCGGCATGAAGTCGTCCAGAAATGGCGCGCGCGAGTACGCCTGCCGGATGCTGGCCACATGCTTGCGCGCCCACGGCGTGCGTGCGTCGATTTCGACGTCGACAATGCAGGGGAAGCCGTCCTCGCCGTGGCGCACCGGCACCGTCAGCCACTGCGGCCCATTCTGCGTCTTGATGCGATTCCGGTTCCGCCATCCATGCTTGTCGTACTGCACATCGTCGTAGTAGACGAAGATGTCCGCGCGATGCAGCTGGTCGAAGAAGCCGAGCCACGGCAGGTAGCCGGGCTGGAGAATGACGACAGTGCCGCCAGTCGAGCGCTGGTTCAATCGCGCGGGTCCGCGTTGGACGCCAGCCACACGCCCGACACGACGATCGAGGAGGCGCAGAAGAGGAGAAACCAGTCGAAGAACCAGGAATGGACGAACGCCGCTAACCGCCGGTCGCGAAGCCGAATCGTGCCCGCCGGCGCGTCGGCGCTGATGCCTCCGGTCTCGCGCTCGATGTAGTGGGTATCGGCGACGTCCGGATGCTCGACGAGCGCGGTGACGGAGGCGGGGGCGAGGTCGGCGAGGTCGTATTCCCAGGTGTCGTCTTCGCGTCGGACGCCATTGAGCAGCGAGAACCGGCGCTCGAGGTCGGCGCGTCGATCGTTCTCGACTCCTGCGTGCCATCGCACGTGGACTCTCGGGGCGAACGGCGACGGGGCCGTCGCGCGCACGGCGGCAGCCGCGACCACCATCACGAGGCTGATCATCGTCAACGCGCGCACCTTCGCGCGCTCACCGCTCGTCAGCATGCGCATGCCGGCATCACGCGCGAGATTAGCACGTGCATTATTGAAGGTAAGCTAGAGCGTCCCGCATGACAGAGCTCGAGACGGCGCTGCTGGCAGCTCGGCTGGTCGGCGTGAGTGCCACTGTGCTGCTCGCGCCAGGATTGCTGCTGCTGGCAGTGCTCGGAGCTCCCGCGTACTGGACCGAGCACATAGTTCTCGCGTTTTCCTTGAGCTACTGCTGGATATTCGCACTGTCGATCGTCGTCCCCGTGTTCGGACTGAACGTGGATGCGGCTGTGGTGCTGACTCTGACAGCGCTCGCGGTGCTCGGCGTCGTCGCCTTTCGGCGCCGATCGCGCCTCAGGTTTGCGCGATCGCTGGATCGGTGGGATCTGCTGCTTGCCGGCCTCGTCCTGGCGGCCGCGGTGGCGGCCTGGATCATCGAGCCGTCGTTCACGGGCGAGGAGGCGCTCGATCTCGCATCGATCTCGCGCTTTGCGGACGGCGGACCCCTCTCCTTCAGCAATACGTCGCTGTTTCCCGACACGCGACCGGTCTATCTCGTCCAGCCCTATCAGCTCGCGCTCGGGGTGATCGCCCGGTGGTCGGGCGTCGATCCGCTGATCGCCTTCATCAAGTTTCGCGTCGTCCTCGTTCCGCTCGCGCTCATATTCCTGTTCAACCTCGTCCACAGGCTCACCGGGACACGGGCCGATGCCGCCGCAGTCTTCGTCGTGATGCTGTTCTTCATCGGCCTCGATTTCCAGACCTGGGAGATGAACTCGCTGTTCCCGCTCGTGCGGCGCGGAGGCGTGGGCGCCGCCCTCTGTGTCCCGGCGATGCTGGCGCTGTGTCTTGCCGCGACCCGGACGGTCGAGGAACGGACCAGCCGCTTCACGCGACAGATCGCGTTCTGCGCGGCGCCAGTGATGCTGGTTGCGTCGCTCGCCACGCATCCGCTCGAGATGTTTACCGTCCTGTACTTCGCCGCAGCTATGACGCTGGTCATCACGACCGGGCTCGACAGTCAGGGCGACCGGCGGCGGGCGGCGATGCTGATGTTTCTCCTCGTCGCCGCGGCTGGAGTCTATGTCGCCGTCCAGACCCGCCTCGTCCCGTACGTCGCCGAGTACGAATCCGATCAGAAAGGACCGCTTCGCACGGAGCTTGCGCGGCTGGCGCTCCATCCGATCGCTGCGGTTGCCGGGCGGCCGGCGCCGGCGGCGGATTTGTTGACCCGAACCATCCCTGCGACCACGGCCACCGTGTTCGGAATGATCGCCTTACCGGTGGCAGCGCTCAGGCTTCCGGCAACTGCCGCGATGCTGGCGGTCGGGATCGTGCCGCTCGCTGTGATCTATGCGACGCCTGCCGGCTTCATTCTGCTCACGCTGCTCACCTCGGTCGAGACGGTACGCGACGTCAACGCGTATTTCGGCTTGCTCGGACTGATCGCGCTCGCGATCGCGTTGACGGCGGCGGCGCATGCGGCGTTGAACGCCGCCGGATGGCGGCCTGCCGGATTCAGGCGGGTCGTGACGGTGGCGTTCGGGATTTCGCTCGCGGCATTCCTCGTCGTCTCAATTGGACGGCCGGCCAGCCGCGCCCTCGCGGCCGAGGCGATTCTGCGTCCAGGCACCGTGCTCGCGATTGGCGTCGCGGCCGCACTGGCCACCCTTATCGTCGTCTGGCGAATTCGACAGCCGTTGATTCCAGCCTCGCGGTACGCGCACGGCGTTGCCGTGCTCGCGGCATGCCTGGCCATCCCGTTCGCGCTGCCGGAAGCAGGCCTGGGTGGCGTCTTTACACGGCGTGAACCGACGAACGTCATGACACGCATCACGACCGCACGCGCCACGCCCTCGGTGCTCGAATGGCCGGCCTACTACCCCCGGCTGCAGACGACCATCGCGCCGCCGTTACCCGTGCCACGAGCCGTTGTCGACGAGCTTCGGCGGCGCATCCCGCCACGGCAGATCGTCCTGGCCGATCCCCGGTACAGCTGCGCGCTGGTGGTGCTGATCGACGCGTACTGCATCAACCCCGTGTCGATCTACGGGCACTACTTCCAGCCCGCAGTCGCGTATTTCCGCGAGTACGTCAAGGAGCGCGGCAGCGACACCCCCGAACATCCGTTCTTCAATTCCACGGCGTCGGTGAGCGACGCGGAACGCGCGCTGATTCAGCAGTACCACGTCGCCTACGTGTTGACCGATCCCGAGTTCGGCGACCTGATCGCCTCCAAACTGACCGCCGTCGTTTCGGGAATCACCCTGGAGACGACAGTGGAGGGCTATCGCCTGTATCGAGTCACCGCGCCTGCAGCCAGAACGTCAGCCCGATAAGGCTCGCCACGACAAGGTGCGCGTATAGCAGCAGCGAAATCGCGACCGCGACTTCCGGCGCGATGCCGAGCGGCGCCATCAACGACGCGTGGAGCTGTTCGCGCAACCCCAGCCCGTTCAGCGACACCGGCATGTTGCTGAGGACGACTGTCGCCGTGACCACGGCAAAGAGCGCGAGGAACGGCGGTGCCGTGCCACTCTGCACGATCACAAAGCGCTGGTAGACGGAAGTTATCGCGACGGCGTAGCCCACGACGACCGCGGCCGCCTGCAGAACGATCGCGGGCCGGCTCAAAGGAGCAGCCATGTCGATCCGGAGCCGTTGCAGCGCCTCCGCAATGGCGACGGCGCGATCGCCAAGCCATGCCACCCGCGCAGGCAAGCCGCCGGTCCCAATCCGAGTCAGCACCAACAGTCCGAACACCAGCACCGCAACCGCGACGCATGCCATCTGTGCTGCGGTCAGACGCCCCGCTGCCACCGGGCTGACGGCAAGAGCGGATGCGGCAAGCGTGGCAAGAAGGCCGACCCCGAGCACGCGATCCATCGCGACCGATGCCGTAACGGTCCGGTAGCCGTACCGATCGCCGAGGTAGTAGACCTTGGCGACGTCGCCGCCGACGGTGGACGGCAGAAAATTGTTCACGAAAATCCCGACGAAGTACTGGCGCACGACGCTGCTGAACGGCACATCCACGCCGGCGGCCCGCAGCAACAACCGCCAGCGCCATGCATACGCGACCTGCCCCGCCAGCACGACGCCGAGCGAGACGAAATAGAACGACGCGGGAAGCCCGGTGAGCAACCGGCGCAACGCGGGAAGATCCAGCGACCGTGCCAGCAGCGCAAGCAGGACGATGGTGACGAGCGCCTGCGCGGCGAGCCAGTAGCGTGAGCGGCGCGTCACAGGCGAAGTCCGCGATATCGCGTCGCGACTTCGTAGAGCGCCCACCGGCCGTCGTTATAGAGGGGCTCGAACACGTCTGGGTCCGCCGCCAGCACCCCGGTCATGAGGCCATGCATCCGCGGGTTCACCAGCACGTGGGTGACCCCGAGGTCTCTGATGAAGGCCAGCCGCTCGGTGCGTGACTCGCGCCGGTTGAAGAAGGGCTGCTCGTCGTACGCTGCCTTGGCGCGATCGTACTGCTCGAAGTACCTGGCGAAGACGATGCGCGGCAGCAACCCTTCGGCGGTGCCGGACCACGCCACCATCTGCTGCGGCATGAACAGCGATGACTGGTATTCGTCGGCGATGTCGACGGCGAAGACGCTGTCGACCGGTATCTTTTCGTGCGCGTAGCGGATCAGGGCGCTGGGCGGCGCGCAGAACCGGCCCTCGGCCAGGCACGGCAGCGATGACAACAGCGCCGCAGGAGTACCCGGCGATGACCAGGAGACTCGCCGAAGCGAACTGTCCGGCAGCTCTGTCGCCGCAATCAAGGGAACACACAACGCCGCCATCACCCATGGCCAGCGCGAATGCGGCGCCTCCACCCATTGGTCGTCAACCGGCGCCGAACGTCTGGTCCACACCCACCAGGCCGACGCTCCGTAGCCTGCGAGCACCGGCAGGAACAGCAAGTCGGCGCGCCAGCGATCGGTCGCCAGCCAGGGACCGAGGTACCGGACCAGAAGCGCGGCGACCGTTCCGACAACTACCGCCAGCCCGAGGGCACGTCTGGTGGTGTACCTGCTCAGCCATGCAGCCGCCAGGTAGACGCAGACGCCAGCGAGCAAGTGAATGAAAAAAATCACGTTCCGGATCGGCGTATAGAGAATCTCGAAGTAGGTGAGGTAGGCGTACGGGATCGACAGGATCGGAAACCTGATGATCAGCAGGTAACACACGATACCGGACGCGAGAAACAGCGACAGCGGGCGCCGGCGCAGCACGAGCAGGGCGAGTGGACTGGCGAGCAGCACCACCGGGTTCCATCCATGGAATACCGGCTCGAACGCGATCATGTAGCTGCGAAGCAGCGGCAGCGGCAGACCCAGGAGGTCGCCGGCGGACGCGCGCTGGAAGACCTGCACCAACCCATCGCGCTCTCGCTCGACCATCTCGTCGACGACGGGCACGACGCTTTGGAACCACATGCGGTAGATGACGAGCATGGCCAGTGTCGCGACCAGGAGCAGGACGGCGCGGCGCGCCAGCCGCCGCCAGGACGGCACCCAGGTCGCCGTCCAGGCAAAGGCGGTGAGATAAACCATGAACTGCACGATCTCGCGCGGGTGCACCATAATCAGCATGACCGCGACGCCGAGCGACGCGATGCCGAAGAAGATTTCTTCACGATGCTCGATGGCCGTGATCGTGTGCAGCGACAGGAGCAGCAGCGCCGGCAGCAGCACTCCCATGGCAACGTCCGAGGCATGGCTGAAGGGCGCAAGCTGCGCCCACGAGAAGTTCGGTACCGCACCGAACGCACCGTTCGCCACCAGTCCGGCGGCGACGAGCGTCGCCGCCAGCGACAGGCGTCGATTCGCGAAGATGACATGCGCGCAACCGTAGACGAGTGTGAGCGCGACAATCCCCCAGAACGCCCGCGCCTTGTAATACAGAAACAATGGGTCGATGTGTGCGGCGCGCGACATCATTGCCAGCAGGTAATGCGTCCCCGGGAACGGATAGGTGTAGACGACGTTGGGGGCGAGATACAGGCTGTAGGGTGTTGGTGAATCAAGGTGGACCAGGCGCTGCACGAGCGACACATGGACCCGCGGCTCGGTGGTATCGAACGGCGCTCCGGCTGCGTAGAGCGCCGCTCCGATCACGGCCAGGACGGCGGCCAGCACGATCTCGCCGCGCGGCCATGTGATCCGTACCGCCGGGACTTCCCGGCTGAGCGCGAACGACGCATGACCGATAGTCCAGGCCGCGAGCAGCGCCAGCGACGAGTCGACGGACACGGCGTACATGATCGCCACGATGGTGATCGCCTGGGTCAGCGCGACGCTCACGCCAATGCCGATACCGAGCACCTCGAACACCGTGAATGTGCTGCGAGGCCGCCAGGCCATGACCGTGAACAATCCGGGTACGACGGCAGTGATCCATGTTGCGCCGGCGACGCGCAGCAGCCAGGTGAGCGCTGAATCGCCAGGCGTCGCGCACGCGGCGAGGGCGGCGACGCCCAGCAGCGCCACGTGAACGACGTTCACCGGATGACCCGGCCGCGTTGAAAGGTGCTGCGCCGCCGCAGGACCATCCATTGCGTCCACCAGTAGAGGATGTCGAGAATCGCGGCAATGATCGCCTTCGGGCGCGTACCGGTGCCGCGGCCGCGCTGCCGCTTCACGAACGGCACCGGGACTTCCTTGAATGTGGCGCCGCGCCACCACGTCTTCAGCAGGCACTCGGGGTTGGTGAACGCACTTTCGGTCTCGAGCGTGACCGACTGGATCAGCGCTCGGGGGTACACCGTCACGTTCTGGTAGTCGCCGAGCGGCAGACGAAACAGCGTCCGGATCAATCGATAGTTCACGACCGAAACCAGCCCTTTGTACGGGTTGTCCGATCGCTGCTGGACCATCCCTTTTGCCGAGGTCGTGTCGACGCGAACACCCTGGAGCACGTCGACCGACGCAAGATCACCCAGCGCCCTGGCCAGCTGACGGATGTCGTAGGCCCAGTCGACGGTCTGCCAGAAGAGGTAGTCCTTCGAGGCCACCGAGATCGCGCGCTTCGTGTTGTAGCCAGAGCCGCGATTCCGATCGTTGCGGTACGGCTTCAGCCACGGGCGCGTCGCCGAGTACTCCGTCGCGATAGCCCAGGTCCGATCGCTGCTGCCGTCATCGATGAGGATCAGTTCGTAGTCGTCGGTGAGTGCGGCAAGGAATGCGCCGGCACGATCGATGTAGCCGGCAATGCTGTCCTCCTCGTTGAGCGCCCATCCCAGCATCGACAGGCTGAAGGAAACGCGCGGCGTGCCGGGAAGCACGTCAGCAGAGCGCATCAGGCTAGATACATCTCGTACCACTCCTGGAAGATGACGAGAGCGAGCACACGATTCACGGCGGTGTAGTCGGCACCAGGTTCGTAGACGCGATCGATCAGCGCGCCCACTCGACCGGGGTCGAAGATGCCGTGGACGGCGAGCCGCTCGGGCGACAGCGTTGCGCGCACCCATGGCTGCAGATCGCCGAGCACCCACTCGGTCACCGGCATGAGAAAGCCTTCCTTGGGCCGCCTGATCATCTCGTCCGGAAAGTACCGGGCCGCCGCCTGCTTGAGGATGTACTTGGTCTCGCCGTTGTGAATCTTGAGCGCTCCCGGGAGCGACGCCACGTATTCGACGACTTCGGTGTCGAGAAAGGCGCTGCGCACTTCGAGCGAGTGCGCCATCGACAGCCGATCGACGAACGTCAGCACCTGGTCGGGGAAGATGCCGTGGAATTCGGCCTCGAGGACGCGGTTGAGCGGATCGCGCGCCGAGAGCGACTCGAAGGCCGCGCGCATGTGGTCGCGCGTGGATACGCCTTTGAGCTCGGCTCGGACGTCAGGCGCATACAGCGCGCACTTCTCCTCGTCGCTCATGACGAGCAGATCCGCGCGCCACGCCCAGTCAGGATCCGTCGCCGCACCCGACGCGGCATGAAGGCCAGCGGCCGTACGATGCGATCGATAGCTGCCGAACAATTCATCGGCGCCATCGCCGGCCACTGCCACTTTCACGTGCCGCGCCATGCGCTGCGCGAGGAAATACGTGGAGACCACGCCGGCGAACGGTTCGTCAAAAGCGGCCAGGATCTTCCGGATGCTCTCTGGATATCCCGATACTGCGATCGTCTCCTCGTGGTGGTCGGTGCCATACCGTTCGGCCACCCAGCGGGCCCAGCGGCGATCCTGCTCCTTTCCTTCGGTGGTCGATCCGCCGGCGTAGGTCAAAGTAAAGGTCTTGATCGGCGCGGCGGATTGTTCGGCGGCGAGCACAGTCGTCAGCGACGAATCGATCCCGCCGCTCAGGAAGAACCCGACCGGGACATCGGACATCAACCGGCGCCCGACCGCCCGGCGCATTCGCGCCAGCAGCTCGTCGGCGACGTCGCGCTCGTCAGGTACGCGCCCGTTGGGGGCAAACGAGAGCCGCCAGTACCGCGAGATCTCGGGCGCCGACCCCGGGCGAAACACCAGGCGATGCGCCGGCGGCAGCATGCGCACCCCTTCGAAGATGGTCAGCGGATGGGGAACGTGTTTGTAGCCGAGGTAGTGATGAAGCGCTTCGAGGTTGAGCCGGCGGTTGAAACCGGGCACCGCCAGGAGCGCTTTGAGCTCCGAAGCAAAGTACAGCGCGCTGTCATGTTCCCAGTAGTACAGCGGCTTCTTCCCCATCCGATCGCGCGCCAGCAGTCCCACCTGCTGACGGCTGTCCCAGATCGCCACGGCGAACATGCCGTCGATGTGCTCGGGCAGCCGCTCGCGGTGATCCTCCCAGAGGTGAGGGAGCAGCTCGGTATCAGTGTGCGTCTGCAGATGGTGGCCGCGGGCAAGCAGCGCTGGACGTGCGAGCGGGAAGTTATAGAGCTCGCCGTTCTGCACGGCGATCACCGAGCCGTCTTCGTTCGTCAGCGGCTGGCGGCCACCGGCGACGTCAATGATGCTCAGGCGGGCGGCGCCGAGCGCAAACTGGTCGCCGGAGATGATGTGCTGATCGTCCGGGCCGCGATGATGAAGGGCGGCCAGCATTGCCGGCAGCGCGTCGCGGTTGCCGGCGCCAAAGTATCCTGCGATGCCGCACATAGGTGTTAACGACCGGCTGGCGCGTAGGTGCCCGGCAGCGTCCCTTCGTGAACGGGGGACACCGCGTGGGCGGCGCGAGGCGAAAACGACTTGTCGACGAGCTGCTCGGTCACCGTGGCGGCGTCGAGGTCGACCACGTAGTGAGCAACGGTGACCCAGTCGAAATGCGTCTGCCGCCGGACCACGCTGACGTATTCGAACACCACACGGTCGCCGGCGGCGCGCGGGACGGTGCGCGCGTAGCGCAGCAGCCGTTCGCGGAAGATCGCGTCGTTGCTCGGGTAGTACTTCAACGACGTGAAGAGCGAGGTCAGGCAGATCATCTCGCCGACGTGGTTGAATCGCGGCCATGCGCCGAGCCGGCTCACGGGCACCCGTGCCCCGCCTTCGCGCGGCTCACGCCAGACCCGAATAAAAAAATTCACCAGGTCCACTGAGAAGACGCGCCAGATGATGATGCCGAACAGGTTGGTGTAGCGTTCGAGCGCGCGCTGGATCGGCTGCGGCAAGGAGCGGCGCCCGTAGAAGTTGTAATACAGACCGGCGTGCGCAAATGGCAACAGCGCGAGGTAGGTCCAGAGCGCGACCCGCAGGATGCCGTTCAACGTCGCGACCGCCGGTGCGATTGCCGGCAGAGCGGCAGCGCCGGCGGGAGCGACCGCGGCGATCCACCCGTCGAGCATCCCGCCGGGGACGACATAAAGCACCCCGCATAGCATCACCATCTCACAGAGGAATCCGAGGCGGATCTGCGTGAGGATGAACAGGAAGCTGAGGATGAGCAGGACGGCGCCGAGCTCGCGCGTCGCCGGAATCAGCATGAGCACGGCCGCGACGACCTCGGTACCCCATGCGAGCTGGTTCATCGTCCAGAAGACGGCGCTGTCCGGCCGGCGCGCGGCATACCACTTCCACCAGTAGCCCCACATCGGGTTGCACAGGCCCAGTTCCATGCCGTGGTTGCGCGGATAGCCGGCGGTGAACTTGTAGACGCCGGCCGAGAGCATGATGAGCGCCAGGTCAACCTGCAGCACGAGCAGGGCGACGCCGAGGAGATCCGGCGCGAACCTGCTGGTGTACTCGAGCAGAAAAACGGCCAGGCCCGTCCAGTACGCCATGAAGCCGGGGGCGCCCATGCCGCGCAGGATGCCCTTCCACCGCATGTGGATGAAGAAGTAGCGGCAGAGCGCGAGGTTCACGAGCGCCGCCCAGGGGCTCCACCTGCCGATCGTGATCAACACGACTGCGACGAACCACGCGGCCATGAGGAGCGCCATGACGACCGGATTCTGGACGGCGTCGACGTCGCGCGACGATTTTGCGTACCCGCCCCAGCGCTCGCTGACGAAGAAGCGGCGGGCTTCAGGCAGCGCCTGCAGCAGCGTCGCCATCATCAGCATGCCGTACGCCGACCTGATGAAGGCCTGCGTCGACACGCTCAGTTGTGGAAGGAATGATCCTTCGGGCATTACTCAGTCAAGGCGATCGCGGACGGCGGGGATTTCGCAGACGTCAGACTCGCACCCGAAGCGGCGCCGGTTCCTGGCGACCCAGGCGTACACCCGCGGACCGACGATGCCCGTGCCGGGAAAATAGAACAGCGGGATCAGCGGCCACATCAACGGGCTTTCCCAGAGGATGCGGCGGAACGCGAAGAAGCCGCGCGTCACGCGGCGGTCCGGCGCCACCGCGAACATCGCGTTCTCGAAATCCGCGCCCGAGAGCTCGGGGAACTGTGCGAACACCTGCGGCCGCGCGTTCGCATCGTGGAACCGCAGCGCGCGCCTGACGTCCAGCGCCCGGCACACCTTCAGCGACCGCACGCAGAACCCGCATTGACCGTCGTAGATGACGTGCAGCATTACGTGTTCACCCGCGCCAGCAGGTAGCTGTCGATGAAGCGATCGACCGCCCATCGATCATCCCGCAGCGTGCCCTCGAGCGAAAACCCGGCGCGTTCGAACGCCTTCCTCGCCGACGGATTGATATCGAGCACGTAGGCGTAGACGCGGTGCAGATCCAGCTTCTCGAAGGCGTAGCGGCAGAGGCGATCGATCGCTTCCGCCCCCATCCCCTTGCCGCGGGCGCCCCGATCGCCGACGACAATCCGCAGTTCCGCCTTGCGATGCCGGCGATCGATGTCCCACAGCCAGACGTTGCCGATATGGGCGCGGCCATCGACGGTTTCGATCGCGAAGTAGGCGCAGTCGGCGCGCCTCGGCAGCGATGCGAACCAGGCCTCGTGCTCCACCGGCGAGACGGGCTGCTTCCGGTCCATCAGACGCATCAGCTCGGGATCGTTCGCCCATTCGCGCGTGCGCGCGAGGTGCGGACGATCCAGCGGAACGAGCTCCAGGCGATCGGGCATACGTCAGGAACGCCCGCCTTCGCTAGGGCTTCGGCGGGCACGCATCGGGCTCGTAAATCTCCACTTCGACACCGAGGTCCTTCCGCATCACTTCTTTCAAATGGTCGCCTGATTTCTTGAGGACCTTCAACCAGCCGTGATCCCAGTCGCGGATGCCGGCAAACCACGCGGAACAGCCGCGGCAGGGGAACGCCTCGGCGCCGCGCCCGTCGAGGTGCATCCGCCGGTACCAGTTGAATCGCTCGCCCTGCCAGATCTCCTTGATGGAGACGTCGTTCGCGTTGGGAAACAACTCGGCCGTCCTGAAGGAAATGTCCTGGCCGCAAAGCGCGATGCGGCCGAGCGTATCGACATTCAGGCGCTCGAACGGCCAGACGCAGGGCTCGTTCTTCTGCGAAGGAAGCGCCCTGTACAGGTGTGGATCGAGCGCATGCCCCATCTCGATGTGGGTGTTGTCGTCCCACGTCAGGAACTTCCGGGTAATGACTTCGTCCACACCGATCTGGTTCACCCAGAAGTCGATCGCGGCATCGAGCTTCCCTTCGATCTGCTCCTGCCGGATGATCGACACGACGATGCGGGTCGGCGCTTTGAGCTCCTTGCGCAGCGCCAGCGCGGCGCGGACGTTGCTGACCGCATTGCCCCACCATTTCTGCGGGTCGCGCGGCGGGCCGCCGCGGTGAGGCGGCCGGACGACGGCGTAGGTCTCGGCGTCGCCGGCGTCCATCGAGAACTCGATCAGATCGATGCCGGCGGCGATGATGCGCCGCAGCTTGGTCCGCAGCACCTCGGTGGGTCCGAACATGCTCCCGTTGGTGTTCAGCCAGACACGGGCGCCCTTCGCCTTCGCCAGCTCGATCATGTCGACCATGCGCGGATGGAGCATCGGCTCACCGCCGCCCGTGCACCGCATCCAGGCGCCATACTCGCCGCACTCCGCGGCCAGCCGGTTCCACAGCGGCTCGGGAAAGAGATCGCCGTTGCGCTGATGGTAGAACTGCCTGATTTCAGAATTCGAGTCGGTGTAGGGACAGTTCGGGCAGCCGAAGTTGCATGGATAGATGATCGACAGCACCAGCATCAGCGGAAATTCTTCCGCTCCGCGGCGCAGCCCGTATGACGGTTCGGTCTGAACTGATTCCATGAGCCACGCCGCTACCGGCGGTAATGCGAGATGACCTTCCTCACCGCCGCCACGACGTCGTCGGCGTCCTCGTCCGTCATGCGCGGATAGATTGGGAGCGAGATCGCCCGATCGGAGTAATACTCCGCATTCGGGAACATTCCGCGGCGGAAACCAAACGTGTCGACGTAGAACGGATGCAGATGAACGGCGCGGAAATGCACGCCGATCCCGATGTTCTCACCCTGGATCGCATTCATGATGACGTCGCGGTCGGCGCGCAGCATCTCCGTGCGCACCACGATTGGGTAGAGGTGATGCGCGTGCGTTCCCCAGCTCCGTTCTGCCGGGAACGCGAGTTCGGCAATGTCCTTCAGCCCGGCATCGAGGCGCGCCTTGAGCGCGTCGCGGCGGATCTGAAATGCCTCGAGTTTCTTGAACTGCGATCCCACGAGCGCCGCCTGGACGTCGAACATGTTGTATTTGTAGCCAGGCGCGATGATGTCCCAGTGGCGGTAGCCCTCGGCGCTGTAGCGCTTCCACGCGTCGCGGCTGAGGCCATGCAGCGCCATCACCGTGATGCGATCCGCCCACTCCTGCCGGTTGGTCGTTAGTGCGCCGCCTTCGCCGCTGGTAATGTTCTTGTTCGCATAGAACGAGAAACACGTCATATCGGCGATGCCGCCGATGCGGCGGCCCTTGTAGTCGGCGCCGAGGGCGTGCGCGGCGTCCTCGATCACGGGCAGCCCGTGCCTGACGCCGATGCCCATGATCGCGTCGAGATCGCAGGGCTGTCCGGCAAAGTCCACGGGAATCAATGCCTTCGTCCGCGGCGTGAGCGCGGCCTCGATTCCACCCGGGTTGATGTTGAACGTATCGGGCTCCACGTCGACGAAGACGGGACGGGCGCCGCGATGCACGATCACGTTGGCCGTCGACGCAAACGTAATGGGCGACGTGATCACCTCGTCGCCCGACCCGACGCCGACCGCTTCAAGCGCGAGATGAAGTGCGGCGGTGCATGAATTGACGCCGACGCAGTAGGCGGCGCCGGCATACGCGGCCAGATCTTTTTCGAACCCCTTGGTACGAGGGCCGGTGGTCAGCCATCCCGACCGCAGTGTCTCGACAACGGCCCCTTCGTCGTCTGCGTCAATCAGCGGTTGATGGTATGGGAGGAACGAGGATCGAACGGGGGCGCCGCCCTCGACTGCCAGCGTCTCTCGCGTTTCAATTGTCACGGTATCTCATTCATGGTAAGCCACTTGCAGGCCAGCGTCAAACTCCGGGGCGGGGTCGCAGCACCTCGTACACGGCCCACTCTGCCTCGCTGAAACGCAGCGCGTATTGACCTGGCAACTGGTCGAGCACCTGGCGCATCTCCCGGTAATAGGCGGGATCGACCAGCACGTGCGTGACTCCGAGTCTGTCGATGAACGCCGACCGTTGTGCGGGCGTTTCGACCGAGTTGAAGAACGGCTGAACGCGGCTCTCGCGAATCCGTTCGCTGTAGAGGCCATAGTACGGCGCGAACAGCGCTTCTTCGTTTTCAAAGGTCTGCACGACCTGCGGATACACAACCACCTGCTGAGGGACGAAGACCGACGGCAGGTAGGGATTCCAGCGATCGATCGCGAGGACCGCCTCGGCAGGAACGTTCGTGCGGATCCATTCGGTGACGCGCGGATCGGGCGGGCATGACGTCCGTTCGGGCAGCAAAACGGCCTCGCCGTTCAGGAGATCCTCTGAAAAGGGGGCCGGGCGTGCATCTGTCCTCAAGCACCGCAGTCCGGATGGAGCACCGGCCCACGGTGACAGCGTCGGTCGCGCGGTCCAGAGCGCAAATGGAATCATGAAGCAGGCAAAGGGCACGAGGCGTCTATGAAACGGCGTCGCCAGCGACAGCTCGAGCTGGGCAATCGCGCGCTGGCCGATCGACGACGCCAGGACCGCGGGCGCCACAAAGCCGATCGTCCAGACGAACAACGCCGCCGCCACGTACAGTACGGCGCCCGGGAATTGCATCAACGGAACGCGCTGCACCGCGAGGTAGGGATCGTCCTCGGAGGGCGGTTGCGGCAGCGCCGTGAAGGTATCGCGCTCGATTCCTCCCGTGTCCACCACCTGGGGATGGGTCACCAGCGCGCGCACGTTGTCCCGATCGACGTTCGTCAGCTCGTAATTCCAGACGTTCACATCGGCGGTGCGGTTCGAGTTCGGCTCGCCAGACGTCAGCGAAAACTGCTTCTCCAACGCCGTCCGCGCCTCGTCCGCGAGATCGGCGTTCCAACGCACTGCCACCTGGGTGACAGGGCGCGCCGGATCGCGCTGGGGCCACAGCGTGATCAGTCCGATCACGACAATGACGAGGGCGATCGCCGAGAAGGCATTCCTCCCCCATCGCAGGTTCGTCCATGACATGCCGAGCGCCAGCGCGTATCCGAGGATGACCGGCAGGACGAACCCGCCCGCTGTCTGGTTGATCGAAAGCGCCACGAGCAGCGCAAGCCCGCCGGCGACCACGCCAGCGGCGATCGTGAGCAGTCGGGTGCGATCCACACGGGACATCGCCAGGACGGTGGCGTAGATGAGCGCACCCGCAAACAGGTAGACGAAGAAAATGACGTTTCGAACCGGAGTAAACAGAACTTCAAAGTACGTCAGGTAAATGTACGGGACCGCCAGCAGCGGCACGTTCATGACCATCAGATACACCGCGGTGGACACCACGATCAGCCACACGATCGGCTGACGAGGGAACAGCAGCAGCACAGCCGGCCCGGCGAACAGGCAGAGCGGCGTCAGACCAAGAAACGTCTCTTCGCTGTTCAGCACGAACTCGTTCAGCAATGCAGGCGCCGGTGTCAGCAGGAGTGAGCGGAGCGAGCTCGCCGTCGCGATTCCGACGAGGCGATCACGCTGATTGGCCACGACCTCGCTCACGAGCGCGGCGACCTGCCCCTGCCAGACGACGTAGATCGCGGCGAGCGACACGACGAGCGCCAGCAGCATCGCCGTGCGCAACATGTACGGACGACACCGCCGGATGGCGATCGTCGCGATCAGAAAGCATCCGAGATAGACCGTCACCTGCACGATCTCCCTGATATGCACGATCGTGAGCATGACGACGAGCGACACGGTCGCGATCAGGAAAAATGCCTGCTCGCGGCGCGAGGTCGCGAGCAGGTACCCGCACGTCACGACCAGCAGCGACGGGAGAAGCACGGTCATCGCCACGTCCGACGCGTGGCTGAATGGCATGAGCTGTCCCCAACCCGACGGAAAGCCCGGCACCAGGCCGAATTGACCGTTGAACACGAGCGCGCCAGCCGTCACCGCCGCGCCGCATGCAAAAGCGATTGAGCCAAACGCGGCGCGCGCCAGCAGGTACAACATGAGCAGCGCAGTCGGACCCCAGAAAAAGCGCAGCTTCTGATAGACGAACAGTGGATCGAGGTCGCCGACCCGCGCCACGAGCGCCATGAAGTAATGCGTCCCGGGAAAGGGATACGTATAGACGATTCCGGGCGCGAAGTAGATGTTGTCGAGCCGCGGGGTGGTCAACGCGCTCAGACGCCGGACGATGGCGACGTGCACCTGGTCTTCGAACCACTCCACCGGCGATCCAAGCCGGTAGAGCAGAGCGCCGAGCACGATCAGCATCGCCGACAGGATGATTTCGTCGATCGGAACCACGACCTTCGGCGTACCCCGAACGAAAATGGCCGCGAGGATGATTGCGCATCCAACACCGAGCGTCACCAAGATGATTGCGGGAGACAGATGCGCTGCAATCGCGAGGATCGTGAGCAGCTGCACCACGCCAAAGCTGATCGCGACGCCAAAACCGGCCGTTTCGAGCAGCGTCAGCTCCGAGCGCGGCCGCCACATGAGCGTAATCAGCGCTCCAGGGACGACGCCAACCGCCAGCGTCGCGGCCAGGAGCCTGAGGAACGACATGGCGTCGATCAATTGGCGATGACTTCGTACACGGCCCACCGGGCGTTGTCGTACCTGCGCACGTACTGATCGGGACGCTGATCGAGCACTGGACGAAGCTCGTCGTAATGCACCGGGCTGACAAGCACATGCGTCACGCCAAGGCGGCGGACGAACTCCGCGCGCTCCCCGTCGGACTCCGCCGTATTGAAGAAAGGCTGGAGCCGATACCGCCGCATGCGATCGTCGAACAGCGCGTAGTATTCGCGGAACAGGCTGTCTTCATGGATGAACGACGCGTCGAGGGTCGGAAACACCACCGCCTGAGGCGCCATGAAAACCTGCGGCGGATATGGCGTCCAGCGGTCGATCGCCAACACCGATTCCACCGGGACGTTCAATCGCACCCATTCGATCACCGGATAGTCCGGCGGACACGTGGTGCGTTCCGGCAGCTCGGCCTGTTCCTCCGCAAAGCGCGCACGCATCGCGCCCGTGGTCACGCAAGGGATCTGTTCGAACATCGCGCGCGGGGTGGAGGCGCGTCCGGCGGGCGGCATCGGCGAGAGCACGAGCGGCGACAGCGTCGGCCGCGCCGACCAGAACGCGAACGGAACGATCAGAAGCAGGAACGCCAACGCATGGCGGGAGAACGGCGCGCTCATCGACGCCAGCCATGATTCGCTCGTCCAGCGACCCCCACTCGCGGCGATGAGCGCCGGCGCGACAAACGCGAGCAGCCACATCGCGAGCGCGGTTCCGATCAGGAGGGCCATCCCCGGGTACTGAAACCAGGTCGCATAGATGACCCCGAGCGCCTGGTGATCACCCGGGGGCGGCTGCGCCTCGACCTCGAACGTCGATCGATTGATGAAGTGGGTATCCACTACGTCCGGGCTGGAGACAATGCGGCGGACGTTCTCCACAGAGATATTGCTGAGGCGGTAGTTCCAGCTGTTCTCGTCCTGACCCGCGTCGGTCTTGCGCTCGGGCTGCTGCAGCGAAAACGCCCGCTCGAGCGCGACCCGCCGTTCGTCGGACAGGCCGGTCGTCCACCTGACGGTCACCTGGTCGGATCGCTCCTGCGGCGCACGGCCAGGCCAGAGCGCGATCAGCGCCAGGAATGCCACGATTCCCGCGATCACCGATCGGCGGTATCCGTACGCCTTGAGTCCTCCGGATCCGAAGACGAAGGTCAATACATATGCCGCAATCAGCGGCGCGAAATAGCCTGCGCTACTTCGATTGAGCGTGAGCGACGCGAGAAGCGCCAGTATTCCGCCGACAGCGCCGACGATGACCAGCGAGATCTTCGTGCGGTCGATGCCGGCGAGCGCGACGACAGCGATGTAGAGAACGGCGCCGGCCAGCATGTACACGAACCAGATCAGATTGCGGACCGGGATGTGGAGGATCTCGAAATACGTCAGATAGATGTACGGAATCGCCAGCAAAGGCACCGTCATCACCGCGAGATAGGCAATGGTGCTCGAGGAGATCAGCCAGACCAGCGGCCTGTGCCTGAACACGAGGATCACGGCCGTCCCGGCAAACAGGAAGAACGGAATGACCCCGGCGAACATCTGGTCGAAGTCCTGGATGAAGTCGCCGAGGACGCTCGACGCCGGCGACGCGAGCAGCGATCGGAGCGGAATCCCGCGCGCCAGCGCAACGAGGTTCCGCCGTTCCTCGCTCACGATGTCGCTGGCCACGGGAACGACAGCGCTCTGCCAGAGCGTGTAGCCGGCGGCAACCAAGAGCGTGAGGCCAAGGAGCGTCACCGCGGGCCTGCAGTACGCGCGGAGCGGCCGGGCAATCAGCGCGACCAGCGCGAAGCATCCGAGGTACGCGGCAAATTGCACGATCTCCCGGATGTGAACGATCGTGAGCATCAGGATGAGCGCCGCTGCGCCGGCCAGAAAGAACTGTCGCTCGCGCGCCGAGGCAGCGTGCACGTATTCGAACGTCATGACGAGCAACGCCGGCAGCAGGACGGTCATCGCAACGTCCGGCACATAGCTGTACGGCACGAGCTGTCCCCACCACGCCGGGAACTCCGGCACCATGGCGAAGACGCCGGTGCAGACGAAGACGAGCGCCGTGAGCGCGACCGCGCAGGCGATGGCGCCGTACCCGAACACGGTTCGCGCCGCCAGATAGAGCATCACGAGCGCGGCAGGACCCCAGAAGAAGCGCAGCTTGTGGTAGACGAAGAGCGGATCGATGTCGCCCAGCCGGGCGACGAGTCCCATGAAATACAGCACGCCTGGAAATGGATAGGTGTAGACGATGCCGGGCGCGACGTACAGGTTGTCGAGGCGGGGAACGTCGAGCACGCTCAGTCGCCTGACGATCGCGGCAAGTACCTGATCCTCGTACACGCCGAACGGTGATCCCTGGATATAAAGCGGAATACCGAGCAGCAGGATCGGGACGAGGACAATCAACTCGTCCTGCGTGATGAGGAGGTGTCCCAAGCGTTTCCGGATCACGGCAATCGCCATCACCACGATGCCGGCGCCCGCGACGGCGAGGATCGTGGCGGGCCGCAGATGCAGCGACACCGCGAGGATCGTCAATGCCTGCACAATCCCGAAACTGAAGGCGATCCCGAAACCGATGAGCTCGAGGAGCCGAAGTTCGACCCGCGGGCGCCAGATCAGCGTCAGCAACGCCCCGGGCACGACGCCGAGGGCGACCGTCGCCGTAATCACCTTGAAAGCGGCGGCGGCCGCGGTGTCGGCGCCCACGAGCGCGCAGGCGGCGGCCGTGATCGCCGTCAGGAGCAGTACGACGGCGCACGGACGCGCAGGAACAGAAATGGACACGCTGGAGTGTAGTGAAACGACCGCTATCGAGCGTGGGATGGAAGGTCGCAGTGAAGAACGGAACCGGTCGGACGGCGGCGATCGAGGAATTCCGTCATTTCGTCGCTCTCCGCCGAGCAGCGCAGCTGGTTCCAGACATCAGCGTCCATCGCCGCCCCGTTCACCAGGAGCACGCGGGCGATCTCCACGTCTTTTGCGGCGACCGCCGCTTCGAGGGGCGTGGCACGGACCGCCTGGTCCGCCAGCAGGCCGGGACGAACCTCGCGATCGGCGTTCGGATCTTCCGATTGCTCCTCGATCAGCCGGACGATCTCCGCCGCGTCCCGCACGGCCGCGGCCTCGGACAGATTCAAATCGGCCTGCGCCCACAGCGGATGCCTGCCGAACGGAGCAAGCAACAGTCCCGCGGCCAGCCCCGCTATCACGAGGCAGCCCGGAATCGTCAGCGCGCGGGCGCCTGCGCCAGGCACTCTATTCACCCCACCAGCGGTCGACCCACCTCGGCACGAGGTAAGGGTTGCTGCCAGGCGCGTCGATGGCATCCTGGCGCAGCTGGCGAATCAGCGCGGCTTGCCGCCGTTGTTGAGCACTGCCCTCGTCGCGCCACATTTCCGCCGGGACACCGGCCCAGTCGTTGCGGACTCTGAACGCCTCCACCCGCAGCATGTGGTGCACGCCGATGCTTCTGAACGCCCAGAGCGTCGCCGTGGATGCGAGGACGACCACAATCACGACGCGAACGGCCGCGGGCACGCCCTCGCGCAGCCGTTCGAGCGCGTGGCGCGCGGCAACGAACGCCGCGACCGCATAGAAGCAGCCCGCCACCGACAGGATTTCGTGCTTGGTGTAGACGTATGAAATCGCCGCGTTCGCCAGCACCACCGCCGCTGAGACCGCGAGCAGCTGCGTCGACTCGTCGCGCATCGAGCGCATGCCGCCCCGAACGCGCGCCGCCACCGCCCAGACGATCAGAGCGGTCGACAACGATGACGAGGCGACGGCGAGATAGACCCGCGGCGGGACGTCGCCCGCCAGCCAGGCGCGCACGGCCTCGAAGACGCCGCCATCCGGCTCGGAAAAGAGCACCGACAGAAACGACGTCGCGACGTTGTAGGCGTAGAAGACCGCCGGCATCGCACCGAAACGCTGCTGAATCTCGTCCGGTTCGAGCATGCGCAGCAGGAATCCGGAGCTGCGTTGATCGAAGCCTGGCGAACCGACCGCCAGCATCCAGAACCGCGCCCACAGGTACACTCCGAGCAGCGCCGTCACGGCCAGCATTCCCCGCCGCGAGACGCCGCGCATGCCGCAGGCCCAGGCGGCGACGATCACGACCCAGACGAGCAGCCCGGACTCAATCGTGAGGCTCGCCACCACAAAGGTGATGGCAGCCGCCACGTCAACCAGCCATCCGCCCCGCGACCGCGCCAGGTTCAGCGCGAGCAGGCACAGCACCGCGACCTGGAGGAAATGGCTGACCGGGTACGCTTCGCGCACCAGCCCGCGGAAGGTGTGAAGTCCGGTGAAGACCGTGAGCGCGAAGATGGCGGCGGCAAAGTCGTCCCACGTCCGAACCCTCAGGACGCGCACGAACAACCACAGAGCGGCACAGGCGAGCAGCGCGTGAAAGCCCCGGTATGCCAGCCAGTAATGCCCGTTCGCCAGGTCGAAGAGGATCTTCACGTCGACATAGAACATCGGGCGCAAGTACGCCGCCCGATGCGCCCACGACGAGAACGTCTCGAGCACCGACGCTGACTGCTGCGCATCGAGCAGCTGTCCGAGGCTGTCGGAGATCTGCACCGGCATCCGCATCAGGCCGTACGCGAAGGTCAGCGCAAGCACTGTCGCGGCGCACTGCGTGGCGCGCAGTGCGGTGAGGCGGGGCCAGACGAGCGCGACGACGCCGACGCGTTCGCCACCGGGCCGTCCAAATGCTCCGGCGAAATCGTCGAGCGCACGGGTATCGAGCGACCGCGGCATCTGGAGGGGAGCGGCCATCGGGGCGGTCATATTACCAAGGGATGTCAACTAGTCCCAAGCAGTCTTTCGGCCAGCGCATTCGAGCGGGATCGCCGCGGGACGATGCGCGTCGAGAAGCGGCGAAACCCGCGAATTGCCCGCGAAACAGCGCAGGGCGACCCATGTCTGTCCGTCAACGGTCGCCCCATTTGCAAACAACAGCGCCACGATCGCCGGATCGTCGTTGATAACGGCTGCCTCGAGGGGCGTCAGGTTCGCCGGACGCTCGAACAGAAGGCCCGGGCGTACCGGATACGACGCGTTGGGATCCTGGCCTCGCTCGATCAGGCGCGTCACTTCTGCCTCCTCGCGCACGCCTGCCGCCTCCGCAAGATTGACGTCCTCGTGCCGCCACATCGGATAGTCGCCGAATGCCGCCAGCATCAACGCGACGAGGGATGCGGCGGCGAGCAGGCAGCCGGGAATCGCAACCGCGAACGCCGCCGGCCGATTCACTCGCCCCACCAATCGTCGGCCCATGCCGGCACTTCATTGGTGTTGGCGATGCGCAGATCGAGCGCCTCCCGGCGCAATTGCGCGGTCAGTGCGCGCGCCGGCGCATCCGACGGGTAGCCCCGCTCGGCGATTCGCTCCGGATCGAGCCGCGCCCATTCGACCCGCTCGCGAAAGGCCTGCGTCTGCAGCATGTGATGCACGCCCGCGCTTCGGAACGCCCAGAGCGCAGAGGCCACTGCCAGCACCAGGCACAGCACCCGGTTTAACGCGGGCCGTACGGGTCTGTACTCGATCGCGTACCGCACCGCCACGAACGCCGCCAGCGCATAGAACGCCCCGGCAACGCTGATGATTTCCGGCTTGGCGTAGGCGTAGGCGAGTACCGCATTGGCCCCGAGCACACACCCGAACACGACGAACAGGTAGTCGCCAGCCATGCGCTGGCCGCTGCGATAACGCCGGAAGGCCACAGCCACGGCCCAGGCGATCACGGCAGTCGTGAGAATCGACGGCACCGTCGCGGAATAGACGCGCGCCTGCGCGTCGCCAGCCAGCCAGCCGCGCGCCATCTGGAACACGCCGCGATCGGGATCGGAAAACAGCACCGAGAGGACCGACGTGGCGACGTTGTAGAGGTAAAACGGCAGTGGATTGTCCCCGAATCGTACGGCGATCTGCTCCGGCGTCAACATCGAGGCGCCGAATCCGGAGTCGCGGCCGACGTCGATCCCGGGCGTACCAATCGAGAGGTAGACGAAGCGCGTCCAGAGGTACGCCCCGAGCAACAGTGTGACGATCACGAGGGCGCGGCGCGAGACGCCGCGAAGACCGACAAGCCATCCCGCGACCAGGACGACCCACACCAGGGGTCCCGACTCCAGCGTCAGGCTGGCGACAACGAAGACGACCGCCGCGGCGGTGTCGGTCACCCAACCGCCGCGCGACTGCGCAAGGTTCAATGCCAGCAGGCAAAACACGACGATTTCCAGAAAATGATTGATCGGGAAGGCTTCGCGCACGGTGCCGCGGAAGGTGTTCATGCCCGTGAAAACGGTGATCGCGAACACCGCCGCGGCGCAGTCGGTCCACGTCCGGACCTGGAGCGCCCTGACGAACAGGAAGAGCGCCAGCGCCACGAGCATTGCGTGGAATCCGCGAAAAGCCAGCTGGTAGCGGCCACCAGCCGCGTCGAACAGCATCTTGATCTGAACCTGGCGAATCGGACGCAGGAACGGGCCGCGCGGGGAATGAGCCACGAAGGTCGCGGCCAGCGACGGCGACTGCTGGACGTCGAGCAGTTCCTGCAGGCTGTCCGACACCTGGATTGGCTTCCGCATCAGGTCGTGCGCGAACGACACCGCCACGATGGCGGCGATCAGATAGGCGGCGATCTGCGGACCGGTAAGATAGGCCGGACGAATGACTGCGCTCCGCGTCGTGGGAATACTCGCCGGGTGCGTGCTCGTGGCGCTCGGCACCGCTTACTACTTCACCTACGAGCCGGCGCCTCGCATTGCGATTCGCTGGCCCGAAGAACTGGCGCCGGAGCGCCGGCAGGAGCTCGAGCGGCGATTCCTACTCGTCAACCCGGCAACCGACCGCGATCGGGTCGAGTACGACCTGCTCGACACGAGCCCGACCAACATCGAGGCGCTCGTGCGCGAACGTGACGTGGCCGACACCGATCGCGTGAGCCGGGAGCGGTTTACAGTACCGCTCGACGTCCCCTACGGCACGAGCTGGATGTGGGTCGCGCACCGAATGCCAGTTCTGCGGATACCCGGGGTTGTAGCCGCTGTGGTCGTCCTGTCGGTCGCCGCTGTCGTCGCCGCCATCGGCGGAGAGCTACGACGACGGGTCCGACGAAGGACGGTCGCTGCCTAAGGCGGCGCGCATGTCGTCCACCGCCGCCTCGAGCGACGCGCGAAGGCTGTTCGTCCTGCCCCGGAATTGCCTCGTCACCTGCGCGAGGTCCGCCAGCAGCATCCGCGCGGCCAGCCGCGCCGCATCGCTCGCCTCGGCATCGCGAAGCGCTTCTGTCAGCAGCGTGACGCGCGCGCACAGCATCTCAATCTGCGCGTCCCCTGCCTGGATAGACGACTGTGCCCCGGCGCGCTCCACGGTGAGGCGCTCGAGCAACTGCGTCAGATCGTCGGCGGTCAACCGTCCGGGCACGTGAAAGATTGTAATGGTGGGGGCCGGCTTTAGCCGGCTCCCGCCTTCGCCTGCGGCTTCGGCGCGCAGGCGTGGGATAATCCGCCGCATGAAGGGCGCGATCACAGTCGCCTCATGAAAAGCACCATTAAATCCATACTGTCGGCGTTCGGGCTTGCACCCGCCTCGCAGGCCGATCAGCTGACAAAGGAAACGCGCGATCTGGCTGCCAGGGTTGTCCAGCTCGACGAACGCCTGGCGCAGGCGCGCGCCGATGCCGAAAACTGGAAGCGCCGCCACGCCGAAGGCGCCGATGCGCTCGGCGGCTGGAAGCAGGCCGCTGCCAAAGCGGAAGCCGAAACCGAACGGGTCCGCGCCGCCGGCGATCGCCTGGCGGCCGACGTCGAGCGCACGGCCGCTGACGTCAGGCGCGAACAGGCCCGGACGGAGGAGTGGAAAGGTCGCGCCGAGAAACTGGCGGCCGATGCCCAGGATCTGCGTACCCGCTTGCAACACGCACGCGCAAAGCTCGAGGAGGCCGAGCGCGCGGCGGCGACCGCGCACGAGCACCTGATGGCGATGGAGGTCAAGCTGGATCTTCTCGAAGCAGCCGTCCAGGTGCTCGACGTCCGCACGCGCGAGCAGGCGGTGGCACCCGCCGCGAGACCTCAGGCCGCAATCGCCGCGGACCGCTGAGCTGATGGCCGCGCCTGCGCCGTTCCTCAGCATCGTCATCACCGGCCGCAACGACAACTGGGGCGGCGATTTCAACGAACGGTTTTTCACTGCGCTCCAGTTCAATCAGGCGAGGCTCGCCGAGCGCGGCGTGGCCTTCGAAGTCGTCATGGTCGAATGGAATCCCGTGGCCGATCGGCCGCGGCTGGCCGAGCTGGTGGCGCGCGAGTTCCCGGACCTGGCGTCCGGCGCGCTTCGACGGATCGTCGTCGCGCCCGAGTACCACGCAGCGCTCACGCAGAATCCGCGGATCCCCTATCTCGAGTACGTGGCGAAGAATGTCGGCATACGGCGCGCGGCTGCCCCGTTCGTGCTGGCGTCGAACACGGACATCCTGCTCGGCCGCCACGTCGTGGACGCGATTGCCGGGCAGCGGCTGCGCCCCGGCGTCCTCTACCGGGCGCCGAGGTACGACATCAAGCTCGGCGCCGACCAGTCGCGCATCGGCTGGGATGCGCTCGAGGACATCGCCAACCACATCAGGCGTCCGACGCTGAGCCCGCCGCTCTATGCCGGTGGCTCCGGCGACTTCGCGCTCGCCGATCGGGAGACGTTTCACGCGCTTCGCGGCTACAACGAGGTGTATCGGGCCGCCAAACACGGCCTCGATCACAACTTCCTGGTGAAGGCGCACGGCGCCGGTTTCCCGATCGAAGACATTGGCGGGCCGGTGTATCACATCAACCACGTCGGCAGTTACCGGATCTCGAAATCGCTCTACCGCGACAACCCGAAAGAGGCGCCGTGGGGCGACAACCGATGGCACTCGCGCCATGTCGTTTACAGCAACCCGGATGGATGGGGACTGAGCGGGGCACCGGAGCGGACGCTGCCCGACGGCACGACGCTGCTTCCTTTCGACTGGCGGGCGGTGCCTCCGCTCGTCGAGCTGCGGAGGATCGTGCTGCCGATTCGACAGGCAGACAGACGAGCCGACGCGACCGGCGCGGCGTAATCGATCAGGTATGCTCGGCAGGTGAGGGCGTCTGCGGCGCTGAAGCGCCTACAGCGGATCTTTCCCGATGACTCACGCCTGCTCTACGTCGACTGCGGCGCCCGCAAGGGCAAGCTGCCGCGTCCGTTCCACGCGCTGAAACAGGCGCACTACGTCGGCGTCGAGGCCGACGCCGACGAATGCCGGCGGCTGAACGCCGAGGCTCGCCCGAGGCACCGCTACGTCCACGCCGTGCTCGGCCGCGCGGCTGAAACACGGACGTTCCGGATCACGCGCAGTCCCGCGTGCGCCTCGCTGCTCGAGCCGAACAAGGAGTTCCTTTCGCAGTTCCAGGAAATCGCCGGGGGCTTCGACGTCGAACGCGAGACCTCGGTCGAGACGATGTCGCTCGACGCGTGCCTCGCGGCGAACGACGTCGCCCGGGCCGATTTCATCGAGCTCGACGTACAGGGGGGCGAACTGGAGGTGTTGTCCGGAGCCGAGCGGACGCTCGACGGCACGCTCGGGATTCAAGCCGAGGTCGAATTCGCGCCGATGTACGTCGGCCAGCCGCTCTTTGCCGACATCGATGCGTGGCTTCGCGCGCGCGGCTTCCAGCTGTTCGATCTCTCCCGCTACCACGTGCGGCGCTCCAGTGCGACCTCCACCCGCGGCCAGCTGCTGTGGGGCC
>Ga0075428_100000639_pt1 | contig 35942 bp, 28 predicted proteins | sample RhiMetdeltSRZDD2_FD_75291 | JGI IMG/M metagenome (GOLD analysis project Ga0075428, IMG submission 75291) | Populus rhizosphere microbial communities from Tennessee, USA - Rhizosphere MetaG P. deltoides SRZDD2 | ecosystem: Host-associated > Plants > Roots > Rhizosphere > Soil | place: USA... | reverse complement strand
GCGTCACCCACTGCGTCGCCACGAAGCCGATCACACGACCTTCGTACGCTGTGCTCACGCGGTAGTACTTTCGGAGTTCCCGAGTGAGCGCCACTCGCTGGCGCGCCATCGAACCGCCGAGACCGAGCCGGTCCTCCACGTAGCTCTCGAGCCCTGGGTAGCCGAGGAGTTCCCAGGCCTGGTGTTCGTGCAGCTCGAGCAGCAGCGCCGCCATGTCGATCGCAATACCGCCTTCGAGACGCACCAACGACTGCAGCACTCCGACGAGGCGGCGCAGTGCACGCACACGTGCGCGCGGCAGCGGCTTCTTCCCTGAAAATGAACATCCACCTTCCGCATCCCAGGCCGCGAGCTTGGCTTCGAGTCGCACCAGCCCCTGGACCTTCTGTTCGAACAGCAGGAGGCGCTGCCTGGCCCGGCGCATCGCAGGAGTCTGCAGAGCTCGCCATTGCCGCAGCTCCTGCGCGCTCGGTGCTTTTCCCCGGACCGGTGGTTTTCCGCGTGGCCTCGCTCTGCCCCGATTCGTACTCAGGCGCCGGAGGCGCGGTCGGAAGTCGTCAGGCGGCACGATGCCGGAGCTCGAGGCTTCGCCTGTGAGCGCTTGGATGAAGCCGCTCATGCTCGCTTCATAGCCTTCGAGATTCCGATACAGCTCGAGCCCGGCATCGAAGATCAACTTCACGTCCGGCGGAATGACGCGGCGCAGGAGAACGCGATTCTCGTCGGACTCTTGGAGCTCCGCTGCGATCGAGCGGCCGGTCGCACGAACCTCGGGAATGCGGTCATTCGAAGAGCTCGGATCTGCCTGGGCTTTGTAAGCCTCGGCGACCGCCGCGCGCAGTTCGTTGACTGGCAGCGCCCGCGCGCGATCGATCCAGTCGGAGAGCGTTTCCGCTGTCGCCACACGTCCGATCTGCACCGAGGCGACCTGACCCAGCGGCGCACCACCGTCCAGGCCACAAACCGCCTCGGCGAGCTGAGGATGCTTCTCGAGGACTGCGTGCAGCCGGCCCTGCTCGTGCATCCAGCGTGGCTCGCGCCGCAAGCGTTCGCGGGTGAAGTCGCCTTGGGTCTCGTAGCCGAAGGCACGCCAGGCCGAGCGCCGGAGAACCTCGGCCGTCGCGCGTGCGATTGGCAGTGCCAACACCGACGCGACTGCCGCGAGGCCAAGCAGCAGCCGATCGCCTTCGACCACCGTGGACGGCACCACTGGCGCGGACGGCGAGACTGGCTTGGACGGCAAGATCGCCGGCTCCACCGACTCATCCGACGTGACACCCACGCCGGTCGAGGTTGCATGGTCTACGACAGAGCCACGTGCAGTGCTCGTCCGCGGGACACGTTCTTTTCCGCAAGAACCGAATGGCGCGCTGGTCTCTGCCAGGAGGAGAGGCAATGCGTCCGCGAGAGCCGCAGAAGCAAACGCGGTGGCCCCGCCGGTCATGGCCGGCGCACGTATCCATCTGGGGGATCCCACGGCACCTGTCCCTGGGAGGAATCGGTGGTCGGGTCTGCTCATTCAATATAAAGAACCACGGTGCGCATGTCAAGTAAATATTTACTGAAAGATTCGTTCCAGGTCGAAGCGGAATTCATGCCAGATTGCATTCGCGTAGCCTAGCAAGTTGTAAACATGGTTTACAGGTAAGAATTCATCACATGGAATCGGGGCCAGCGTTTCATCGTCGGTGATGGTCTGTGTGCGCGAATCCTGAACAAAGTCGACGAGCTGGTAACGATGCATGACGCTTCGAAATGGATGGAGAGCTCATTTCGGAATGTGGCCTTCGGGGTGGTTCGATCGCTTAGCGCTTGGGGACGAAATCGGTGAGTGGCGTGGCAGCCGGTGGCGCGTCGTGGCCGAGGCGGGTGCGCGCGATGATCTCGATCTTGTCGGCCACGCGCTCCCAGGCGAACTCGCGAACGCGCGTCAGCGCGTTGCGCCGCAGCTGCTGGCGGCGTGCGGGATCGCGCCAGAGGGTTTGCAGCGCGCGACGGAACATGTACGGATGGCGCCAGCGGACGACGAGCGCTGTTTCTCCGTGCATGGCGAAATCCTGCGTTCCTGCTGGTGTGCACACCACGGGAACGCCGCACGCCATGGCCTCGGCGACGGTGTTGCTCCACCCGGCTCGGCGCTCGGCGGCGACGAGAATATCGCAGCTCGCGTACAGGCGCGACAGCTCGTCTTGCGGCAAATTCCAGTGGAACTCGTAGGGCACCGTGCTGTCGAAGTGTGTGCGTGGGTCGGGGATGTCGCCTTGGACCGCGTGATCGAAGAGCACGAGCTTGACTGGATGCGCCACACTCCCGGCCCAGGCTGGCCAGCGACGACTGGAAGCGGCTGCAAAGGATTCCACGGCGCGGACGGCGAGCAGCGAGCCCTTGCCCGGGCGCACGAGGCGTCCATAGACGAGAATCCGAATCGGAGGCTCGGGAGTGCGGGGAATCGTGGCCGGACGAAAGGTATCGAGATTGACGCCACCGATTGCATCTTCGGCGCGCGCACGGTAACGCCGCCAGAGTCGGCGTTGCAGTGCACTCGAATTGGCGAGCAGCGTCCAGCTGCGATTGCGCGCGATCTCGTGCCCCGGGAGATTCTTGTGCACGCAATAGAACAGCTTGAGTCGTGCTGCGGCGCGCGCGAAGGGTTCGATCAGGCTTGGTGACGCCGTGAGGAGCACCATGTGCTGGCGAGCCTCGATGTCTGCGAGTGGGCGCACTTCGCCTGCGAACGGGAACCACTCGGGGCGAGCGCCGTCGGGGTGGTAGAGAGCGAAGCGATGGCCGCGCTGGACCAAGGCGTTGCCGAGCTCGAGAAAACGGCGCACGCCGCCGAATACTTGCACGTGCGGTAACAGCGCGGCGAAATCGAGGCCGGGCTCAGACATCGGTGCGTTCGATGTGTGCTGGAAGCGTGACCAACAACGTGCAACCGCCGGGGCTCGAGGGACGGTGCACGGAACCGGGCGCGTGAAATACATAGGTTTGGGCGCCGTAGGTGCGCCCGCCGTCCTCGACCGTGCCCTCCAGGACGAAGTACTCCTCGCCTTGTGGATGGCGATGCGCTGGATACGAAGCGCCGGCATCGAACTGCAGCAGGAGCGTGAGGCCGCGCCGGCCTTCGTGGTGGCGCAGGACCTTGTAGCGCACCCCCGGGGCATCTTCGAACTCGCGCCAATCACGACTCGAGCTGTCGACGATTTCGGGTTTCACCGCGAGCCGTCTCCATCGGCGGGGGGGAGAAAGGCGAAGATGCGGGCGGGAGCGCCGCTGCCGCCGCGGATGGGCATGGGGACGGCGAAGACCGTGGCGCCTCGCGCAGGCAAACGCTCGAGATGCGCCACGTTTTCCAGCCCCGGAATGTCGGCGCCGTTGAGGATCTGATGCGCGATGAAGTCGCGTGACGGGCCATGGTCGAGCGACGCAGTGTCGAGGCCGACGGCGCGCACGGAACGCTGCGCCAGCAACCGCGCCGCTTCTTCCGAGATGCCGGGGAAGTGGAGCGCCGTCGTGACGCCAGGCCGATCGTCGCCCAAGTAGCGCTTGCGGTCGGGCCAGCGCTCTCCCCAGCCAGTATGGAAGAGCACGATGGCGCCGTCTGGCAGCCGGCCATGACGCGCTTCATTCGCCTCGATGTCGCGCACCTGCACTCGGTAGTCCGAATCGGCGGCACATGCGTCACGGACGTCGATCACTGCGGCGGGACCGATCAGCCGGTCGAGCGCGATGGCATCCACGGTCAAGCGGCCCTCGGCGAAATGGCATGGTGCATCGATATGTGTGCCGCCGTGCTCGGCAGCACAGAACTGATTGGCCTCGTACCAGAAGCCGCCGGCGGAGCGACCATGTGCCACCGGCTGCAATTGAAACGGCTGTGCCGTAGGCCAGTAGATGGTTTGTGCATCGAAGGGATGGGTGAGATCGACGACCGTCGGTTCGGCCGCGAGGCTTGCTCGAGCGCAGAGCAGCACGGCGGCGAGGATGACGCGCGTGAAGGCGGCAGACGGCGCTTGGACTGCTAGGCGAGGGGCGACGGTCGCGGCGAGGGCAACTCGATTGCTGGCGGTGAATTCCGCGAGAAGATTGATCATGTGCGCTGCGCTTGGCGTTCGTTCCAGGTCTGTGGTCGCTTCCCGGTGTCGACCTCGACCATGGAGATGCACCCCGGCACCGGACACACGAGCATGCACAGGTTGCAGCCGACGCAATCGTCTTCCTTCACCCAGGGCACGCGGATCTCGCGCTGCTCCGCTCCCAAGAGCCCATGGCCGGTGACGAGCTGGGTCACGGCTTCACCGCGGACGCGGAATGGATCGGGGATCCACGCGGGAGTCGCGGCATGGGCATGGGGAGTCGTCGCGTGCACCGGCGCCGCGGTCGGGGCGGCTGCGCCCGCCGGGACGATTGCGCCTGCCGGGGCGTCGCCGACATAGATGCATTGGTGCGCGGTGTCTTGGCAGGCGACGTAACAGAGCTGGCAGCCGATGCACGTCTTCGGATCGATCCGCGCCACGATCGTGTAGTGGAGATCCAGATCGCCCCAATCACGCACGGCAGGCACGGCCCGGCCGCGAAAGGCCTCGATCGAAGCGAAGCCCTGCTCGTCCATCCAATTCGAGAGGCCGTCGGTCAAATCCTCGACCAGACGAAAGCCGTAGTGCATCACCGCGGTGCACAGCTGCAGCGAGGTGCACCCGAGCGCGATGAACTCGGCCGCATCGCGCCACGTGGCGATGCCGCCGATGCCTGAAAGCGGCACGGCGCACGCCGGATCGCCGGCGATCTGCGCCACCATGTTGAGGGCGATGGGCTTCACCGCCGGGCCGCAGTAGCCGCCATGGCTGGAGCGATCGCGCACCTTCGGCCGCGGTGTCATGTCGTCGAGGTCGATGCCGGTGATGCTGTTGATCGTGTTGATCAGCGACAGCGCATCGGCGCCACCTTGGACGGCGGCGCGTCCGGGGTAGCGCACGTCGGTGACGTTGGGCGTGAGCTTCACGATCACCGGGGTGCGCGCCACTTCCTTCACCCACTCGACGATCTGACAGGTGTACTCGGGCACCTGCCCCACCGCCGCGCCCATGCCACGCTCGCTCATGCCGTGCGGGCAGCCGAAATTGAGCTCGAGGCCATCGGCGCCGCTGTCCTCGGTGCGGCGCACGATGTCGTGCCAAGTCTCGCGTTTCGACTCGACCATGAGCGACACGATGACGGCGTGGTGCGGATACTGCTTCTTGACGTCCGAGACCTCGCGCAGATTGTCCGCGATCGACCGGTCGCTGATGAGCTCGATGTTGTTGAGCCCCATCATGCGCGCGCCGCCGTAGTCCACGGAGGAGTAGCGCGAGCAGACGTTGACGATGGGTTCGCCGACGGTCTTCCACACCGCGCCGCCCCAACCGAGATCGAAGGCGCGCTTCACCTGATCGCCCGAGTTGCTCGGCGGACCGGATGCGAGCCAGAACGGATTGGGTGCATGGATGCCGGCGAAGCGAATGCTGAGATCGGCCATGCGGGGCCTCCAAGGCTGCCAGCTCTCAGTGTAGGAGCGTCGCGGCCGCAGGGCAACGGTGGAGCAGGCTGGCGATGCCGCCGGAAGGCGGTGTGCTGCGTCGGCCGGAGCGGTTTCAGGGCCCAGGGGCCGTGGGCACGTCAGCCCCGAGCCACATGGCGCAGGGGCGTTCGACCTTGCCGTCGGCGTGCACCTCCACGACCTCGAGTCGCACGCGACCGTCGCGGAAGAAATCGAGCCGCATGAATCCGGCCAAAGGGGAGACGCAGATCGTGTCGTCGCCGCGCGACACCGGATCGGGCCGCGCGATGGAGCCCGAGCCGCTCACGAGAACATAGCGCACACCGCGTCGTCCCCTGAGCACCTGCAGGTTGTGGTCGTGTCCACCGGCGAAGGCCAGAGGGGGATGTTTGTGAAACGCCAGCTCGAGATCTTGGAGCATGTTCTGATAGCGCGTCGATGCGATGTCCTGACTGACGCCTCCCTGGGAACGATAGAGCGGATACAGGGAGCCGACGCCGGGGAGCGGCAACCAGAGCCACGACACGGCCCGATGCAAGGGAAAGAGGTGATCGTCCCAGGTGAAGAAGCCGCCGTGCCAGCCGTGCGAGGCGATCGGGTGGTGCGCGGCGACGACGACGTCGCGGCCGCCGGCCGAAGCGAGCGCGTTTTCCATCGCGGTGGTGAAGTCTTTTTCGCTGCGCACGCTGCAGGCCGGTGCCGGCGCCGCGAATTCGTCATGGATCCACCAGCTGCTGTCGAAAACCACGAGACGCAGCCGGTCGCCGACGTCGATGCTCTCGGGTCCAACACAGTCGTCGAGGGGTCGAAACTCGAGTCCGGGAATCGAGAGCTCGGTGATGAACTGGGCTTGCCGGCGCACGGCGCGCCGGCCGTCATGATGATGATCGTGGTTGCCGGGCAGGAAGATGCCGCGCGCGCCGCTCTTTTGGATGACGTCGGCTTGCGCGCGCAAGACGGTCTCGCCGCGGGCGCGATCGGGGTCGGTGGGCTCCGCCAAGCCATTTTCGTAGATGTTGTCGCCGAGATAGACGACGACAGTGCGGCTGGGTGCACGCGTTGCTTCGTCGCGCAACGCCACGAGCACTGGCTCGGGTGTGTCGAGTGCCGGTTTGCCGGCATCACCGATGAGGAGGAGCGTGGAGTCGATCGAGTCCGGTGCAGGCGCAGCGGCAAGAGCTCTTTCGGGCGGCACCCATGCTTGATTTAGGGAGCAGGCGCTCGAGTAGGCGAGCGCGAACCCGACACCGACGGCCTGCCACCACCGGCGGCCAGCTGCCGCGCCTGGCCGTTGGCGCTGCATGAAACACTCCCGCGAGCTTGCGCTGGGGGATCCCTCGAGGGCGCAGGTCAGACGCGTGTGCGCGCCGGCGGACCAGACTGTTTCAGCTTCAGACCGCGCAGATAGCGGCGCAAATCGTACCGCCACACCAGGCGCTTCATGCCGCCTTCGTCGAGGTTGAGCTCGCCGCCGAGCCGATGCAACACGTCTTCGAGCGTGTCGCTGTCCTTGGCGTGGTTGGCGCAGCGCATCTTGACCTCGAAGCGCGCACGGTCGTCGATTTCTTTCAGACAGCCGAGATCCTCGAGCAACTTCTCGCGGAAGAGAAGATCATCGAGCCGATCGCGGAGCGGGGCGGATTCGATGCGCTGGCGTTCTTCTTTGCGCAGCCGGGTGACGAAGGGCATGAGGTCGAGGCGATCGAGCAGCTCCATCAGGGTGCGTTTGTTGCGCCCCAGCACTTCCGCGACACGATCGAGGCCGCCGCGGTACTGGGTGACGACGCGCGACACCATTTCTGCGGTCGGCAATGCTTCCTTCGGCGACATCACGCGCGACGAGGCTTCCTGGAACAACGGGACCTCGAGACCGCGATCGCCGCCGCCGTTGCCGCGCAATGTGAACGGCGTGGGCGTTTCCTCGTCCTGCATTTCGGGCTCGTCCTGGGAAGAGTGGAGATCCTCTTCGAACGCATCGTCGTGCGTTGGTTGCCCCTGTTTTTCTGCGGCGCGGATGCGTGAACGCACGGCCATGTAGTGCCGGCGGCACAATCCCTTGGCGTAGTGCGCTTCGGTGCACCCGGTTTCTTCGCACAGCTTGTGCGCGGCACGGGCACGCGCCGGGCGCTGCGACTCGGGATCGAAGTGGCCACCTGCCGCGACCGTGCGCCGCATGATCCGATAGTGCGTTTCGCACAACTGTTTGGCCAGGACCGGTGCATCGCATTCTGGAACGACACAGTGTTCGCCTTCCCCACCGGACGGGAGCGGTTCTCGTCGCGTCGAAATCTCGACGATCGCTGCTTGGCCACGCCGGAGCAGAGGTGAGGGTGCCGGGCGCGCTGGGGAGGCGGCGGACGAGGCCACGAGGTCCTTCAATGCCGCGTTCATCGCCGCGAGATCGGCGCGCAGCGGCGCGATCGCCCGATGCATGGCGGCCTCGAAGGCATCCACCAGGTTCTGCAATGTCTGCGGGTCCAGGGTCGCCGCAGCCGGGCGCCCCAGCGCCGGCCTACCGGGCGTCTTGATGGAACGAGGTCGTTTGGGAATGGCCGATCACCCCTGCTTGGTGCCGCTCAGGGCGCGGGAAAGTGCCGCGCACGACAGAGATCAACACACGTGATTCACTCAACGAGGAGTCGCAAGAAAGAGTCCACTCGGTAGCGAGAGAAAACTCGACGCGCCACTCTAGTCGCCCTTCGCACCCAATGCAAGCCCCTTCTCCAGCCTGTAAAACGTCGCCGCCACCAAGGATTGCATCCGTTCAGGGCGAGAACGAGATAACGCCGCGGCCGTCAGCCGCCGCCCGATCCTTCTGCAATGCTGTAACCCAGAACCATGATACCAGAAGTCGGGAGTGATGCCAGAACAAAAAACCTACTGTGACAACTTGTCACGATTCCGCGGCGGCGTCAAGATACGCGCCTATGCGACGTGCGGGCGACGGTTGGCGTCGACGCCGTTGCCACTATAGATAGCGACCGGTCCCTCTCACGAGGGAACCTCAATCCAGGAGGCCGATTTGCGTCGGTGCCGCGTGTGTTGTGCCACCGTACTCGCTGTCCTCATCGCGCCACTGGCGCACGCGCAGTCGCTCAGCGACGATTGGTCGCGGCTGAGCCGCTCCCTCGAAGCGATGGTCGAAAACGTGGCACCGGCCGTGGTGCAGGTGTTCGTGAGCGGCACGGTCGGGCGGGGTGGCATCGTGCAGGCAACCGGGGATCTCCTGTCTCGACAACGTGCCACGGGATCGGGCGTCGTGCTCGCTGCCGACGGCTACGTGATCACCAACGCGCACGTCGTGGCCGGGGCGCGCCGGCTGCAGGTGCGATTGTCTGGCGTGCGAACCGCAGCCCCAACGGGCAAATCGATCCTGGCGCCACCTGGAGAATTGCTCGGGGCGCAACTGGTCGGGATCGACGCGGAAACGGATCTGGCGCTGCTGAAAGTGGCGCGACAAGGGCTCTTCCATCTCGATCTCGCGGATTCGGATAGCTTGCGCGCCGGCCAGATCGTGGTCGCGTTCGGCAGCCCGCTCGGGCTGGAGAATTCGGTGACGATGGGTGTGGTGAGCTCCGTGGCGAGGCAGCTGCGGGAAGACGAACCGATGATCTACATCCAAACCGACGCGCCGATCAATCCAGGCAACAGCGGTGGACCCTTGGTCGATGCCAAGGGCCGCGTCGTCGGGATCAACACCTTGATTTTTTCGCGTTCCGGCGGCAGCGAGGGCATCGGGTTCGCGGCACCGAGCAACATCGTCAAGAACATCTTCGAGCAATTGCGATCGACCGGAACCGTGCGACGAGGCACCATCGGAGTGGTGGCGCAGACGATCACGCCGGCCCTGTCGGCAGCCCTGGCGCTGCAGCGTGATCGCGGCGTGATCCTGGGTGATGTGTTGCCGGGGAGTCCGGCAGAAAAGGCCGGCTTGCGGGTCGGTGACGTGGTCGTCGCCCTCGACGGCAAGCCGATGGAAAACGGCAGGCAGTTCGAGATCAACCTCTATCGCTTCCGTGCCGGCCAGAGCGTGAATGTCGCCATCGAGCGCGGTGGAGGAAGCCACACGCTCCCTGTCGCGGTGATCGAACGGCCCGATGTCACCGGCGAGCTCATGCGCCTGGTGCGCCCCGAAGACAACGTGGTCGCCGAGCTCGGTGTGTTGGCGCTGGATCTCGTGCCCGAAGTGATCGCCCGTTTGGGACCGCTGCGTCACCCTCACGGCGTCGTCGTCGTCGGCCGCGCCGCCGATGCCCCCTACGTCGATCTCGGGATCCTGCCGGGCGACGTCATTCACCAACTCAATGGACAGGCAGTGCGCAACTTGCAGGAGTTGCGCCGCGAGCTGGCGAAGCTCACGACCTACACACCTGTCGTCCTGCAAATCGAGCGCGACGGCCTGCTGCAGTACGTTGCCTTCGAGCTCGAATGAAGCCGCTCGCCCTGCGCACAGCCGTTCCGGGCTAAACGCTCCCGCTCGTCACGCATGGCCGTTCCGGGCGGCGTCACGAGCGCGCCCGCGAGGACATGGATGCCCGAGCAGCGCTCGTGCCGAGCGACGAGCGCGCAGGAGTGCGCGTGAGGAGCGTCCGCCCGGAACGGCCATGCGTGACGAGCGCTTCGCTGCGTCAGGGCATGACCAGGAGTGAGTTCGAGCGGCGGCGGCCGGCGGTTTCGACACGATAGAAGTAGACGCCGGAAGCCACGCGCTTGCCGCGCCGATCTGTGCCATCCCAATGCAGGCGCAATTCGCCGGGGCCGGCGACACCGTTGAAGAGTGTGACGACGTGCCGGCCGTTGGCGTCGTACAGACGCGCGTCGACTGGACCGCGGGCTGCGAGGTCGAACGCGATGGTCGCGCCGCGCGCGGCAGACGTCGGGTTCGGCCAGCTGGCCAGACGATCGCCACCGACGCTGCCCGTGCTCGGCCCGAGAGCGGTGACCGCTGGAACGGAGCTTGGATCCGTCGGGTCCGTGCCGGCGCCGATCTCCGTTTGATCGCCGAAGCCGTCCTCATCGCGATCGATGCCGATGCGCTCGCCAGATGCGGGGGGCACACCGGTGAACGTGAGCGCCGTGCCTTCATCGGTGAGCGCGAGCAGCGCTGCCGTGGTGAGCATCGGCTCGCCGTCGTGGTCGGAGCGGAAGAGATCGTTGCCGGCGTAGAGCCAACCGCGCGGCAGGCCGCCGCGCAGTCCCTTGACCACGAGGTCGCAATTGCCGAGCGCGTCCTGGCTGCGCATGGTCTGCAGCCAAGTGGTGAACGCTGCGCTGTTCCGGTTCGTGGCGTCGACGGTGCGTTGTGAGCCGACCGCGGGCGCCATGCCGGTATCGAAGGCGTGCAGGAAGGCCTCCATGTCGCGACGTGCGGCGTCGTTCTGGAACTCGAAGCCCGGGAAATGCAGGAAGTCGAACAGCGTCGGGCTCGAACCATCGTGGATGAAGCCGAAGCCGCGCTTCTTTTCCCCGGGTGCGCCATCGAAGCCGGACTTCTCGTACATGTTGCGCAGCTGCGGCACCTTGATGTCCTGCGATTCCTGCAGCGCGAAGCGGTTGATGAGCTGGCCATTGGTTCCCGTCGGCAGCGCATGACAGTCGGCGCAGCGGAACGGACCGTCGAGGGTCGGACCGACGAAGGCCTGGCGCCCGCGTTCGGCACTCGCTCCGGTCGCCGGGTTGGGGAACGAGCGATCCAGGTTCTGGTTCGGGTTGGGCGGATACTTCACCGTCATGATGAAATCTTCGAAGGCCTGCATGTCGGAGGTCGCGAGCTGCGAGCCGCGGCCCATGAGGCCGACGAAAGCCGGATTGAATGCCGTGAAGCCCGAGCGGTCGCCGCGCCAGTGGAGCGGCTCGGTGCCCGAGAGTCCCCGCAGCGACTGCGTCGTCATCGGACCCTTCATCGGATGGAAGTTGGTGAGCAACGGATCGAGCTGGCCTTGCGGCGGGGGCTGAGGCGTTCCATTCGGGTCGCCGAGATCCCAGGCGATGTTGTCGAAGTTGCTGCCGGCGTGGCACGAAGCGCACGCCAGATCCCCGTGTCCAGAGGACAGGCGGCCGTCGTAGAGAAACTTGCGGCCGTTGCGGATCACTGCCGGGCTGGGGTCGAACAAGTCGAACGTCGATTCGAGCAGATGGCTGTCGGTGTCGACGATGGAGATGGAGTTGTCGAAGCGGTTGAGCACGTAGAGCCGATCGTGAGTCTCGTCGAGGGCCAAGCCGCTCGGCCCCTCGCCGACGCCGATGCGCGCCACGACCGCGCCCGCGTCGTTCAGCACCGCGACCTTCGCCGAGCCGAGCGCGGTCATGTAGATCGTGCCACCGGTGGAGGCGAACGCGAGCCCGCCGGGCTGCGACAGGCTCTGGTCGATCTCCGCCTGCGGCCCGGGCGTCACGCCGTAGTTGATGTGCGGGTTCAGGTCGACGAGCGCGGGGGCGGCGGGCGCAGCCGGATCGACGATGCTGACGCGCGTGCGCAGGAAGCTGCCGCGGAGCGCAGGCTCGAAACGAATGTGATTCAACGCGTCCGTGTTGGTGACGTACAGGTGACCGGTCAGCGGATGAACGCCGAGATTGAACACCAAAGTCCCGAGGTGGTCGATGTACGTCGGCACTGGCACCGGGGTATTGGCGTCGAGCACGGCGACGTCGTGATCGGGCAGCGTGTAGGGATGAGTGTCGCTGAAGTTCCGCCCGACCTCGTCTTCCCAGCGGTTGTTGCGCCACTTGAGCACCAGGCCCGTGTTGGGACGACCCGGAGGGTTCGGAGCCGGGAGCCCGCCGTGGGCGACGACGTCGGACTCGCCGGCGACGGATGTTTGATTGCCGCTGTCGAAGATGGCGGCGTAGACCTTGCTGCCGTCGGGCGAGACGGCGAGCGCCTGTGGATCGCTGCCGAAGAGGGGTACCACCACAGGAGCCGACGACAAGTTCGTGGGGTCGTAGATCTTGATCGCATCTTCTTGCGAGACGCTGATGAAGGCACGCCGCGGCGTGCCGGCGAACACGATGCCGGCCGGCTCGTCGCCGACGGACAGCGTGGCCACGACGTTGCGCGAGGCGAGGTCGACGATGCTCACGGTGTCGGACTGGTGATTGGCCACCCAGACATGGTTCGCATCGGCAACCGCGACGCTCGTCGGATCGAGCCCCACCGGAACCTCGAAGTCGAGGCTCAGACCGCCGGCGGACACCGTGAACACCGCCAGGCGGTTATCGGGAGTGTTGACGGCGAACAAGCGCGTGCCGTTGGCCGAGAGCGCGATGGGATGGACGTGCTGGCTCTCGAAGTTGACGAACGCCGCCGTCGATGGGCTCGCGAAGCAGGAAACGACGAGGAGGCTCGAGGTAATACTGGAAATACGCATTCTCCGCACTCCATTCGCAGCTACTGGCGAATTGACGGCCGACCCAAAGGTGTGGAACGCACGGATTCGAGCAACGTCGGAGCGGAGACACCGACCACTTCAAGGATACCGCGTCGCGGCGGGCGAATCCAGCCTGGCGTGACGCGGTGGGCATCGGGTTCGGCGGGCACAGGCCGAATGCCGCGCTGGTTCACGAGCCTGGCGCCGCCGCGCGTCTCGCGACGAGATCGACCGTCACCTTCTGCACCTCGTCCAGCTTCATCACCAGGAACTTGGGCCGCGGGATGCTGAAATCGGAAAGCTTGACGTCGAAGCGAGTGATCACATGCAGCTCGGGCCCCTGGTCTCCGCTCGCGGACGTCAGCTCGACGGTGGCGGCGAGCGGCTTCTGCACTCCATGCAGATCGAGCACGCCGGCGATCTCGAACGTGACCTTGGCGCCAGGCTCGAGCCGGGGTGCGGAAAGTTTGCGCACGGTGCCGCCGCGGAAGATGGCATGCGGATGCTTCGCAGTTTCCAAGTGGTTCTCGCGCATGTGCTTGTTGCGGATCGCGATCCCGGTGTCCAAGCTCGCCAGGTCGACTTCCAAGTTCACCTCGATCGAATCGCCGAGCGCGGCGGGGGAAAGCACCAAAGTGCCCTTCACCTGGCTCGTCTTGCCGTCGAAGCTTTCGAGCGGGGCCTGCGACTCGAATCGCACCAAGTTGGGCTTGCCGGGCACGACGACGTAATCGTCGGCACCGGCAGGGCTCACGACGGCGAGCAGAAGGCAGATGGCCTGAGCCGCATAGCGAGCGCGAGGCTGGGGTCGCGCCGTCCGTGCTGGAGCTTCGATCTTCACGCGATGCCTCCCGAGTTGCAGCTTTCCCAGGTCGTATCGGAGGGGGGCCGATCCGATCGAGAACCTAATAGAACAAGTGCAGCATGAACTCCGATTGCGTGTAGTCGAGATCGTTCACATGCAGGCCGGCGTCGTTGCGATAGTAGTTCACCATGGCCTTGATGCCGAGGAAGGGAGTGACGAGGGCGTCGAGCCCGCCTCCCGTCTTGATGCGAAGCCCCGTTCCCTGGTCGATATCGGGATCGGCGTAGTTGAAGACGCCGCGCAGATCCAGGCCGCGAATGAGACGCCAAGTGACCTCGTGTGAGGTGAGGAGCGCGGTGCGCCTCGAGTCGCTCGCTTCCAACTCCGACCAATCCACCTCGCCGAGCCAAGCGAAAGGACCGGCTTGCACCGCCCAGAACGGACCGGCGGCGGTGCGCTGCCCGCCTGATTCCACATTGCGCAACCAAGAACCCCCGAGGGCGAAGCCGAGGGGTCCGAGATCGAAGCGATACGACAGCTGGGCGGTGTTGCCGAGCTCCTGATCGAAGTCGGACGTGCTGCCGAATGCGCCGTTCAGCAGGGCGGCGACGAGAGCGAAGCGTCCGGGGTAGAGGCCGACCTCGATGCCGACATCCGTGTGACCCGGCGGCTCGAAGAAGAGATCGAGTGGCACGTTGTCGCCGCTCTTGCCCTCGCGCGTGAACATACGGTGGTCGTCGAACTTCCAACCGTAGGCGGGCGTGAAGCGGCCGAACTTGACGAAGCCCGTCCATGGCAACACGTAGGCCAGGCCGAAGAGCTCCTGCGTCGAGGATTGGCCGCGATCGAGGTAGGCTGAGAGGCGTTCGTCGGCTTGGAAGAGGACATAGAGATCGCCCTGCATCTCGAAGAAGTTGAGCTCCGGCGACTGGCGGTCGACGTCGGCCCAGTGATGAATGGTGCGGATGTCGGTGCCAATGGCGACGCTCTCGCTCAGCTGCGGCTGGATCTTCGCCAGTTTCTCCGGCGGCAGCGGCTTGATCACCATTTCGGTCGGCACCAAGTACTGACTGGCGTAGGAGCTGCGCATGCCGCCGCCCGTGGGGTTGTGATGGCAGAGATTGCAGTTCTGGCGATAACGAGCGGCGTAGCGTGGTGTCGCTTGCACGCCGGCCGGGAGAAGTACAGCGAGGGCGAGGATGCCCCCCATGGTGAACGCGAGAGCACGCACAGGTCCCCCTTCGGCGGCGATTGCCGAGCAGGGTAAGAGCGCTCGAGCATCGCGTCAACACGGGGGCTCGCGACCCGTGATCCCGAGGCGACCCGGCCCGGATCGCCTGCCCTCGCGGCCCCCTGCGGCTGCTAAGATACGCCGCCGGAAGGAGCGCCGTGGACGTTCTCGACAGCCGCATCGAAACCAGCAGTGCCGCGTTCGCCGACAATCGCGACGCCATGCTGCGCCTCGTGCAAGAGTTGCGGCAGCATTTGCAGACGGCTCGCGCGGGCGGCGGCGACAGAGCGCAGAAACGCCTGCGCGAGCTGGGCAAGCTGTTCGTGCGCGAGCGGCTCGAGCGCTTGCTCGACCCGGGCTCGCCGTTCCTGGAAATCGGCGCGCTGGCCGCGCACGGTCTCTACGACGGCGCCGCCCCCTCTGCCGGACTGGTGACCGGCATCGGACGCGTGCACGGCCGCGAGGTCATGATCGTCGCCAACGATGCGACGGTGAAGGGCGGCACGTATTTTCCGCTCACGGTGAAGAAACATCTGCGTGCGCAGGAAGTCGCGCTCGAGAACCGCCTGCCGTGCGTCTATTTGGTGGATTCCGGCGGTGCGTTCCTGCCGCTCCAAGACGAAGTGTTCCCGGACCGCGAGCACTTCGGGCGCATTTTCTACAACCAAGCCGTGATGAGCGCGCGCCGGATTCCGCAGCTCGCCATCGTCATGGGTTCGTGCACCGCGGGTGGCGCCTACGTGCCGGCGATGAGCGACGAGGTGGTCATCGTCAAGGGCACGGGAACGATCTTTCTCGGCGGGCCGCCGCTGGTGAAAGCCGCGACCGGCGAGGAGGTGAGCGCCGAAGACCTGGGCGGCGCCGAAGTGCACACGCGCAAGAGCGGTGTCGCCGATCACTACGCGCTCGACGACGAGCATGCGCTGGCGCTCGGGCGCAACATCGTCGAGAACTTGAACCTGCCGAGCGCAGCGCAGCCGCCGGGGCGAGCGGACCCCGAGGATCCGCTGTTCGCACCGGAGGAAATCTACGGCATCGTGCCGCCGGACACGCGCAAGGCCTACGACGTGCGGGAAGTGATCGCGCGCATCGTGGACGGCAGCCGCATGCACGAGTTCAAGCGCAACTACGGCGCGACCTTGGTGTGCGGCTTCGCCCGCATCCACGGCTACCCGGTGGCCATCCTCGCCAACAACGGCGTGTTGTTCTCCGAGAGCGCGCTCAAGGCTACGCACTTCATCCAGATGGCGAACCTGCGTCGCATTCCGCTGGTGTTCCTGCAGAACATCACCGGCTTCATCGTCGGGCGCGAATACGAGGCGGGAGGGATCGCCAAGGATGGCGCCAAGATGGTGCATGCGGTGGCCACCAGCACGGTGCCGCGCTTCACGGTGATCATCGGCGGCTCCTTCGGCGCCGGCAACTACGGCATGTGCGGGCGTGCCTACCAGCCGCGGCAGCTTTGGATGTGGCCGAATGCGCGCATCTCGGTCATGGGCGGCGAGCAGGCCGCGATGGTGCTGGCGCAAGTGAAGCGCGAGCAGCTCGAACGCGAAGGCCGTGGCTGGACGGCGGCGGAAGAAGAGGCCTTCAAGCGCCCGACCTTGGAGAAATACGAGCGCGAGGGCAGTCCGTATTACTCGACCGCACGGCTGTGGGACGACGGCATCGTCGACCCGGCGTCGACGCGCGACGTGCTCGGGCTCGGCATCGCGGCGTCGTACAACGCGCCTTTCGAGCCCGCCACCGTCGGCGTCTTCCGCATGTGAATCGAGCGTGGACGAGCGGCGCGTGCGCTCGGGCGAAGGAGAAAGCGTGTTCCGCAAGGTGCTCGTCGCCAACCGCGGCGAGATCGCGATCCGGGTGCAGCGCGCGTTGCGCGAGCTCGGCATTCGCACCGTGGCGGTCTACTCCGAAGCCGACGCACGCGCGCCGCACGTGTCCGAGGCCGACGAGGCCTATCTCCTGGGCGCGCCCGAACCGGCGGCGTCGTATCTGAACCACTCGCGCTTGATCGATGTGGCGCGCGAGTCGGGATGCGACGCGGTGCATCCTGGCTACGGGTTCCTGAGCGAGAACGCGGCGTTCGCGCGCCGGTGCGCCGAGGCGGGCGTCGTTTTCATCGGACCATCCCCCCAAGCCATCGAGGACATGGGTTCGAAGCTGCGCGCCCGCGCGCTCATGGTGCAAGCCGGTGTCCCGGTCGTCCCCGGCACCGAGGCAGCGGCCGGTGCGCTCGGGCCGCTCGAGCGCGCCGCCCGCAAGCTCGGCTATCCGGTGCTGGTCAAGGCCGCCGCCGGTGGCGGCGGCAAGGGCATGCGCATCGTGAACGCGCCGGCGGAGCTCGAACGTGCGCTCGCGCTCTGCCGTGGCGAAGCCGAGAAGGCCTTCGGCGACGGGACGCTCTACTTGGAGAAATATCTCGAGCGACCGCGGCACGTGGAGCTGCAGGTCTTCGCCGATGAAGCCGGCGACACGGTGCACTTGTTCGAGCGCGAGTGTTCGATCCAGCGCCGGCACCAGAAGATCGTGGAAGAGGCGCCGTCGCCGGCCTTGAGTCCCGCGCTGCGCGAGCGCATGGGCGCTGCAGCGGTGGCCGCCGCACGCGCCGTCGGCTATCGCGGCGCCGGCACGGTCGAGTTCATGCTGGATGCGACGGGCACGTTCTATTTCCTCGAAATGAACACGCGCCTGCAGGTGGAGCACCCGATCACGGAGATGGTGACCGGCTTGGATCTCGTGCGCTTGCAGATCGAGGTGGCTTCTGGCGCGAGGCTGCCGGATGGGGTGCGACACGCGCAGTTGCGCGGACACGCGATGGAGTGCCGCGTCTACGCGGAGGATCCCGAGCACGGCTTCTTGCCCGCGAGCGGCCGGCTCCTGCGCCTGCGCGTTCCCAGCGGCCCGGGCGTGCGTGTCGATGCTGCCTTGCGCGAGGACATGGACGTGTCCATTCATTACGACCCGCTCCTGGCCAAGGTCGTGACGTACGGGCATGACCGCGCCGAGTGCTTGCAGCGCATGCGGCGCGCGCTCGCGGAGTTCGTCATCCTGGGAATCCCGACGAATCTGGCATTCCTGCAATCGATCCTGGCGCACGACGCCTTCGTGCGCGGGGAGCTCACGACGCATTTCATCGCCGAGCACCTGCAGGATTGGCGTGCCGATGCGGGTACAGTGCACGATGCGGGTCTGGCGGCGCTGTTGTTGCACGATCTCGTCGTCGGCAAGCCGGCGACGGCCGCCGTGGATGGCGGTATGCCGCCGTCGCCGTGGGAGAGCCTGCGCGACTGGCGTTCTTGAGGAGGAGCGGTGGAACGCATCTTCCAACGCGGTGAGGAAAAGATCGAGGTCCGGGCGACGCGCGACGGCCAGGCCCTGCGCCTCGAGACCACGCGCGGCGTGGTGGAGTTCCTCTGGGACGAGCTGGCTCCCGGAGATTACTTGCTGCGCCACGGCGCCGCGCAGCATCGCTGCCTGGTGGCACGCCTGGGAGCGGAGCGCTGGCTGTGGATCGATGGGCGCGTCCATCACTTGCAGGTGAAGGAAGCGGGCAGGCGGCATGACGACGCGCATGCCGGCGATTTGCAGGCGCCGATGCCGGGCCAGGTGTTGGCGATCCACGTGGTGCCGGGTGAGCGCGTGACACGCAATCAGCCGCTCGTGCTGATGGAAGCGATGAAGATGCAAGTCGAGATCGTGGCGACGCGCGATGGCGTGGTGGCCGAAGTGAAAGCGCGTGCGGGCGAGCAAGTGCCAGGCGGCGCGATTCTGGTGGTTCTCGGTGAGGACGGCGCGCCGTGACGCCGGTGTTGCCCACGCGCGTGACCCTGGTCGAGGTGGGCCCGCGAGACGGGCTGCAGAACATCGCCGCCGTTCTCGATGTCGAGCTCAAGGTGCGCTTCGTCGAGGCGCTGGCCGACGCCGGCTTCGCCGTGGTCGAGGCCGGCGCTTTCGTGCGCGCCGACGCCGTGCCGCAGATGGCGGATAGCGATCAGGTTTACCGACGGCTACAACGGCGCCCGGGCGTGCGCTATCCGGCGCTCGTTCCCAACGAACGCGGCTTGGACACGGCGCTCGCATGCGGCGTGGACGAGATCGCCGTGTTCACCGCCGCCAGCGAGACATTCAACCAGCGCAACATCCACGCCAGCATCGCCGAATCGTTGCAGCGCTTCGCTCCCGTGGTGCGTCGGGCCCGCGATGTCAACGTTCGCGTCCGTGGCTATGTCTCGACCTGCTTCGGCTGTCCCTACGAGGGCGCCGTCGCGCCCGCGCGCGTGCTCGATGTGACGCGCGCGTTGTTCGCTCTCGGCGTGCAGGAAGTTTCGCTCGGCGACACCATCGGCGTCGCCGTGCCGACCCAAGTCGAACAGGTGCTGGATCTCATCCTGGCCGCCGTTCCCGCGGCCGCGATCGCGCTCCACTTCCACGACACGCGCGGGACGGCGGCGGCGAACGTGGTCCAAGCCCTGCACCAAGGTGTGCACATCTTCGATGCTTCCGCCGGCGGGCTCGGCGGTTGCCCCTATGCCCCCGGTGCCACCGGGAATGTCGCCAGTGAAGACCTCGTCTACCTGCTGCACGGGATGGGCGTCGACACCGGCGTGGATCTCGAGCGCTTGGCCGACGCATCGCTCCTGGTCGAGGCGCGTCTCGGCACGCCATTGCCCTCGCGCGTGCTGCGAGCGGTCGTCGCCGCGCGCAGCCGGCGCCGAGCTATCACCGGGTCCGCTGGTTGAACGCTGCATTGGGGACTTTCACCGCAATGGGAACTTTCGCCCAATGAGGATCACAATACAGAACCGAAACCAAACGTGCGCGCGGTGAATCACGGGCCGTGACCGCATTGTCGCGCTCGAGCCTTGACGGTCCCCGTACCGAATGGTGTAAAATTGGCAGTGGGAAACCTTGCATCGCGACCTTCTTGCGCCTCTGGTCTCGCTGTAAGCTGGTGTTCGCATCCCCAGACGTGAACGCCGCCGACAGTTCCCCGAACCCAGCGCCCCCGAAAAATGAGCCCATTCGTGGCCAGCGTGCTCGACGTATGTCGCGCCGGGTGCAAAGCCACAGGACCGAAGGAAGGTTGCGATGAAGAGAATGCTCACAACGGGTGTCGTCGCGCTGGCATTCGCTCTCACGCTGGGTGCGAATGCGGCGTCTGCGGACCACGTGGACGTCCAACTGGAGATCAAAAACGGCGGCCAGTCCGGTCATGTGGTGACTGCGACCACTGGGGAGAAGGTCAAGTTCACCGTCAAGGTGAAGAACCTGTCCAAACAGAGTGCGCCCGTGACCGTCGTACTCACCGCCACCGTGCCCTCCATCCCAGGTTGCACCGTGACCGAAACGCGCACGATCCAGTTCCACTCACGCGAGACCAAGCAGGAGTGGAAGTCCGGTGTAGTTCCTGTCGGCCGATCGGGCGTTCTCCTAGTCGATGTGTCGGCGACGATCGGGACTCACACCGACACCGATCATGCCCAGCTCACATTCGGCCCGGCGAAGACGACGGAAAGCGCCGGCGAAGGCTGGTTCCACCAGGCTTACGTCCGCGTGTTGGTGAAGGGGCTCATGATGGCGCTGGCCAACTCGACGGATGGGGTCGTCGACGGTACGATCAGCGACGTGAAGAGCTTGTTCCGGTAGGTCTCGAGCGAGCATTCGCTTCCCCGAGGGCATCGCGCTGCGTTCGCGATGCCCTCGTTCGTACCCGAACCGCATTTGTGAATTATTTCACAAGACGCATCTTCTGCATGCATGGGTGACGATCAGTTTCCCCTTGACGAGATGCGGCGATCGCGCTGGAATGGCCGCCTCCGCTTCTTCGACCCCTTGCCAGGAGGATGTGATGCACGTTCGTTCTCCAGCCCGGTCCTGGTCGTGGATGGGACGATTCCTCGCCTGCATCGCGATCGCCGGTCTCGTCTGGGTGGGTTGCAGCGAATTCGGGGACCAACCCAGTGCACCTTCATCGCCCGTGAGCGAGAGCGCCGACGCCGGCGCAACGGGCAAGATCCAACAGCGCGTTGTCGAGGTCATGGCGGTGCAGGATCGCCACACGCAGCAGCTCATGCAACTGCCGGACGTCCTGGGCACGGCCACGGGTCTCGACGAGAGTGGAGACGTCGTGGTCCAGGTGCTCACCGAACGTTTGGTCCCGGCCTCGCGCTTGCCAGCGCAGGTGGACGGCGTGCGCGTGGTGCAAGTGGTCACCGGTCGAATCGTGGCGATGAAAGGTGGCGGTGGCGGCGTGAGCCACACGGCCATTCAAACGCCACCCATCCAGCTCGGCACTTCCGGCGGCTGGAGATTCGACTTGGCCAACGGCTTCTGTTGCGGCGGGACGCTGGGGTCGCTGGTGCAATCCGGCGGCACGCAGTACGTGCTGAGCAACTACCACGTGTTCCGCAGCGACATCGTGAACGGTGGCAACGGCCGCGTCGCCACGAACGGCGACCCGATCACCCAGCCGGGACTCATCGATGTTGGTTGCAACGCCAGCAGTGCGCAAAACGTGGCCACGCTCGCGGGTTCGGCGTCGTTGCCCGGCAGCAACGTCGATGCCGCGATCGCTGCCGTGATCCCCGGGATGGTGCGGACGGATGGCGCCATCCTCGAGATTGGAACGATCTCGGCATCGACCGTCGCCGCCTTCATCGGCCAAAACGTGAAGAAGAGCGGTCGGACGACGGGACTCTCGCGCGCCAGCGTGAACGGCCTCAATGCCACGGTGAGCATCGCGTACGACAACGAGTGCGCTGGCGGTGCCGCATTCAACAAGACGTTCACCGGTCAGATCCTGACCACGAACAAGGGCAGCCGATTCCTGGCTGGGGGCGACTCGGGCTCGCTGATGGTCGAAGACGTGAGCACCAACCCGCGTGCGGTGGGGCTCCTCTTCGCCGGCAGCAGCTCGATCGCGGTCGCCAACCCGATCGGTCAGGTGCTGTCGTGGATCGGCGGCGGCGCGACGATGGTCGGAAACTAGAAACTCTGGGCACACGAGCGTCCAGGAAACTGACGGCACCCGTCCCCGCCCCGTGGTGGACGGGTGCCTTGCTTTCGTGCTGGACTGATTGCGGACTTGGGATGCGTCACAGGGGCCTAGGCATGCGAGCATCGCGGGCGTGGTGGACGAGTCTCGCGGTGGCGGGAATGGTGGCTCTGGCGTGCGGGCGTGAGCCCGTCGCCAATCCGGAGTCGGCCGCGAGCCCGACACCGATCGAGGGCGCGGCCGATTCCGTTCGACGGGAAAACCCGATGACCATGAAGACGATCGAGCAAGTGCAGGAGGAACACACGCCGACGCTCATGAGCCTGAACGGTGTGGTGGGGACTTTCATCGGCGTCACCGCGGACGACAGGCCCTGCATCAAGGTGATGGTGGTCCGACGCACGCGCGAGCTCGAGGGCAGCATCCCCTCGCAACTCGAAGGCTACCCCGTCGAGATCTTCGAATCGGGAGAGATTCGGCCGCTGTCCAAGTCGCAATGAATCGCAGCGAGAAAGACGTAGATACGCGGCGAGCGGGTTTCCCCAGGGTCGCTCCGCCCCGGCCCGCTGCGTTGGCGAGCACCGCGCTAACGGATCCCCTCGAGAACGCCCTCGACTCGACCATGGAGCGCGGCTACAATCCATCCGTTGCCAATAACCCCCCGGTCGCCACCGCCACGCCCAACGCGGAGGATGACCCACATGAGCCGCTCGCTTCATCATCAATCGGGGCTTCCAGCAGTGCGGTCGATCCTGGTCGCCGCTCTCCTGTCTTGCCTCCAGCCGACATTGGTGCGTTCCGAAATCATCTTCGAGAAGATCGCCATGACCGGCGAACAGGCACCCGGCCTCGTGGCCGGCGTCGTCTTCAACGACCTCGGCGGCGTCCCCGGGATCGGCGGCGATCTGCCACCTCGGGTCGATGCGGCGGGACGAGTCGTGTTCCATGCGTTTCTGAGCGGGCCGGGGATCACCGGAGGCACTTTCGCCGACGGGAACGGGCTCAGCATCTGGAGCGCCTCCAATGGCGCGCCGGTACTCGTGGCCCGACAAGATGATCCCGCTCCTGGAACCGCGCCGGGCGTCGAGTTCCTCGGTTTTTCGACTCCCTTCAACACCGAAACGCCGCTCATCGCCGACGGAACGATCACCATCACCGCCGGGCTGCGCGGTGCGGGCATCGACGGCCAGTTTTTCAGCAATGCGCTCGGGTTCTGGTCCACGCGTTCCGGTGCACTCGACGTCATCTTTCGCAACGGCGAACAGGCTTCCGGTTTGCCCGCGGGCTTCGTCTACTCGACGTTCAGTCTGCCGCGCGCGAGCGCTGATGGGCGGATCACGATCAACACAGGTTTCCGCGCCCCCGGCCAATCCGCTGGTTCCTTCCCGCCCGACCAGGAAGGTTTTTGGAGCGACCGCTCCGGCCATCTCCTGCCGCTCGTGAAGGGCGGTGATCCGGCGCCCGGGTCGCCGGCGGGCGTGGTCTTCGGCGAGGGCGCACAGTTCGCGATCGGCGGCGCCTTTCGCCTCTGGGATGCGAACGAGTCGCACCAGCTCGTGGTCAACGGCAACCTCGAGGGCGCGGGAATCGATGCGCTGAACGACGAGGGAATCTGGAAGGAGGAAGCATTCGGATTCGTGCGGCTGGCGGCCGAAGGCGAGATCGCTCCGGATGCAGGACCCGAGGTCACCTTCGGCGCCCGCAACGGAATCGACTGCTTCAGCGACGGGGTTCCGCTTCGCATCAACGATGCGGGACACGTCATGTTCGGGTCGAGGCTCTCGGGTGGCGACGTCGGCTTCATGCGCTCGATCTACACAGATCGTTCCGGCGAGCTCCGTCTCTTCGTGCGCGGCACCTTGCCGGTCACGGATGCGACACCGGGGGATCCCGCGCCGGGGCTCGAGCCGGGCCACACGTTCTCGGCGATGGTCCTGGCCGGCATCGATGCCGAGAGTCGAATCGCTTTCAGCGGCGCGGCGACGTTCAACATGATCTTCGAAAACCAGGTCGAAGGGATCTGGTGGGATCGTCCGGGGCCCTTGAGCCTCCTGGTTCGAGAGGGCGATCCCGTCCCGGGCGCCGAGCCGGGGGTTTTCTTCGCCAGCCTGAACTCCTTCCTCTCGGTCGGCGACGGAGGACATCTGGCCTTCATCGCCACGTTCGACGGTCCCGCGGTCAATTCATCGAACTCCCAGGGGTTCTTCCTGGTCGATCGGGACGGGACCTTGCATCTCGTGGCGCGAAGCGGGTCGCCGTTCGACGTCGAAGGCGACGGGACCGACATGCGGATCGTGGCGAGCGTCCTCGGTGGGAACGTGAGCGCCACCGGGATCGTACCCCTCGAGCTGCGGTTCACGGATGGATCGAGCGGCATCTTCACGGCGCGTGTCGCAACGACGACCGACATCGCGCAGGCGAGCCCGTTCGGACCACGCCACCATCTCGGCCACGGCTTTCCCAATCCGCTCATCGCAGGCGACAGCGTGTCGATTCCATTGCGGATCTCGGTCGCCACACGGGTTCGCCTCAGAGTGCACGACGTGAAGGGTCGATTGGTGGCGACGCTCGTGGACCGGCCGCTCGCCGCAGGCAATCACACGGTGAAATGGAATGGAACTGTCGCTGGCGGCAGGGGCGTGGCCAACGGCATCTACTATCTCGACTTCATGGCTGGCGAAGATCACGCCTCGGCAAGCGTCGTCGTGGCTCGGTGAGAAGAACTTCGGCGGCGCCGCCGACCAAGGTCCCGTCAGGGCCCACGATCGCTGGCCTCACCAGTGCCGGCCTTGCGACGCGAAGAATTCGTGCAATGATCGGCGTGCGATGCGGTTCACCGATTCGGACCAGAGGTCCACCGGGTTGCGGTCGTCGGTCAAGATGATGGCGCCGCGCATCTCCGGCCGGTAGCGATTGTCCCACGCATGATTCTTCTGCACGATCACCTCATGCATGGCCGGATTCGCGAGGAAACCCTGTGGGTGCGGGATCGCGTCATCGGCCAACTCGAGCGACCGGCGGGCTCCGAAGAGCACGATGTTGCCGAGTGTGTTCGGCGGCTCGCTCGTCGGCAATGCCACGACTTCGGTGAAGCTGGTGGCGAGTGTCGCAGCGATGGAGGCGAGCAGGGGATCGTCCCAGCCGCGCGTCTCGACGTTGATGGCGACGATGCCTCGCGGCGCCAGGTGCTCGGCCACGAGGGCGAACATCTCGCGCGTGACCAGGTGGAACGGGATGGAGCTGCTGCCGAAGGCGTCGAGGACCACGACGTCGTAGACGGTGTCGTGATCGCGCAAGAAACGCCGGCCGTCCATGCAGAAAATCCGACATTCCTCGGGCCGCAGGCCGAAGTGCGTCTCGGCGACACGGGCGACCACGGCGTCGATCTCCACCGCGTCGATCTTCCAGCCATCGGCGGCGAAGTCCTTCACCACCGCACCCCCGCCGAGACCGACGAGCAGCAGGTCGCCCGGGCGGTCGAAGAAGAACTTGGCCACGCTCACGGCGGCGACATAGCGATGCGATGAGATCCAGGTGTGCGGCTGCACGGAGGTGTGGATGCCGCCATCCAGCATGAGGTAACGGATGTCGTTGGATTCGAGGACGCGGATCTCGGCGTAGGGGCTGTCGATGTGTGCCAGGACGCCGGCGCCGATCCGGGTCGCAGAGCCATCCCACGCGGCGACCCCCGCGATGGCTGCGACCAAGCCGACGGCACCACCGCGCAACGCGCGCCGATCCGTGAACCACGCGAGCGCCGCACCTCCCAAGAGAGCGCAACCGATGAGGAGCAGGAGTCGGGTGACCCCCAGGCTCGGGATCAGGAAAAACCCGGTGAGGAGCGCCGAGACGACGCTCGCGAGCGTCGACACCGCGAAGAGATTCCCGGCAGTGCGGCCGACGTCATCGAGCCGTTTCGCGGCCAGGCGCACGGCGTAGGGACTCACCATGCCGAGAAGCAGCAGCGGCGGAGCGAACAACAGCATGGAGCCGGCAAGGACAGCGGCGCGCAAGCCCAGCGGTTCGACAGCGGCAAGCAGCGGCTCGCGCATCCATGGCACCACGAGAATCCAGACCCCGGCCGCAGCCAGCAGCACGCCGAGGCGCGACAGGCGCGGGCCTCGATCGGCCCAGCGCCCGCCCAAAGCGTAACCAGCAGCGAGCGCCGCCAAAGTCACCGTGATGAGCGCGGACCACAGGAAGAGACTCACGCCGTAGAAGGGGCCGAGCACGCGCGTTCCCAGGATCTCGATGGCGAGCACGGAGGCCCCGGAGATGGAAACGACGGTGTAGAGGGCGAAATGCGCCATGGCTGCACCAACGGCTGTGGTTGACATTCGCGCTCAGGGCACTATGATCGGCAACGGAATTTCCGTCCAGGCCAAATGGTTCCATGGACGGAGCCACCCCAATTCTTTCGTGGAGGCTAATTCTCATGAGGAAGATTGTCGTGACCGCTGCTCTTCTCGCGCTCCTCGGCACCATGTCGGCCTGGGCCCATGGGGACATGGAGGCGATGAAGGCGGAGTTCTCCAAGTGTCTGATGTGCAAGAACTGGGTCCCGATCATGGACACGGTGATGCCGGTGATGGAGGCTGAAGTCGTCACTCTGGACAACGGCATGGCGATGGTTCACACCGTGACCGACCCGACCAAGGTCAAGTTGTTGCACGAGGTCGACGCCAAGATGGGCGAATCGGCGAAGGCATGCATGGCCCTCTCCGATGCCGATGCCACCAAACAGCTGTGCTCCTTGTGCCAGGACATTCGCAACCTCCACAAGGCCGGCGCCTCGGTGAGCCACGGGACGACCAAGAACGGCGACATGCTGGTGATCGCATCCGCCGATCCGAAGGTCCAGGCGCAGATCTCCACGCTCAAGACCAAGTGCGCCACCATGATGGCGAGCGAGCACAGCAGCCACTGAGACAACGTCCAGGATCCAGACGGCGCGACGAGGTCCTCCTCGCCGCGCCGTCGCATTTTGGTACCTTTCTGCGTCCCCAGTGTCCGGCAAATGCGAGGAGCGGCCCGATGCGTTTCCCGATCGGCGAGTGGTGCATCCGCACCTACGAGCGCCGCGACATCCAAGCCTTGGTGAAATACGCCAACAATCCGAATGTCTGCCGCAATCTGCGCGAAGCGTTCCCCTATCCGTACACACGTCGTGATGCTTCACTGTGGATCGAATCGGCGCTGGCGCAGGACGAGGAAACGCATTTCGCCATCGCCACCGGCCAGGAGCTCATCGGCGGCATCGGCTTTCAGCTGCAGGGGGACGTGCACCGCCGCAGCGCCGAGCTCGGCTACTGGCTGGGCGAGCCTTTCTGGGGCCGCGGCATCGCGACGATGGCCGTGCGCACGATGATCGACTATGCCTTCGCCGACTTCGATCTGGTGCGCCTCTACGCCTATGTGTTCGCCGGCAACCCTGCCTCCGAGCGCGTGCTCGAGAAAACGGGGTTCGTCTGCGAGGGAACGCTGCGCCAAAGTGTGCTCAAGAACGACCGCCTGCTGGACCAGAAGATCTTCGCCCTCATCCGCGACACGGCCTGAGACGCCGTCGCGGCACTGCCCGCTCATCCGGACCGAGTGCGAAACATTTGTTGCAGTCTGCGGATGGTCGTCGGTGCATGGCCTGCATAATGATTGTTGGCATAGACGAAGGCCGGTACCTCGCGGGAGGCCAGGCGCTGCAGCAGCTCGGCCCAGCGCTCGAGGCTCGGGCGGTGATCGATGACCTCGCGCTCCCAGCGCGTGGTGATGCGTTCGATGCGCGCACGGTCGCCGAGCAGTCGCACGTAGGCGAACGGCGCCGGCAGCGGATCGAACGTGGCCGCCACATCGGCACCGTGCGGCATCCCAACTCGATCGACGAGAACGAGCGCCGCCTGCCAGCGCCGGCACAGCGCGGCGAATTCCGCATCCAGCCAGTCGGGATTGCGGATCTCGATGGCATAGGTGAACTCCCGCGGCAGGTCGGCGACGAAGCTCTCGAGACGCGCGAAGAACTGCTGGCGCATGGGGAAAAACAAGGTCGGGAAGCGCGGGAACTGTAGCAGCAGCGGACCGCAGCGCGCACCGAGCCGGCTCATGGCGGCGAGGAACGCATCGCGCTCGGCGTAGGTCGCGTCGCGTTGCAGCAGGCGCTCGGGGTCGGGATCGGGCCCTGTGCCCGCGTGCACGATCGAGCGCGGGAACTTGGCGGCAAGGACGAAAGTCTCGGGCGTCTTCGCCGCCCAGGCGTCCACGGTCGCAGGCGTCGGTACATGGTAGTAGGTCGCATCCACTTCCACCGTATCGAACTGGGTGGCGTAGTGACGCAGGAAGTCGGCGGGGCGCGTGCCGCGCGGGTAGAAGGTCCCCAGCCATTCCGGCGCCGAGAACGACGAGGTGCCGAAGCGGACGAGACCGGAATCGACGGGAGGATCGAAGAAACCAGGCTGCATGTTCTGTTCGTACTCGAGCGACGAGCCAGAGGCTCGGACCGCACCGCCACCGCGGCGGCGCCTTCGGCACGCGGCTGCTCGTTCCTTCACTGCATTCTGGCACGCCCCGCCGTCGCAGGCCATGAAGATCGTCGGCAGTCAGTCGAAGTGGCGCAGGTCTGGCCAGAGCGTGGCGAGGGGAATGCGCGCACGCCGGCAGATCCAGATCTGCTTGTCATTCTCGTACGGCATGCAGTCCTGGCAGGTGTACGTCGTGACGTGCACTGCCTCTTCGAAGACCTCGCGCAGATCCTCCTCGTCGCCATCGATGACGATGACGAGGTCCCCGGAACAGCCATGTGGTCCCCAGAGCGCGTAGCTGTTGTGCCCCGAGATCGCTTTGGGCAGCCCGAGATCCGGGCCATAGAAGTCGATGGCGCCGGCTTGTCCGTAGTTTTGGCCGAAGATGCAAGCGCGCGCGCGGTCCTCGGCTGGCAGCGTGTCGAAAACGCGTCCCACGGTTTGCGCCAGCTCGCGCCAGCCGATGCGATCGGCGAAGAACTGGGGCAGTCGTCCCAGTTCGTGATTCTCCTCCGCGCGTGGTGCGCGCCCGAGTCGCGTGGCATAGGCGATGTACGTCTCGACATCGAGCACGGGCTTCGCGAGCGGCACGAGCGCCAACCCGCTCGTGGCGATGACGGCAATGACTGCGACCGGTACCCAACGCCCGCGCCGCCGCTCGGCCAAGCGCCCTACGACCACACTGCCGGCTGCGAACAACAAGGAGAAGAGCGGGGAGAGATAGTAGGGCTTCGTGTTTCGGGTCACGAGCAACACGACGATGACAATGTTCGCCCAACCCAGAGCGCGAAAGGGAATGCCGCGGCGGAGAACAAGCAAGAATAACAACCCGGCCAGCGCAACTGGAGCCGCGAACGGGTTCATCTGCCGTGTCCATGCTCGCAGGGTTTCGAGCGGCGAGAGCGACGCATTCTTGCTGCCCATGGCGTTGGCCATGAATTCGAGCACCGGCCACCCGTGCTGTGACTGCCAAACGAGATGCGGCAGCGACAACAGCAAAACGAGCCCGCCGCCCAGCCACAGCCAGCGACTCCGCAAGTGACGCCACTCTCGCGCGACGATCAATCCCACCAGCACACCGACTCCGAGCAAGCCGATGCTCAGCTTGTTCTGCAAACCGATGCCGCACCAGAGCCCGAACCGCAGCCAGAGCCGCGGATCCGCGCCTTGCAACAGGCGAATCAACGTGTGGAGCGCGGCGGCCCAGAACAGCACGTCGAAAGCATTCATCGATAAGTAGCCGAACAGGCTGACATAGATCGGCGCGACGGCGACCATCAACGCCGCGAGGACCGATGCGACAGACGTCCCACCGAGATGACGCGCCATCCCGGCCGTCAACAAGACCGTGCCTCCAGCCGCCAGCGCAGGCAGAAGTCGCAGGCCGATGAGGGACTCGCCGAAGATGTGGCGCGCGAACCAAGCGAGGAATGCGACGAGCGGCGGTTGGTCGACGTAGCCGAAGTCGAGATGCTCGGAGCAAGCAAGATAATAGAGCTCGTCGCGGAAGATCCCGCCGCGACCCGCGGTCACCAGATGCAGGAGTACGGTGAGACCCGCGAGTGCGAGACAGATCCCGACGTCGCGGCGCGCCATTGTCATGCTCCTCCCGAGGGCTCTTGTCCCGGGCGGGTGGGGAATCAACGCCGATGCCAACCATGGTGGTACACCCGCAGTGGCAAAAGCAATGTGTCGCGCCGTGCCGACTTTGGCCTGGACAATCGGTGCCGATTCGTGTGTGATAGGAGGCGTTTCGCCGCGAGTTTTTCCCCAGGGGCGGTCGATTTCCAACTGCTCAGTCTGCCCGGGCCCGTGTCGAGGGGCAGACCCGACCCTGGCAACCGATGGGAGTTCTGCGATGCGCTTTTCTCGTGCGGCACGCTTGCCAGGCTGGCTCGCCGCCATGATGGCCGGCGTGTCGGTGTGGCTGGGCGGGTGCTATCCGGGCGATTCGCCGCTCGGTGACGTGACAGCGACCTTGTACGACACAGCCAAGGATTTCAGCGCCTACAAGACAAACGCCACACCCGGCACCGCAACGTTCAGCTTGGCTGACTCCGTGGTCGATGCCGGCGACCCCGACGATCCGGGATATCAACCGGTCAACCATCAATACGATGCGCAACTCCTGGGCCGCATCCGTTCGAATCTCGTTTCGCTCGGGTGGGAAGAGGTCACCCAAGCCGAGACCATCGCGGGCCAGCGCGCCGATGTCGGGATCCTCGTGTCGGCGCTCGTGACCGAGAACACCGACATCTACGCCAGCTATCCGCCGTGGTACGGGGGATGGTGGGGTTGGGGGAGCTATTACCCGCCGTATGGTGGCTGGGGATATCCGTGCTGCACGACCGTCGTCCAATACACCACCGGGACGATCCTCATCGACATGGTGGGTCTCGCAGATGGTGACCCAGTCGCTGAGCTCTACCCCATCCCGTGGGCTGCACGGATCAATGGGCTCGTGAGCTCGGCGACAGTCACCAGCACACGCATCAACAATGTCATCGACCAGGCATTCTCCCAGTCGCCGTACTTGGACGTCCAATGAGCGCGCGAGCGCGGAACTCGAGGATGAACACGATGAGAATCATGGCATGCCTGGTGCTGGCCGCGACGACGCTTGGCGCGGCGGGAGCGAGCGCACAGGACTATTACTTCGGCATCACGTACGACACCTGCCTCCCCCTCGAGAAGACGGAGGAATTCGTCAGCGACTTCAGCTGGCTGGGACTCAGTCTCGAAGGTCGCAAGATCGTGAGCCCCACGACCTCGGTCGGCTTCTTCTTCGGCTGGCACGAGATGGACGAACGCGTGAACGAGGTCGTCAACGTCTCGCCGGGTGTGGACATCCACGCCGACCAGCAGCGCTACATCAACTCCTTCCCGATGATGGTGACCGGCCACTATTATCTCGGGCAGCAGGGGCAGATGCGGCCGTATTTCGGACTGGGGGTCGGCGCGTACCTCATCGAGCGCCGCAACGAGTTCGGCGTTTTCCTCACCGACGAGGACACCTGGCATTTCGGCCTGGCCCCCGAGGTTGGCATCGCTTGGAAGGCGGGATGGCAATCCGCCGGCATCATCAGCGTGCGCTTCAACTGGGCCTCACCCGGCGGCGATGAGGAAGAGATGTACCTCAACTTCCGTGTGGGCGCGGCGTGGATGTGAGTGTCGACTCTGCCTGATCCGATGTCCCACCGAGCGCGGCGTATCGGTGGCGCGCTGTTGGCCGCGCTCACGGGCGCGGCCATTGCGCGCGCCGAGGAGCCGGTCGACCTCGACCTCGTCAATCGCATCCGCGACGAGGGGTTCCACCATTCACAAGTTGCCGAAATCGCCACACACCTCACCGACGTCATCGGCGCGCGCGTCACCGGCTCGCCGTCCATGCTGCGCGCCAACGAATGGACGCGTGACGAGCTGACTTCGTTCGGCCTCGTGCAGGCGCGGCTCGAAGCGTACGATTTCGGCCGCGGCTGGTCGTGGACGCATTGCCATTTGGATCTGCTCGGTGAAAGCGCCACCAGCCTGCATGCCATCCCTCAAGCATGGACTCCAGGAACCGCGGGCGTGGTGGAAGGCGATGCCATGCGCCTCAAAGTGGAGAAGGTCGAAGAGCTGGAAGCGTTTCGTGGCAAGCTGAGCGGCAAGATCGTGCTCGTGTCCGAGCCGCGCAAGGTGGCGCCGCGCGTCCAGGTGGCATTCTCGCGCTTGACATCGGACACGCTCGCGGCGAGGGAAGCCTTCGAGATTCCCGAGATGCAGGAAGGCGACAGCGAGTGGGCCAAGGGGTATCGCAAGCGCCTGCCGCTGCGTCGCGCCCTCGACGCGTTCCTCTTCGCCGAGGGCGCGCTCGCGATCATCGAAGTCAGCTCGCGGGATCACGGCATCTTGCGTGTGCCGCGCGGCGGCGAGCCCGTCGATGCCGAGCCGATGCGAATCCCGGCGGTGAGTCTCATCACCGAGCACTACAATCGGTTGCTGCGTCTCCTGGACAAGGGCGTAACCGTACGCCTGCGGCTCGATGTCGCAGCAACGTTCCACGACAATGCCGGCAAAGCGTTCAACACCGTGGCTGAGATTCAGGGGGGCGACAAGAAGAACGAGCTGGTGATCGCCGGCGCCCACCTGGACAGCTATCAATCGGGCAACGGTGCGGCGGACAATGCCGCCGGTTGCGCCGTGGTGATGGAGGCGGTGCGCATTCTCGAGGCGCTCGGTGTCGAGCCGCGGCGCACGGTGCGTGTCATTCTGTGGAGCGGCGAGGAACAGGGACTGCTCGGGAGCAAAGCGTACGTGAACCAGCACTTCGCCAGCCGTCCAGCCTGGCCCGATTCGGAGCTGCATCTACCGGTGAGCTTGCGACGCAGCCCAGGTCCGCTCACTTTCAAACCAGCACAGGCGAAAGTGAGCGGCTACTTCAACCTCGACAATGGCAGCGGCAAGATCCGTGGCATCTATTTGGAAGAGAATGCCGCGGTGCGGCCGATCTTGAGCGCTTGGCTCGCGCCTTTTGCCGATCTCGGCGTCGAGACCGTGACGCTCAACCGCACCACCGGGACCGATCACATGTCGTTCGATCACGTCGGAATCCCCGGCTTCCAGTTCGTGCAGGACCCGCTCGATTACTCGCCTCAGGCTCACCACAGTCATCTGGACACCTACGACCACGTTCTGCCGGACGATCTCCGGCAGGCTGCGGTCGTGATGGCCGCGGTGCTGGCGCATGCGGCCAATCGCGACGCCATGTTGCCGCGCAAGCCGCGCCCCGCCGCTTTGCCGTCCCACAACTGACTCCATGCACGGACTCGGCTCGCAACCGGGCCGCCGCTTCTGCCTCGGCGTGGCCGCTGCAGTGGGCGGTTGAAAAGCCTCGCCCAAGTCCGCTATGTTGTGCGCCGATTCATGCCGCGTGGCTGGGAGGAGCGAAGTTGGCCAACGTGGAACTGCGCCTGCCGGGCCGCTTCGGCCAGACGGCGCGCCGGGACGCCTGGTGGCCGCAGCCGGTCGCGACCTTCTTCGGATTGTCCGCCTTCGTTGTCTACGCCACTTGGGCTGCGTTCCAGGGCGAGCACTATCACTTCGGACCCTACCTGTCGCCGTTCTACTCGCCAGAGATCTTCGGTTCATCGTCCCATAGCTGGTTCGGGCCCCAGCCGAGCTGGTGGCCGGGATGGCTGACTTTCTCGCCGGCGCTGCTCATCCTTTGGGCGCCGGGCGGCTTTCGTTTCACGTGCTACTACTATCGTGGCGCCTACTACAAATCGTTCGGCGCCGATCCGCCGGCGTGCAGTGTCGGCGAGCCCCGCCGACGCTATCACGGTGAGACGTCTTTTCCGCTCGTGCTCCAGAACGTCCACCGCTACTTCATGTTTTTGGCACTGGCGTTCATCGTCATCCTCGCCTCCGACGTGTGGAAGGCCCTTTGGTTCACGGATCCCAGCACCGGCCAGGCAGGCTTCGGCATCGGCGTCGGCACGTTCGTGCTGGCGATCAATGTCGTCCTTCTCGGTGGCTATGCGATCGGTTGTCATTCGTTTCGCCATCTGGTCGGGGGCCGCCACGACGTGTTCTCCCGGGCCCGGGTGCAGAAGAGTTTGTACGACTGCTCGAGCTGTCTCAATCGCCGGCACATGCTTTGGGCCTGGATGAGCCTGTTCTGGGTCGGGTTTTCCGACTTCTACGTGCGGATGTGCGCCATGGGCTTTTGGTCGGACTGGAGAATCCTCTGAAATACGAGACACACACTCACGACGTGTTGGTGATCGGTGCGGGCGGCGCCGGTCTGCGCGCTGCGATCGAAGCCTCCGCTGCGGGTGTCACCGTGGGTCTCGTGTGCAAATCGCTTCTCGGCAAGGCGCACACTGTCATGGCGGAAGGCGGGGTCGCGGCGGCGCTCGCGAACGTGGACGAACGCGACAACTGGAGAGTCCATTTCGCCGATACGATGCGTGGCGGCCAGTATCTCAACGACTGGCGAATGGCCGAGCTGCACGCCAGGGAAGCTCCCGACCGCGTGCGCGAGCTCGAGGCCTGGGGGGCTTTGTTCGACCGCACGCAGGACGGGCGGATTCTGCAACGCAACTTCGGCGGCCATCGCTACCCGCGACTCGCGCACGTCGGTGATCGCACCGGTCTCGAGATGATCCGCACTTTGCAGGACCACAGCATCCACCAGGGAATCGACGTGTACATGGAGTGCACGGTTCTCACGCTGCTCGTGGATGACGGGCGCGTCGTCGGTGCATTCGCGTACGAGCGCGAGCGTGGCCGGTTCAAGGTCTTCAGCGCCAAAGCGGTCGTGCTGGCCACCGGGGGGATCGGCCGGGCATACAAGATCACCAGCAACAGCTGGGAGTACACCGGCGACGGTCAGGCGCTCGCTTATCATGCGGGCGCCGATCTCATGGACATGGAGTTCGTGCAATTCCATCCCACCGGGATGGTCTGGCCTCCCAGCGTCAAAGGCATCCTGGTCACCGAGGGAGTTCGCGGCGAAGGCGGCATCCTCCAGAACAATGTCGGCCGCCGCTTCATGTTCGACGACATCCCGGAACTCTACAAGGCGCAGACCGCCGATTCCGAGGAAGAAGGGTGGCGGTACACGCAAGGCGACAAGGCTGCCCGGCGCCCGCCGGAGCTGTTGACGCGCGACCATGTCGCCCGTTGCATCGTGCGCGAGGTGCGGGAAGGGCGGGGGAGTCCGCACGGCGGCGTCTTCCTCGATATCTCGTGGATCAAACAGAGGCTGCCCGGCGCCGAGGAGCATATCAAGCGCAAGCTGCCGAGCATGTACCACCAGTTCAAGCAGCTGGCCGACATCGACATCACCAAGGAAGCGATGGAAGTCGGTCCCACCACGCACTACACCATGGGCGGCGTGCGCGTCGAGTCGGAGTCGCAGATGTCCACCGTTCCGGGCCTCTTCGCCGCCGGCGAATGTGCCGCAGGCCTGCACGGAGCGAATCGGCTGGGCGGCAACTCGCTCTCCGACCTCATCGTCTTCGGCAAGCGCGCTGGTGAGTACGCTGCCCGCTTCGCCCGCGACGTCGGGCCGGGTCGAGTGGACGAAGGGCAGATCGACCGCGCCGCGGCGCGAGCGCTCGCTCCCTTCGACCGCGCCGGCGCGCGCAGCGAGGGGGCTTACCAAGTGCAGCAGGGTTTGCAAGAGATGATGCAAGACTTGGTCGGCATCGTTCGCACCGAAGAGGAAATGCTGCGTGCACTCGACGCGATCGGCAGCCTGCGGGAACGGGCCGAGCGCGTCGGAGTCTCCGGCCACCGTGAGTACAACCCCGGCTGGCACACAGCGATCGACCTGGACAATCTGCTCGTCGTGGCGGAAATGATCACGCGCGCGGCGATCCTTCGGCGTGAGAGCCGCGGGGCGCAGTTTCGCGTCGATTACCCCAGCAAGGACGCCGAGCTGGGCAAAGTCCACGTCGTCGTCCGCAAGAGCAAGGACGGCAGCATGCAGGTTCAGCAGGAGCCGGTCCT
>Ga0075428_100000634_pt1 | contig 36061 bp, 32 predicted proteins | sample RhiMetdeltSRZDD2_FD_75291 | JGI IMG/M metagenome (GOLD analysis project Ga0075428, IMG submission 75291) | Populus rhizosphere microbial communities from Tennessee, USA - Rhizosphere MetaG P. deltoides SRZDD2 | ecosystem: Host-associated > Plants > Roots > Rhizosphere > Soil | place: USA... | reverse complement strand
CCCGCGGGCGCCAGCAACGGACCTATCTACCTGGTGGCCGGTGGCTCGGTGACCCGCCTGCGCTATGGCTCGCCGGGCGATTCGGGCGCAACGTATGAGACTGACACCGCTGGAAGCGTGGTGGTGTCCCACCTGGCCGGTCCTGGTGGCTTGCTCGCCGATTACACGCCGGGGGCAACGACGTACATGTTCGCCGATCCCCACGGCAGCGTCGTCGGCCAAACCGACGCAGCCGGCACTGTCACGAACCGATTCACCTACGACGAGTACGGCAACGGCGCCGCGCCCGCCGACGGCTACGGCTGGCTTGGCACCAACCGCAAGAAGACCGATCCCGGTGCCGGCGTGCTCGTGATGGGTGCGCGGGGCTACGACCCCGGCACCGGGCGCTTCCTCCAGCGCGACCCCGTGGAGGGCGGCAGCGCGAACGACTACGACTACGTCTCGGGCGACCCCGTCAACCAATTCGATCTCCAGGGCACCATTTGCTGGCGATGTGCCGGCCGCCACCTCAAGAGCGCTGCGAAGAAGGTGGGGCGAGGCCTCGCGAGCTGTGCACGCGATCCCGATGGCTGTGTCACCAACGCGAAGATCGCGATCTCGCCGCTGATCGCTGCGGGCGCGACCGTCGCCGTCGGTGCGGGCCTGGTCGCGGCCTGCGCGACGATCCTTGGCTGCGTGGTCGCCTTGCCTGTCCTCGGTGGCGGTGTAGTCGCGGGCAGCTACGCCACCTATCGCCTCGCCAAGAAGGTGTGGTTCGGCAAGGACCGTCACAAGGCTTACCGGCGGCACGAGTGACCAGGGGCGAATTGTCAAAATTCACCGGCTTCGAGTTGGCCTCGACCTTGGTGAGCGGCGCAGTGTGCTTGGGCGCTGGCATCGTCTCGCAGCATGACAACACCGCCGCGGTCGTCGGCCTGGCCGTGGTGGCGTCGTTGTGGCCGCTAGCGGTCGTGGCGCCAGCGCGATGGCAGAGCCGCATCGACGAGCGCCACTACATGCGCGCCGCTGGACGTCTGATCGCGGGTCCGCCGCTACTGGCGATTGCAGCGGCGTTCGCTACGTCCCAGAGCGACGACTACCCGTTCACCGCGTTTGTTCTGGGCGTCGGTGGGCTGTTGTTCCTCGTGACCGGCTTGTCGCGGGATCGCAAGCTGTTCTCGCGCCGCGGCCTCTATCAAGTTGTCGCGGCAGGACTTGGTGCGGTCGTCGGGCTTCTTGTCGACCAAGGCGCAGGCTGGCACTTTCTCGCCTACTCGCTCTACGGGATCGCGTCGACAACGACGACCGTTGATCTATTGAGCGGTCAGGTCGAATCCGGCGCGATCCCTCGATCTCGGCGAAGTAGTGATGGGCGTAGTCGACATCCTCACCGCCGCGATAACTGCGGCTGAATTCGGGCTACCCACTATCGGCGGCAGTGTCCTACTCGCAGGCGCCTTCATCGCGTACACGGCGCGCGGAGTCGCACACGCTGGGCGTCGCGCGGCGCGCGACTGCCGATGACTTCGCGTCGCCGGCAATGGACTGAGGTCCCGCGGTGGCGACGTGCGGTAACGATCATCGTCGCACTCGCCGCGATCCCCGTAAGCTTCCTAGTCTGGCGATGGCGGCTACCCAGGCACCTGGATGAGTTCAACGACACTTTTGTATTCCCCGTTGTAATTAGTCGTAGCCACCGTCCTGCTTGCGCGACTCCCGCCGCCCACGCTGACCTTGCGAGTCCCGATCCTCGGAAGCGCAAGGGAGTTGATCGCCGAGACCACATCCCGGACGGCGGTCACGGCTGGCTCGGCACCGCAAGAGGACCGACGCCGGCACCGGCGTGGTCGCGATGGGCGCCCGTGGATACGAGCCCGCCACGGGACGCTTCCTCCAGCGCGACCCCGTGGAGGACGGCAGCGCGACGGGCGGGGCATTGATTGCAGCATGCGTAGCCGCAGGTGCGGTTACGGGCGCCGCGGTTGCTTCGGTGAAGCACGCGACGTCGCGTCACAGCAATCGCGGTCTCGGATGTGCAGCGGCGACTGGCGCCGCCGGCGGTGCGGTTAGCGGCGGCAAGGTCGTCAAGTACGTCGGGAAGGGCATCGCTAACCGGATCGGCAAGAAATTCCCGTGTTAAAGCGACCTCCGCTTACCGCACGTCAGGTGCGCCTCAACATCGCCCTGCTAGTACCCGTGATGATCGTGTCGTTTGTTGGCATGGCCGCCGTGCTTGGAGAAGGGGTGACGCTCGGCAATTTGATCTTTGGCGCCATCATCGCAATCGGAACTGCCATCGTCACCCTCGTAACGTGGCGCCGGCGTCACGCAGCTGGAACGCGCGCGGAGGACGTTCCCGAGGACCGAAGCCGCGACTAGAGCTTCAGCACTCGGCTGGTCAACTGAAGCGTTCCGGGGATGCTGAATCGATCACCGACCGGAAAATTGGTTCTCACATCTGAATCGATCCGAGAAACCACCGAGCGACGAGCGCTCGCTACGAGGCGTTCCAGCGCCGGGCTTCGTGCTTAAGCATGAGCCGGTCGATGACCGAGCGGACCACGGCGCGTTCGTCGGGTTGAGGCCGCTGGCCGCTGGCCGCTGGCCGCTTGGAGATGCTGGCGCCGGTCAACTACCTCGAGGACCGACCGGAGCTTCGCGACAGCGAAGCGGCATACCGCGAACTGTTCGCTAACTGAGACGCGTCAGTTGTCGACGAGCCGCGTGGCTTTGTAGCCGGAGCGGGGGAACGTGTCGCGGGCGACGATCTCTACGGCGGCGGTGATGCCGACGGCGTCGAGGATGGCGGCGGCGCAGCGCGGGCCGACCTCGGCCGGATCTCCGTCGGCCAGTTCGACGCGCACGCGCAACGGTTCGTCGCCGACCGGCTTGACGACCTGGTACTCGAGCGACGGCTTGGTCGCTGCCTCGACGCCGCGCAACGCGGCTTCGACGTCGGCGACGAAGAAGCGTTTGCCCTGCGACAGCAGCAAGTCCTTGAAACGCCCGCCCCAGAAGCCGCGGATGGTGGTCTCGCCGCAGGGACACGGGTCGCGCACGATCATCGCCGCCTCTTCGAGGTCGTAACGCAACAGCCCGTTGTCGCGGTCGAGCGTGGTGACGACGAGGTCGCCCCACTCGCCGTCGGTGACTTCGCGTCCCGTCGTGGGATCGACCGCCTGCACGACCGCCCAGTCCTCATGCAGGTGCGCGCCGGGCGACTGGCCGCACGGCCCACCGACGTACGCGTAGCACTCGAGGCCGGCGGTCATCAGGGGCAGGCCTTTGCCACCGCCGCCCCCCATCGTGAACGGCGGCAGGGCCACGTCCATCTCGAGCTTGGCCGCCACCTCGTGGAAGCGGCCGAGCGAGAACGCCACCATCGATACGTCGGGCGGAACGCGTTGCCACATCTTCAGGCCCTGTTCCGCCAGCTCGTCGGTGTCGGGCGGCGCGACCCACACGTTGAGCATCCCGAAGTACTCGAGGCTGCCCGACAGCATCACGCCGCCGCCGTAGAGATAGGCCGGATGGGCGTGGGTCACGACCTGGCCCGGCCGCCACCCGTTTCGCCACCAGTTGCGCGCCGCCGACTCGTACTCCACCCAGATGTCGCGGCGCGTGAACAACGAGAGCGTCGGTGTGCCGGTCGTGCCGGTCGACTGGCCGAGTCGCACGCATTGCGAGGCCGGCGTGAAGCGGTAGTCGCCGAACGGTGGGTCGGCGGCCTCGGAGTCGCGAAGGTCCTGCTTCACGGTGAGCGGGATCGCCGCGAGATCGTCGACGCCGCGCACGTCGGCGACCTCCGTGATGCCGGCCTCGTTCAACTTGCGCACGAACAACGGCGCCGGTGCCGCGAATGCCTTGGCGACAAACTCGCGGACGCGCTCGTCCTGGAGGGCACGCAGCTCGTCGCGCGACATCGTCTGGCGCGGCGGGTCCCAGTGGGCCTGCTGCGGATCGCGCGGCTCAGGCTCGAACATGAGAAGACAGTAGGTCCCCGAGGGTTAGCCGGGGTTAACGTACGGGCGTGTACGAAACGATCATGGTCGACGTCGACAGCGGCGTCGCCACCGTCACCCTCAACCGGCCCGACAAGAAGAACGCGATCAGCCTGCAGATGGAGCAGGAGTTGCACGACGCGCTCTGGGGCCTCGAGGCCGACGACGGCGTGCGCGCCATCGTGGTCACCGGCGCGGGCGACGCGTTCTGCAGCGGCTTCGACCTCTCCGGCGGCGCCGGCGTGTTCGGCAAAGAAGGCCACGAGGAGCACGACCGTGAGCTCGGCACCGACTCCGACTCGGTCTCCCAGCGCGTGGCGTACTGGCGGATGGCCACGCCGATGATCTGCGCGATCAACGGCGCGGCGGTCGGCGTCGGTATCACGCTGCCACTGCTCATGGACATTCGCTATGTCGCCGAGGACGCCAAGCTCTCGTTCGTCTTCACCCGGCGCGGCATCCTGCCCGACGCCAGCTCGCACTGGCTATTGCCGAAAGTCATCGGTGTCGCCAACGCGCTCGACCTGCTGATGACGGGGCGCACGATCACCGGCCGCGAAGCGGCGGAACTCGGCCTGGTGAACAAGGCGCTGCCGAAGGACGAGGTGCTGCCGGCCGCCCTCGACTTCGCGCGCGACCTCGCCGCGAACTGCGCGCCAGCGTCGGTCGCCCTGGTGAAGCGGCTCGTCTACCGCTTCCTCGGCGAGACCGACCAAGAGGCGGCCATGGCGCTCGAGACCAAGCTCGTGTGGTGGACCGGTGAGCAGCCCGACGCGATCGAAGGCGTCATGTCGTGGATGGAGCGCCGCCCCGCCGCGTGGAAGCTGTCAAAGCACGACGCGCCCAGCGAGGATCCGACTTAGGTCCAGTGCAGGGCGGCGAGGGTGAGGCGCGTGAGCAGGTCGCGTTGCGAGGCCTCGTCGAGGGTGCCGTGATAGGTCGCGACTGAGGTTTGCAGCGCGCCGACCGCATGGATCGCGAGCATCAGTTCGGCGTCGGACAGCTCGGGACGGAGCTGGCGCAGCACGTCGATCCACACCTTGCGCATCTTGCGTTGCATCCCGTTGAGGCGAGCGCGAGCGTCGGGTTGCAGGTTGCGCGCCTCCTGCGTGTACAGCGCGGTCAGCGGCCCGTCGTCGACGCACGCCTCGGCCGAGAACTCGGCGAGCAAGCGCAACGCCCGCTCGGGATCGCCGTCGGCGGCGGCCACGGCGCGGTCGACGACCTCCTGCAAGCGGGTCACCGCCCGCTCGACCAGCGCGACCAGCAAGTCGTGCTTGCTCGCGAAGTGGCGATAGAAAGCCGGACCGGTCACGCCGACCGCGGCGCCGATTTCGTCGACGCCGGTGGCCGCGAATCCCCGCTCGAAGAACAGCTCAGCCGACGCTTCCAGGATCATCTCGCGGCGGCCGGCCATTACCGGCCAGCCTACCGATCGCGTTGCCGCCGTTGTGAACTGGTGTTAACAAGTACCCATGGCCAGCGACGCAACCCTCGTCGAGGAGCGGATCGAGAAGCTGGTCGCCGCCTACGACCCCGGCGGCGATCCCGGCCAGTTCTGGGGCGAGCAGTTCGACCTCGGGCTGGCGTGGGTCCACTTCCCCGAGGGCAAAGGCGGGCTGGGCGTCGATCCGAAACTCCAGGAGGACGTCGATGCGCGCCTGCGCGCCATCGGCGCGCCGTCGAACATCCTCCGCAACTTCATGGGCGTCGGTATGGCCGCGCCGACGCTGATCGCCTTCGCGTCGGACGAACAGCAAGACCGGCTCCTGCGTCCGCTCTTCACGTGCGACGAGATCTGGTGCCAGATGTTCAGCGAGCCGGGCGCCGGTTCTGACGTCGCCGCCCTCGCGACCAGGGCCGAGCGCGACGGCGACGAGTGGATCGTCAACGGCCAGAAGGTATGGACCACGCTCGCCCACGTCGCCGACTGGGGCCTGTTGCTCGCGCGCAGCAATCCCGATCAGCCCAAACACAAGGGCCTGACGTACTTCTACATCGACATGCACGCGCCGGGCGTCGACGTGCGGCCGCTCCGGCAGCTCACCGGCGAGGCCGAATTCAACGAGATCTTCTTCACCGACGTACGCGTTCCCGATTCCCAGCGGCTCGGCGACCCCGGTGAGGGCTGGCGCGTCGCCATCGCGACGTTGATGAACGAGCGCGTCGCGCTCGACCGCACCACGATCGAGGATCGCGGCGGCGGGATCATCCGCCACGCCATCCGGTTGTGGCAGGAGCGGGCCGACAAGGACCCCGCGCTCCGCGACCGCCTCATGCAGGTGTGGATCGACGCCGAAGTGCAACGCCTCACGAGCATCCGCGCCCAGCAGTTGCGCAAGGTCGGTGTGCCGGGGCCCGAAGGCTCGATCGGCAAGCTCGCCGTGGCCGAGCTGACGCACCGCGTGTTCAACCTGTGCGCCGACATCCTCGGACCGGAGGCCATGCTGTACTCGAGCTACGAGATGACTCGTCCGACGATCATGGGCGAGTCGGCCCTGGGCGACGACGCGCACTTCGACCTGCACAAGGCGTTCCTCACATCGCTCGGCACCAAGATCGGCGGTGGCACCGGCCAGGTGATGCGCAACATCCTCGGGGATCGCGTGCTCGGGCTTCCCCAGGAGCCCGACGCAAGCCGCGACCTTCCGTGGAACCAGCTGCCCCGGTAAATGGCTGACGACCTCGCGTTCGCGTCGGCGCTCGAACTCGCGCAACTCGTGCGCGACAAGCAGGTCGGTCCCGTCGAGTTGGCCGAGCTGTACCTCGATCGCATCGACCGGCTGAACCCGACCATCAACGCCTACGTGACCGTCGCCGCTGAGCACGCGCTCGATACGGCGCGGGCCGCTGAGAAGGCCCTGAGCGCGGGCGACCCCGACACGCCGCTGCCGCCGTTCCACGGCGTACCGATCTCGATCAAGGACCTCAACGCGACCGCCGGCATCCGAACGACCTATGGCTGCGCGGCCTGGTCCGACCGCGTTCCCGACTTCGACGACGAGGTGGTCGCGCGCATCCGCCGGGCCGGCTTCGTCATTCTCGGCAAGACCGTGACGCCCGAACTGGGACCGGTCAACGTCAGCGAGCCGCCGGGCTATCCACCGGGGCGCAACCCGTGGGACCCCGAGCGCTCGTGCGGCGGGTCGTCGGGCGGCGCCGCGGCCGCGCTGGTGGCCGGGCTCTGCCCTACGTCGCAGGGCTCCGACGGTGGCGGTTCGATTCGCAACCCGTCGTCGTGGTGCGGCGTGTTCGGACTCAAGCCGTCGCGAGGCCGCATCTCCGACGCGCCGCGCGAACAGCAGTTCTTCGCCGTGCAGGGCCCGATCACGCGATCCGTGCAGGACGCGGCGGCGCTGCTCGACGTGATGGCGGGCCCGGCGCCCGGTGACGCGTTCTGGGCGCCGCCGCCGGCCCGACCGTTCGCCGATGAAGTGGGTGCCGATCCCGGCCGCTTGCGGGTCGCGCTGGCGACGGCACCGGCCGGTGGCGAGCCCGCCCTGCCGTCGTATGTCGCGGCGGCGCGAGAGGCGGCTGACCTGCTTGCCGACTTGGGGCACGACGTCAAGGAGGTGGAACTGCCCGCCACCGGTGATGCGCTGTTGCCGGCGATGGCGATGATGTTCTGCGCGTCGTATGCGGCACGCGAACCGGAGCTGCCGCCGCTCGACACCCTGAGCCGGTGGATGGTCGGCATGATCGAGATGGGTCGTTCTGTCAGCGGGGCGACATACGTCGCCGCCAACGCCACGATCCTCGCCGCGTTGCGCGACATCGCCCGCGCCGTTTCCGCGTGGGACATCCTCGTCACGCCGACGACCGCGCAACAGCCGCCGCCGGTGGGCCAGTTCGCCGACATCGACTTCACGAACATGGCGCAGCTGCACGCGCTGACGCCGTTCACCGGCTTGTGGAACATGACCGGCCAGCCGGCCGCGTCGATCCCGTGGGCGCTCGACGACGATGGCCTGCCGATCGGCGTGCAGATCGTCGGGCCACCGGCCGACGAATCGATCGTCCTCCGCGTCGCGGCGCAGATCGAAGCGGCCCACCCGTGGGCCGACTGGCGCCCGCCGGTTTCGTAGCCGTGCTCGCTCAGGAACACGTCCTTCCGAGTCTCATCGCCGACCGCGCCGCTGCCGCGCCCGACCGGCTGTTCCTCCAGGACACCGACGGCCGTGAGCTGACATACGGCCAGATGCAGGACCGCATCATGCGGTGGGCGGCGGCGTTGGCGGCGGCGGGCGTCGGCCCGGGCGACACCGTCGTCACCATGCTGCCGAACCGGCTCGAGTCGTTCGAGATCTGGCTGGGGCTCTCGTGGTTGCGGGCGATCGAAGTCCCGCTCAACACCGCGTATCGCGGCCCGATGCTCGAACACACGGTCAACAACGCCGGTGCCCGCCTCGCCATCGTCGCGCCGGCCTACGCCGCGCAGTTCGCGGAGGTGCGCGGCGCGTTGACGATGCTCGAGCGCATCGCCGAGCCCGACGGCTTCATCGACGGCGTGGCGCCGGCGACCGGTCTCGACCCACCGCGCTACTGCGACATCGCCTGCATGATCTACACGTCGGGTACCACCGGCCCATCCAAGGGCGTACTGATGCCGTGGGCCGAGCTGTTCCAGTTCGTCACCACGATGCCGGCCGATGCGCTGGGTCCCGATGAGGCCAATTACCTCTGCCTGCCGGTGTTCCACGTGTCGGGCAAGTCCGGCATCTACATCGCGGCCCACTTCGACGGACGGTTGGTCGTGCGCGACATGTTCAGCCTCACCGAGTTCTGGTCCGACATCCGACGCTTCGACATCAAGCTGGTCGGCCTGGTCGGTGTGATGGCCAGCTTCCTCATGACGTTGCCCGAGCAACCCGACGACGCCGACAATCCACTGCGCAGCGTGATGATGGGCCCGCTCGTCGCCGACGTCGACGAGTTCAAACGCCGGTTCGACGTGCGCGTCGGCACCGGGTACGGCATGACCGAGATAGCGGCACCGCTGGCGTCGGATGGCTGGAACCTGGCCAACACGACGAGCTGCGGACGCCTCCGAAGCGGGTACCCGGGGTACGAGCTGCGCGTGGTCGACGAGTTCGACGAGCCACTCGGTCCTGACGAGGTCGGCGAGCTGATCGTGCGCACCGCCGAGCCGTGGACGCTCAACGCCGGCTACTTCAACATGCCGGCCGAAACGGCGACGGCGTGGCGCAACGGCTGGTTCCACACCGGCGACGGGTTCAAGTACGACGAGGACGGCAACTTCTACTTCGTCGATCGCATCAAGGACGCCATCCGGCGCCGCGGCGAGAACATCTCGTCGTTCGAGGTCGAGTCCTACGTCAGCCGCCACCCCGCCGTGCAGGAGGTGGCCGCCATCGGCGTGCCGTCCGAACACGGCGAGGACGAAGTCAAAGTCGTCGTGGTCCTCGCCGCCGACGCGAGGGACGCGTTCGATCCGGCCGAGCTGATCGAGTTCCTGGCGCCGACCATGCCAAAGTTCATGATCCCCCGCTACGTGCAAGTCGTCGATGCGTTGCCCAAGACACCGACGCTGCGCGTCCGCAAAGTCGAGCTGCGCTCCGGCGGCGAGACGCCGACGTGGGACCGCGACGCGTGAAGGTCTCCAGCCGCGCCGCCGCGGCGGCGCTGGCGCTCCTGCTGCCGATGGCGGCGTGTAGCGGCACACCGTCACTGGGCGCGATCACCGTTTTGGCGGCGGCGTCGCTCACCGAGCCGTTCACCGACCTGAGCGCCGCGCTCGAGAAGTCCGATCCGGGCCTTTCCGTGCGCTACAGCTTCGGGGGGTCGGGCGCGCTGGTGACCCAGGTCGAGCAAGGCGCGCCGGTCGACGTGATCGCCACCGCCGATACCGCGTCGATGAAGCGGCTCACTGATGCCGGGTTGGTCGAGAAGCCGACCACCTTCGCCCGCAACAAGCTCGAGATCCTCGTGGCACGCGGGAATCCCAAGGGCATACACAGCCTCGCCGACCTGGCCCGGGCCGACATCACGTTCATCACCGAAGACGACACCGTCCCCGCCGGCAAGTACGCGGCTCAGATCCTGCAGAAGGCCGGCGTCGCCGTGCGGCCCAAGTCCAAGGAACTTGACGTGAAGTCCGCGGTGGCCAAGGTCACCAGCGGGGAAGCGGACGCAACCATCGTGTACGTCACCGACGTGCAGGCGGCCGGAACCAAGGGCGACGGTGTGGCGATCCCGGACGCACAGAACGTCCTCGCCGAGTACCCGATCGCCGTGGTGAAGGGGACCAAGCACCATGCGGCCGCGGCCGCGTTCGTCCGCCAGGTCGTGACCGGCGCGGGCAAGAAGGTCCTGCGGCAACGCGGCTTTGCAGCGCCGTAGTTCCGGGAGGAGTACGGTCCGCGGTGGGACGTGGGTCGGGGGGACCGGCCTGACATAGCCCCCAGCAGCGGGAGGCAGTTGATATGGCCATCACCATGTCGGTACGGCGGCCTGGTCGGACGATCCTCGTTGCGATCGCCCTCTTTTCGCTCGTAGCAGGCACGCTCGTCGTCCGCGCCATTCGGGAACCGGCGCGCGCCACCTCGAGCGGTAGCCCCTACGACGTGCCGTTGGCGGTCGACACCAACCCGAATCCCAACGTCTTTGAAACGACGATCACGGCGCAGGTGGCCACCGTCGATCTCGGCACCGGCAGCGGCGCCACGGTGAAGGCGTTCACCTTCAACGGGACGGTCCCCGGGCCCGAGATCCGCATCAAGCCCAACGACACGGTGATCGTCCACTTCAAGAACCAGCTGCCGGCGGGCCAGAAGACCGGCATCCACTGGCACGGCGTCGAGTTGAACAACCGCAGCGACGGCACCGCGGTGACGCAGAACGCCGTGCCGCCGGGCGGCGAGTACCTCTACAAGTTCATCGCGCCGCGGCCGGGCATCTTCTGGTACCACCCCCACCACCACCTCTCCACCAACCAGGTCTTCAAGGGCATGTACGGGTCGCTCATCGTGGCCGACCCCAACGAGACCACCCTTCAGAACAACAGCAAACTCCCGCCGCAGTCCGAGACCCGGACGCTGGTCCTGAGCGACACCACGGTCTGCAAGGGCGCGCCCGAGGACACCAACACGTACAACCCGGGCGTACCCGCGTTCCAGAGCCAGCCGCCGCCCTGGTCCGGTTTCGGCGCGTTCCCAGGTCAAGGTGGTCCCACGCCCGAGAAGCTGTGCAAGACGCCGCTCAATGACGACGGCATCATCACCGCAACGCCGCTGGCCGCTGGCGACATACCGAACATCCAGGTCGCGACGGCAGCGGGGTCGATCCCCGTTGTCGAGGGCCAAACCGTCCTCACCAACGGCAAGAACGTCGGCGCACGCGGCGGCTCACCGACGTCACCCGGCGCCCTCGCCCCCGGCGCGTCCACCTTGCCCGTGCGCGCCGGCCAAGGCGTGCGCTTCCAGGTCGTCAACGCGGCCACGACCCGCTACATGCGCTTGCAGCTGACGACCACCACCGGCACCCCGGTCAATCTCTTCCGCGTCGGCGGCGAAGGTGGTCTGCTTGACCTCGCTGTCCTCGAAGGCGGCGTCGTCCCGGACGTGCCGCACGCCAACAACTTCGACTTCAAGTACGCGCAAGGCGAGATCCTGGTCCCGCCCGGAGACCGGGCTGACATCGTGGCCGCCATCCCGACGTCGGCCACCGGCACCCTCACGCTCTGGACCCTGGACTTCCAACGCACCGGCGGCGGGTTCGCCAACATCCCGACCGTGCCGGTCGCCCACCTGGCGGTGTCCGGCTCACAGCCGATCCCGTACACGATCAGCCAGTCCACGTTGTTGCGCGGGTCGATCCCCGGCCAGTCGGTCGCGGTGCTCCCGCTGACCGCTGACACGCTGCTCGACCCGGCCACGTTCGCCCCCGTGAAGGACGGCAAGGCCGCGCCGCTCCTGCCGATCACGATCACCGCGACTCCCGGCGGCCCGACGTCGATCGACGGGATCGCCGGCGAGCACAACGAGAGCTTTGACTACACGGTGATCCCGAAGATGAAGAACGCGCGCTACGCGCGGATCGGCGACATCCTTCAGCTAACCGCCCGCAACTCGACGGGCGCCCATCACCCGTTCCACCTGCACGGCTTCTCGATCCAGCCCCTCGCGCTGATCAAGGACGGCGGTGCCGGACCGGACTTCGCGGTCCCGTTCAGGGAGTTCCGCGACGAGTTCGACATCCCGCCGACGTACACGCTGGTCTTCCGGGTCGAGCTAAAGGACCGGCCGCTGGCCGACGGCGTGACACCTGGCGGAGGCCTGGGCCGCTGGCTCATCCACTGCCACATCTTCTTCCATCACAGCTTGGGCATGTTGTCCGAGCTGATCGTGCTGCCGCGCGATGTCCCGCAGAAGGGCAACGAGAAGCCGTACCTCGACGCCAACTCCGTGAGCACGTCGACCGCGTTCGGCGGCCTGGCGACGATGGCCGGGACCGTGATGGACCCGGACTTCAACCCGCCACCGCCCGGTGAGGCGGTAACGCTGACCGCGTCCGTCGGCAGCGTCGTCAACAACGGTGACGGCACGTGGGCCTGGAGTTACGCGCCGGCCGCGGTGCCGCAATTCGTCTACATCACCGGCACCGATCCATTCGGCCATAAGTCGCAGGCGGTGTTCGAGCTGAAGATCGTTTGTAGCAACAACGTGACCGGCCTCCAGCCCACGTCACTGACACTGACCAGCGGCACGTGGTGCATCAAGGACGCCACCATCACCGGGTCCGTCACCGTCAATCCGGGCGCCTCGGCGATCATCAGCAACTCGTCCATCGGCGGGAACCTGTCCGGTACCAGCGGGCCCGGTGCGGTGCTCGTGTGCGGCTCAACCGTCACCGGCCAGACCATGTTCCTCAACGCGACCGGCTTCATCCTCCTCGGTGACACACAGGAGTTCGGCTGTGCCGGCAACTCGCTACGCAACGTCACCCTGACGGGCAACAAGTCCGGTATCGAGGTGAGCGACAACTCGTTGATCAACGGAAGCTTGACGGTCAACTCCACCACCGGCGCTGGTCCGTTCCCGGACAACGTGGCGCCCGCCATCGAGAACAACCCCATCACCGGCGCCTTGAGCTGCTCGGGCAACGCGGTGAACCCAACCAATAACGGACGACCGAACAGTGTCTCGGGGACGCGGTCCGGTCAGTGCGCGGCCCTCTGACTTAGGGCACCTCGATATCGACGAAGGCGTGTTGACGCGCACCAAAGGTGGTGCGCGTCACCACCCCGATGCGATTGCGGCCGCGGGCGAGCACTGCCGCCGCGGCGTACATGCCTCGGTCCACGGGCACGACACTCAGGACGCGATCGCCAACCGTGATCACCATGCGCTCGACCGGAATCACTTCGGGGTTGAAGTCGAAGCACGTCACGAGAACGCGTGTCGCGCCCGCCCGCTCGGGGTCGACCGTCACGCGCAGGAAGCCGCCGCCGCTGGCTTGGACGGTGTAACTCGGCGGGCCGCCGGGGGGCCGCACGACTGACGGGTTCGGTGCCGGCGCCCCGACGTCGAAACGGACTGGCACGGTCACCGAGTCGTCGCTGCGCTGGATCAGCACGTCGACCCGCCACCGCCCGTCAAATACGAGGTTCGGACCTTCACCGACGAAGTTCCCTCGACTGCCGCGCGCCAACGTCAGGGTCGTGGGTGCAACGTCGGGATCGTCGAGCGCGTTGAACCGCAACGAGACGCGCGCCGGGCCGACCACACGCCGCGAGTCGTAGTCCTCGGCGCGCACGGTGAATCGATTGGGGCCCGGCTGGCTCGACGCCGCGGTGAGCTTGACCCGCACAGTCGTGGCGACGTCGGCACCCGAAACCGAGATCGCCGGCGGTGCAGTACGCGCCGACGCCGGCGGGGCCAGGCTCCCGAGTACGGCCGCGACCGCGAGCGCGGACCCCGCGAGCGCGAGTTCGCCTCGCGACGTGCGGCGAAGGGGCTCGAGCGAAGTCTCGAGCACCGGGAGGCTCCGCCACCGGTTTCGCGCCGCCAGCATCGTGATCGCGGCGATCAGAACGACCTTGGCCACGATGGCCCGGCCGTAGCCGGTATCAGTGACCTCGTGCCACGACTTGAGCTCATGCAGGGCGCGGAGCCCGCCGGTCACGGTCACCACCGCGAGGCCACCGATGGCCAAGGCCGCGAACCGCCGTACCGCGCCGGCCTTGTCCCTCGACGGCGCGCCGCGGATATGCGCGATCAGCGCGGCCAAACCGCCCATCCACACGCCGACCGCGGCGAAGTGCGCCCACTGCGACAGCGTCTGTAGTGATCGGGCCGAGCCCGCCGCCGCATGACCGGCGGCGACGTGGACCGCCATGGCGACCATCGCCGCGACGGCGGCGACCGCCATGGCCGGCCGCCGCGCCGCCGTGGCGCGAGACCGAGCCGCGACGACACCGGCTCCGGCGACGGCGATGGCCGCGCCCCGCCACAGCAATGCCCGCCCCACCGACGTGTCGAGGAGATGGGCGAACGACGCACCCGCGTTGCGGCGCTGCGCGTCGGCCAGCACCACCAGCCCGATCGCCGACACCAGCAATCCGCCCCACGCCACCGCACCGCCGGATGCGTCGCCGAACGCGAGCGCGCCGGCCGCGCCGGCGCCGACGAGGAGCACGAGGCCGCCGACGAGCAACCAGCGACCGAGAACCTCGTACGCCGACGGCGGCGGGGTCTTGACCGTCCTCGTGACGGCGCCGACCGTCGTCGGGTCGACGCCCACGGCGAACGCGAACGCGCCGGCGGTCGTGTGCCCGTCGACCGCCGACACGATTCGCCAGTCAACGGTGTACACACCGTCCGGGAGACGGGCCAGACGGACCTCCAAGGCGCGCGGATCCGCCGTCGGCTGCGGCCGGCCGTCCTCATGCGAAGCGCCGTCGCGGTCCAGCACGCGCACTGTCGACAGCGTCGCCGAGGCGTTCTCGGAGAACGAGAGCCGGACTGCATTCGGTGGTGCACCGAGGGCCGCGCCCGGCGCCGGGTCCGACGTCTGTAGCCCGGCGTGGGCGTCCGCGACCCGCGGGAGGAACAGGCAGCACGCGACAAGGAGCCCGCAGGCGACTGCGCTGCGCCTCGTCATGTCAGCTGGCCCGCCGACCCCTTCGAGCCGCGACCACAAGGGCGACGACGGCAACCGCGACCGCGGCAACCGCGATCCGCACGGCGTTCTTGGCGTTCCGCGCGCTGCGATCCGCGCGCGCCTGCTCGCGGTCCAGACGGGTCAGCAGTTCGCCGCTGGCGGGATCCTTGGCCGGGAACTGGATCGCCGCCACGTCGGTCACGCAGTCGAACGACTGGCTCGAACAGGTCGACGTTGTGTCGATCGCCAGCCCGGCAATCTTGCCGGCGACGCGAAAGCTGTAGGTGCCCGAACGGGTCGGCACGAACTTGGCCTGGTAGAGACCGGGGCGGCCTCCGGGAAGCAGCGAAACAGTGTTGCGCTCGGTGCCGAACGCGATTTCGACAGTGAGCGCGCCCGCCGCGTCGACCACCGGCATGGCGTCAGCGTTAGCGAAGGTGACGTCGATCGAGTTTGTTAGGCCGCTGTAGGCCGGCTCCTCGCCCCAGCCGATCGTCATCGTCAGCGCGCCGACCTGCTTGGTTTCGTGCGCCGACGCTGGCCACGTCAGCGAGAGGGCTATCGCAACCACGAAGGCACACACGGCTCGACGCACGCCCGCAGCCTGCCAGGCGACGTAGCGTTCGCGCGTGTCCATCGCCGACTACATCGATCTTGGCGCCGCGTACGACGCGGTGGACAGTTGCCAGCACGGCCTACGTACCCGCGGGGTCAGCGTGCTCCCAGGGTTCGTGCCGGCCGACCTCGTCGGGCAGATGGTTGCCGAGTGCGACGAGCTGTCGCGCGACGCGTACCACCAGGACGTTCTGGGAACGCCGTACCTCGAACGGCCGTCGCCGGAGTGGCCCGACGGCCACCCGCGCCGGGCAACCAGCCGGTCATCGGTGCGCACGGTCGGCTACGACCAGTTCCCGGCGATGTCGGTGATCCGTGCATTGTTCGAGTGGGACGACCTCATGACGTTCCTCGGCCGGGTGCTCGGACGCGAGCCGCTCTACCGGTACGCCGATCCCATCGGCGCGCTCAACGTCGCAGTGATGACCGAGGGCGACGAACTCGGCTGGCACTACGACCAGACCGACTTCGTCGTGTCGCTCGCCATCCAATCGAGCGAGAGCGGCGGCGACTTCGAGAACGTGGCGCTAGTGCGATCGGATGACGACGAGAACTACGACGAGGTCGCCGCGGTCCTCGATGGCCGGCGCGCCGATCGCGTCACCGTCGAGCCAATGACGCCGGGGACGCTCATGCTGTTCGAAGGCCGGCGATCGCTGCATAGGGTCACGCCAGTCAGCGCCGGACGGGCGCGCTACGTCGCCCTGTTCGGATACGACACGCGTCCCGACACCATGTCGTCTGACGTTCTCAAGCAGACGCGCTACGGCCGCACGAGGCCGCTCAATGCAACTCGGTGAGGCCTTCGTCGGCGACGGTGCCAACGCCGCCCACGTGAACACGGTGCTCGGCCGGCGCGACGGGCCGGTGGGCACGGCATGGGCGACGGCGCTGGCGACGCCGACAACCGGGCACGCGCCCTTCGTCGTCGTGCTGCAACCAGGCGTGCCCGTCCGTCCGTTCACGTTGTTCGTGAACAAGGCCGGCATCGAGTCCGACGATCACGCCCGACTGACCTGGGGCGCCGCGCAGGCCGGCGTCGCCGCTGGCGTCGCCGACGCGGCGGCCGACAACGTCATCGCCGACCTCGACGACGTGCTGATCGCGGCGGTGTGGGTCAACCCGGCGGCCGACGACGCGGCCGCGGTGTTCGCCAACAACCGGGACGCGACGCGCCGAGCCCTGGCCATGGGCGCGATCGGCGGGCCCGACCCGGCGTCGATCCAACAAGCCCGGGCCAACCCGTCGAACCCCTTCTTCAGCGGGTGAGGACCGTGCAGGCCGACACGCCGGGGGCGCCGTAAACCTGGGTGAAGCCGACCGTCGGCCCGTTGGGTACCTGACGCGCACCGGCGTCGCCGCGGAGCTGAAGGCAGACCTCGTACACCTGCCGAAGTCCCGACGCGCCAATCGGCTCGCCGTTGGCCAGCAGGCCCCCGTCGGTGTTGATCGGAAGACGGCCGCCGATCTCGGTGTCGCCGTCGGCGATCATGCGCTCCTGGTCGCCGTCGGCGCAGAAGCCGCACTCGGCCATGTGCATGATCTCGGCGCCGGACTCGCTGTCCTGCACCTGGGCGACCTGTATGTCGCCCGGACCGACGCCGGCCTCTTCGAAGCAGGCGCGCGCCGCATCGACCGACACCGAATGACCGCGTTCGATCGGGAGCCATGGCGCCCACACTTCGAACGACCCGAAACGACGCGTCCGAACTGTCACGGCGCGCACGTACACAGGCCGATCGGTGTAGCGCGCCGCGTCCTCGGCCCGGCAGACGATGACGGCGGCCGCGCCTTCGTCGGGTGAGCAGAACATGTACTGCGTCAACGGGTGATTGAGCCGGCGCGAGCCCAGGATCTCGGACTCGTCCAATGGCTTCTGCCGCCACGCGTTCGGATTGAGCGCGCCGTTGCGCAGGGCCTTGGCCGCCACCTTGGCCAGCGTCGCCTCCGAGATCCCGAAGTCGTGCATGTAGCGGTTGATCTTCATGGCGAAGAACTGCGTGCTGAGCAGCATTCCGGTCTCGCCGTACCAAGGGCCGAGCCCGAGCGTCGCCGGGTCAGGGTCGAACGCGCCGCGCGGATGCTTGTCGAACCCGACCACGAGACCAACGTCGTGGCGGCCGGCGGCGATGGCGTCGCAGGCGACGGCCAACGCGCTTCCCGCGGTCGCGCAGCCGTTCGAGACGTTGACGAACTGGAGCCCGCTCAACCCCAATCGGCTGACCATCGTGTCGGGCTGCGCGCCGTCGCCCAAGGTGGCTGACCCGCTGCCGCCGAACGCGAACTGGAGGTCGTCCCACGTGATCCCCGCGTCGCCCAAGGCCTGGCGGGCCGCGTACACACCCATGTCGACGCCGGTAACGCCGTCGAAGCGGCCGAACGGGTGCAGGCCCAGACCGACGATGGCGACGTCGGTCACCCGTTACCCACCGGCTGGAACGCGTACGTGACGCCGTCGCCAAAGGGGATCAACACCGTCTCCATCTCCATCCCGATCCGCAGCTTGGCCGGATCTGGCTCGGTCAGACGGCCCTCGACGCGCGCCTGTCCCTCGAACTCGACGTACCCCACCGCGTAAGGCTCGAACTCGACGCCGGCCTTGTACGGCGGGGACTTGGGCGGGAACTCCTGGGTGGTGAACGTCCAGAGCGTGCCCCGTCGGTTGAACAGAGTCTCCTCCATCGCCTCGCTCATGCAGCGCGGGCAGTCCGCCTGCGTCGGGAACGTCATCACGCCGCAATCGCCGCATCGCGAGCCGATGAGTTGGGGCGCGTCGCCGTGAGTGAAGAGATCAGTCATAGCAAGAACGCTTTCGCGACTTCGAGTGACGCCTCGGCCAACGGGCCACGAGCCACGAGCGTCTTGGCCTCGCCTACCGGCAGGCGGCGGACTGCGACTCGCGCCCACTCGCCCGCGGCACCCTCGATGACTTGCGGCGCGTGGCTGTCGCCATAAGCCCACGTCGTCACGCCGTCGGGCGCCACCAGCGCAAGCCGCAACGCTTCGATCGGCGCCGGCGGCTCGCGCTCGGCGAACTGGAACGCGTACGGCAACGTGCGGAAGCCGAGGAAGCACACGTGGCGGATGCGGTCGGTGTCGACCGGTTCGACGCCGAGGCCGGCGAAGCAGTCGAGGCCGTGCGCCCAGCACTCCATCAGCCGCGCCGTGGTGAAGCTGGCGAGCGACATCTCGCCGATCCCCCAATAGAGGCGGGCGCCGGGCTCGGCCCCGCGCAGGCCCTTGAGCAGCGCGGCGCGCACGTCGCGCCACCACTCGAGGATCTCGGCACCCGATCGCGAGTTCGACGCCTCGTCCTGACGGCGCAGGGCGGCTGACGGGTCGGCCATCGCTTCCTCGAACCACGCCCGGGCATTGCCTTCGACGCTGGCGACCGCGCCTTCGTCGGACATCGCCAAGTGGGCGATCGAATCGGCGATGCTCCAGCCCGCCGCCGCGCTAGGCGAGCGCCACTGCTCCTCGGTCAGTCCGTCGACGAGCGCGTCGAGCACCGCATGTTCTGCCTCGAGGTCGCCGATGACGTCACTCATCGAGAGCGACCTTACGAGTCCGCAACAGGGAGTAGACGACGAAGCCAAGGGCACCGACCAAGGCGAGCCAACCCATGTAGTCCCCGAAGCTGACGAACGGCGACCGACCCGAACCCAACGGCACCGTGGCAACGAGCGTGGCCTGACCGTGACCGCTCGGGTTGACAGTGGACTTGAGGATGCGACCCCACGGGTCGATGATCGCCGAGTCGAAGCCCTTGTCGCCCTTGAACGTCGACACCCGGTTCTCGATCGCCCGGAACACGAGGTGGGTGTAATGCGTCCCGGCGATGGCCGGCACGTCCGACGACGCGGCGGCGATCACACGCGCGCCGTTGCGCGTCATCTTGCGCGCCGTGTCGGTGAAGTCCATGTCGTAACAGATGACCGAGCCGACATCGCCGAACGGTGTCTTCACAACCGGATAGGTACCCTGCGCGTCGCTGAAGTCATTGGCGAACGTGCCCGGGTGATCCTTGCCGTACGGCTCGCTGAACGCGCCGTTTGGCGATAGGAGCATCACCTCATTGTGATGGCGACCTTGCGCGTCGTCGTAACCGGCGCCGACACCGATGTACATGCCGGTCTCGGCGGCCAGCGCCTTCAATTCGGCGGTGTGCTCGATGCGCGGGTCGAACGGTAGGCCGCCTTCGGACCAGACCGCGATCTGAGCACCCTGCGCCGCCGCGGCGCGCGTCTGGGCCATCGCGCGCTCGAGCCGCAGTTCCCACGGTCGCCCGGCCGTGCCGGTCTGGATCGCGGCGACGCGCACCGACCGCGGGCCACCACTGTCCATCAGCAGCGCGCCGAGCAGCGTCCATACGACGAACGCCATGCCGACGCCGGCGAGGAGGCGACGTGGCAGCGGGTCACCGTCGATACGCCGAATGACGAGCGTCGCCAGCGCGAAGTTGACGACGAGCACGAGCAACTCGAGCCCGTACATCCCGAACACGCTGATCGGCTGGAGGACGACGGGGTGGCGGTACAGCGCATACACCGGGTTGGCCCACGTACCGCCCAGTGCATTGAGTGCGCCGAGGTTGCGGCCGAAGTCGATCGCCGTCCACGCGACCGGCGTCGAGAGCCAGAGCCACCGGTACCCGGTGCGCGCATGGAAGCGGCGGCTGCGCCAAGCCACGAGGGCGAAGATGCCGCCGAAGTACAGCGGCATCAGCTCGAAGACCGGAGCGACATCGCCCTCGTGCAGTCCCTTCGACAGCTGCCCGGCCAGGAACGCGGAGACACCGAGCCCGAAGACCGCCGCGCCCCAGCCCTTCGGCGCGACACGGTGCTGAGCGACGGCGAGGGGTACGAACGCCACGAAGATCAACGGCCACAAGCCGAACGGCGGAAAGGCGAGCGTGGCCAGGCCGCCCGACACCAGGGCGAGCGCGATCGCCAGCCCGAGGCGATCGCGAAGCGCCGGCGCACCCGCGCGCGGAGCCGGCGTGCCGTCCACGCGGCCCGACGGTCGGACTTCAGTAATCGCCACGACGATCTCCTATGGGGTCATCGGCTTCACCGGACCGCTGAAGCGGTAACAGGTGCAGTCGGAATTGAAGGACATGATCTGGTACGAGTCGGCGCCGTCGGTCCGGCCCGGCGCGAACTTGGTGGTGAACGTGAGCGGCGAGTTATACGACGTGCCGAGCTGCTCGGCGGCGGCCCGGATGCCCTCGTTCGTGAGGTCGGTGGCCCGGTCGAACACGGTCCGCAAGAAGAAGATGGTGTCGCACGGCGGCTGCACGTAGAAGCCGGTGAGGTTGCCCAGGCCGGCCGCCTTCATGATGTCGATGCACTTCTGATGGGCGGCGTTCCCGGGAGGCACGTTCTCCTCCCCGACGTCGCTGGGTGGCAGCCAGCCGACTGCGAGGGAGCCGGGCAGTTGCTCCGGCGGGACCTGACTGGCCTGCGTGTCGGGGATGTCGTTGGACGACATTCCGTAGCGCGGTCGGTAGCCCTGGCTCTCGGCCGCCGGCATGAAGAGGAACGGCAGGATGCCGGCGTTCTCGATGAACATCACGTGCGTCACGCCGGCGGCGCGCAGGCGGAGGATGGCGTTGCTGATCTGCGACGACGCGCTGCTGAAGCCGGCGATGCTCTCCGGCTCGCTGATCGACGCCTCCTCGGTGAATGCCAGCCCGTGCGCCTTCATCGCCGGCTTGACGACGTCGTTGGTGACGCGCTGCATGACCGGCGCGTCGAAGCGAACGAGCCCGACCTTCGGGTTGCCCTCGAAGTAGTGCGCGTCGAACAACCCGTCGACGTACGCCTTGGCCCACCGGTCGGGATTGCCCCGGCCCGGTTGATACAGCATCCCGGGACGCTGCTCGTAATAGCGATGATCGAAGAGCCACAGGTTCTGCGAGATCAACGGCGTGTTCTTCTCCGACATGCACGCCCACAACGCGTCGGTGCCACCGACCACGCTCGACGCGGCCATGAACACGTGATTGTCCTCGGTGAACGTCGAGCACGCGGCCTGCGCTTGCGTGGACCATGTGCCGCCGGTCGGGTCGGTCGACTGGAAGATCGGGACGAGCTTGCGACCGGCGAGCCCGCCGGTGCGATTCACCCACGCCACGAGTGCGTCGATGAAGCCCTTCTCGGCCGGCGGCGAGCCTTCGGCGCCCACGAGGATGAACCCGGCGCTGAGGTTGGCGACGACCTCGAAGCCGATGCGGACCTCGGTGTCGGTGACGCCCGGTCCCATCTTCCCGACCTTGCGCGGCTTGAACGCGGCGGCGGCCGCCGTAGGCGAGCCCGCGGCACCCGCGGTAGCTGCGGCACCGCCGGCGTCGGTGGCGCCAACTGCAACCGGGCCATCGGCGCCCGCTTCGGTCGTCGCCTCGTCAGTTGCGGCCGCGCCCGCCCCCAGCTTGGCGACGAAGCCGCGCTCACCAGAGTCACCCGACGCGCAGGCGGCGCAGATCAGCGCGACGCCGAGTAACGCGACGAGAAGGCGCCGCTTCATCGCCTACGTCCGGCTGCGGACAACCGTTTGGCTGCGCCGCCCAAGAACACCGAGCGGACCAGGTCGTTGCGGTCGAGCAGCTTGGCCGCCGGGCCGTCGAAGCGCACCTCACCCTTTTCCATGAAGAAGGCGTGATCGGCGATCGACAGGGCCACGTTCACAGACTGCTCCACCAGAACCACTGCGGTGCCCTCGCGGTTGATGCGCCGCACCATCTCGAGCAACTCCGAGACGACCTTGGGCGCCAGCCCCAGCGACAGCTCGTCGACCAGCAATACACGCGGGCGCAGCAACAGCGCCTTGCTCAGTCCCAGCATCTGTTGCTCACCGCCCGACAGCGTGGCCGCCGGCTGATCGCGGCGTTCGGCCAGGCGCGGGAAGGCGGCGAACACGTCGTCGAGCGCGGCGGCCGCGCCTCGTCGCGCACCAGCGCGCGCCACGACTTCGAGGTTCTCCAGCACGGTCAACGGTCCGAACACCGCCCGACCACCGGGCACCTGGGCGATCCCGAGCCGTAGCCGCTCCTCGGCGTCGAGGAACGTGATGTCCTCGCCGCGGAGGTGCACGGATCCGTGACTCGGGAACCCGAGACCGGAGATCACTCGGAGCAATGTCGACTTCCCGGCGCCGTTGGTTCCGAGCAGGGCGACGAGCTGGCCCTCGTCCACCGTGAAGTCGACGCCGAACAGAACCTGCAACTGGCCGTAGGAGAAATCGAGCCCGCGGCACACCAACAGCGGGAGCGTCTTGCCACTGCCGGCGTACCGCGCCAACTCTTCGGCCACGACCACGTCGTCACCAAGACGCTCCAGGTCGGCGGCAACGACGGGCGCGGCGCGGCGGGCCAGAACGGCGAGCAACAGCGCCGGCGCGAGGAGCGACACCAGGCCGCCAACCAGACCGAAGCGACGGTCGATCCCACCGAAGATCAGCACGCCGCCAATCCCGCCGACCAGCAGGTAGGAGAGCTGGGCCAGCGCAGCCACCGCGGGGCGGGCCGGGCTGACGACAACAGACAGTGCGGCGAGGTCGAGAAGGGGGACAGCGATCGACACGGCGGCGAGGGCGACGGCGAGGCCGACCAGGGCGACGAAAAACACCGACGCAGCGACAGCGACGATCAGACCGCCGGCGGCGACCAGCGCCGCGGCGGCGACGGTACGCAGCGGCGCGCCGGGATCCTCGGCGAAGGCCACCTCCACGCGTCGGGCGACCAACGCCAGAGCGGGCAGGGCGGCCGCGGTGGCGACGGCCAACACGCCGAGACGGCCGCGCGCCGCGACGTGCCACCGGTCGGCCAGGAAGAACCCCGCGAAGCTGACGAGCGGGATCGTGACGGCACCTAGCGCGGCCCACACGGCGAGCACGCGCCGAACCGTCGGTCGGTGCAGCGCGCGGCGAACCTCCTCGGCGAGCGGCCGGGGCGACTCAGGGGCGGGCGCCGGTCCGGCCCCATTGGTCGACACCAGTTCGCGCACGCGTTCGGTGTCAGTGGCGCCGGGAAACGGTTGTCGCGGTCGCGACAGCACGGTCACGACGACAGCGACGAGGGCGACCGCACCGCTGATCAGGAAGGCGGCGCGCCACGTGAGCGCGAGGGCGGTGAGCCCGGCGGCGAGGGCGAAGGCGGCGACGCGCCCACCCGTGTCGGCGGCCCGATGAGCGAACAACACGCGAGTCCGCACCGCGGGGAGATACCCGTCGACCAGCAGCGCCGGATGCAGCACGCGGGTCGCGGCGGCGGCGACCGACGCAACGGCAAGGCCAAGGGCCAGGCCACCGCCCGTCGCCGCCAGCGCCGCCGCGCCCGTCGCCATGGCGCCGGCGACCGCGACGCCGAGGGCAATCCGCACCACGCGCCCGCGCCGGTGGGCGGCCGCCGCGAGAGCGATGGCGCCGACGACCGCCGCCGCGCCGCTTGCGAGTGTCAAACCCGTCAACGCGGCGCGGCTCGCGCCGGTCGCGTCGCTCATCTCGGGAAGTAGCGCGACGAACAGCACCATCGGGAGGGCCGACACGGCGGCGAGGAGCGCGAGGCGAACGAGCAAGCCGAGGCCGGCGTCACGCGCTGGTTGCTCGGCGTCGGTGGCGGCCTCGGGGCCGGTGCCGAGCGCCAGCATCACCGTTCTGGCGGCGGCGGTGCGCCGGGCGTCGAGGCCGTCGAGGAAGGCGCGACCGTCGGTGCCACGCGGGGCGCTCACGTTCCCACCACCGCGAAGTCGATCGACGCCGCCGCTTCGTTCACGCGCACGCCGTTGGCGTTGACGACGACCACGGTCGCCCGATGGGTGTGATCGGCGCCGGTGCGCGTGCCGCCGGCATCGGCCGGGACTGCGGGCAGCGTGAGCGTCTTGTCGCCAGTGACGAACACGAACCGCTCGGCGTACCAGTCGCGCGTTGGGCAGCCAGGGAGCTTCCGGCAATCGTCGTCCACCAGCGACGCCAGGCTGGTGCCGGCGCGGATCGGCGCGCGGTCGATGAACACCGCGAAGAACGGGCCGGGTCCGCTGAGGTCGTCGGTCGCCTTCACATCGGCGGCCTTCCACCGGATCTGCACGGGGAGCCGAACCCGTTGTTGGTCCGACGGCGCGGTGACGCGGAAGTCGTCGGCCAGGCGAAACTCGATGTGATCGCGCGCGCACGCGGGCAACGAGAGCAACAACAAGGCGACGGCGAGTCGTCGCTTCATGTCGCGGCGACCTTCGCGCCGCGTCGCGTTCCCGATCGCGTGATCGCGGCGGCGTCATCGCCCAGGTAAGACGCGATCACCAACGGGTCCTTGCGGATGGCGGCGGGCGGACCGTCGGCGATGACTCGACCCGTCTCCATCGCGATCACCCGGTCGGCCAAGCCCATCACCAACGGGATGTCGTGCTCGACGATCACCAACGTGAGGCCGAGCACCTCCTTCATTCGCACCAGCAACTCACCGAGGGCCTCGGTCTCCCGTTGGGCGATGCCGGCCGAGGGCTCGTCGAGCAGCAAGACGACCGGCTCGAGGGCGACCATGCAGCCGAGCTCAGCAATGCGTCGCGTGCCGGTCGACAGCTCGGCGATCGCCGTGTCGGAGTAGGACGTGAGGCCCATCAACTCGACGATGGCGTCGGCTCGCGCCGTCCGCGACGCGTCGCGACCGAGACCGACGAGCGATCGCAGGAACCGCGTCGGCGCGACCCGCTCGAGCGCGAGCTCGATGCAGTCGTGCACGGTGAGGGTCGGGAACAGGCCGGCGTCCTGGAAGGAGCGCACGAGTCCGAGGCGGGCGCGGGCGTCGGCTCCCAGCCGGCTGACGTCGCGGCCGGCGAAGGCAACCGTCCCCGCATCGGCCGGCGTGAAGCCGCCGATCAGTTCGAACAGCGTCGTCTTGCCCGCGCCGTTGGGGCCGATCAAGCCGACGGTCTCGCCGGCCCGGACGTCGAGGGAAACGCCGTCGACGGCGACGACGCCGCCGAACCGCTTCTGCAACCCGGCGACCGACAGTACGACGTCGCCCGTCTCGATCGCGGGAGTCGGCAACACCCGCTCGACCGCGCCGGCGATCGACAGCGGAACCGCGGCACTGCTGGCGACATCGTCATTTTCAGTTCGGTTGGCATCGGGATCGAGGCGAGCGATGAGCCGGGACCGGATCGGTCGGATCAGCTGGGCGATGCCGCCGGGGACGTAGAGGACGAGCAGCAGCCAGCCCAGCGCGGTGGCGGCCAGGCCGGCGTTGTCGAGCGGGAGGTAGCGCGGCAAGCCAGCGATGTAGAGGGCACCGATGGCCGGGCCGGCGAGCAGCCCGAGCCCACCGATGACGGCCATCGCCGCCGCGTCAAAACTCAACCCGACGGGGAACGACGACGGACTGATCTGGGCGAGCGAGAAGCCGTACACCGCGCCCCCGACGCCGGCGAGGAACCCGGCAAACGCGAACGCCTGAAGTTTCACGCGCATCACCGGCACGGTGAAGGCGCGCGCCGCGACTTCATCGTCGCGAACGGCACGCAACCGGCGGCCGGCGCCGCTCACCCACACGTTGCGCACTAGCCAGAGCCCGGCGAGGAACACGACGAGGGCGAACAACACATAGCGCTTGCCGGTGTCGAGGTCGTAGCCCGCGATCGACGGCCGCCCTGGGCGACGCCCGTCGCCCAACATCCACGACTGCTGCAACAACCACGACTGAGCGACGAGGGCGAAGCCGAGCGTCGAGACCGCAAGCAGCAAGCCCTGGATGCGCAACGCCGGCAAGCCGACCGCGACCGACACGGCGGCGGCGACCAGTCCGCCGGCGAGGAGGCCGCTGATGTGCCCGGCGTGATCGGCGACGATCGCCCCGACGGTGGCGCCAACCCCGGCCAGCGCGAACTGCCCGAGCGACAGCTGGCCGGCCAGGCCGGTGATCACGCCGACGGAGAGACCGACGAGGGCCAGGGCGAGCACGACCGACGTGCGGGTCGACATCTCGTTGGTGGCCAGCACGGGCACGAGCAAGGCGGCGACGGTCGCGACGCCCGCTGTAATCCACCCCAGATTGCGGATCGCGGGGACGCGGCGAAGACACGCCGACAGCGGCGGCCACGGCCGCACAGCCACCCAGCTGCCCCGGGTCTCGCTGCGGCCGCGCAATCGTCGCTGGGCGAGCAGGGCCACAAGGATCACGCCCAACAACACCGCGTCGGCCATGCCGCCCTGCGGTTCGTTCCACAACACGATCTGCTCGATCAACCCCACGCCAACCCCGGCGCCCAGCGCGACCGGCAGGCTCTCCATCCGCGCGATGACCGCGGCGGCCAAGGCCCGCAGCAGCAGTCCCGGGCCGAGGAACTGCGCGCTGACGAACCCTTGCGTCGGCAACACGAGGATGGCGGTGAAGGCCGCGACCACGCCGGCGATCGCCCAGGCCAGCGTCGACATGCGGCCGGCGGACACACCGGCCAGGCGAGCCGCGTCGGGATTGGCCGCCGCCGCCCGCATCGAACGACCGGTATGCGTTCGGGCCAGGAACCAGGCGAGGCCGATCACAAGGATGGGAGCGAGGATGACGACGGCCATGTAGGCGCGCGTGACGCGCAGCGCGCCGACGTAGAACTGCGGCAGGAATGGCGGCGACGGGAACAGCTTGGTCGCCGACGCCGACGGGTTGACGACCAGGGCGAAGATCGACAGCAGCTGGGCCAGGCCCAGCGTGGCGACCACGCTCATGACTGCGGGCGTGTTGCGCAGCCGGCGCACGATCACGACTTCGCTGGCCCCGCCAATCGCCGCGCCCAGGCCGAGCGCGACCGGGAACGCAACCCAGTACGGGATGTTCCATCGCGTAACAGCCAGACCGAATATCGCGGCCGCGAACGCGCCGATTTCACCGTGCGCGAAGTTGACGATGCGGTTGGCGCGGAAGACGAGCACGAGGCCGACGGCCAACAGCCCGTAGGTGAGTCCGGTGATCGCCCCGAGAACGAGGACGCCGGACGGCACTTCCACGTGCAACCTCGCCCTCCTACCTCGCCGCGTACTCCGCCGCGGCGCCGGACGGTACATTAGTCACCGTTAACTTTCCTTCACGTGCAGCGCGACTCATCGATCGGCGCGACCGGTCCGCCCTCATGGGCTTGCTTGCGGTCGTCGTCGCAGTGGCGGTGGTTTCGGCGACCGTCGACCACGCTCGTGGCGGCGGTCGCGTCACGCCCGCTGCCGCGTTAGCCGCACGACGCGTCGCCGCACCGTCGGCCAAGACGATCGGCGGCGCGGTCGGCGGCGCGACTGCCGTGGTGCTGGGCGACGTCCTCAGCGCAACCGGTGGCGCCCTCGGCGCGGCCGGGTCGGCGGGCAACGGCCGCGGCGCGGCGCCGTCGCCGGGCGGCGGAGGCAGCGGTAGCGGCGGTGGTGCATTACCGTTCCCGCCGCCGCAGGTGCCGGTGCCCGCAGTCCCCGAGGCGTTGAAGCCGCTTGTCGGTCTGGCCTCGCCGGTGTCGTTCTTCGCGTGCCAGTACTTCGGCCTCGTGCCGCTGGTCGCCGCGCTCGGCGGCGCGCTCGGCTCGCCCGTGCCGCTCACCGACCTCCTTCCCTATATGGCGCCGCTGTTCACGGCCTGCCTCGTGCCGGGCGTGCCCGTGAGCGAGACGACGTGCGGGCTCGACAAGCAACTCGACGACGGCGCCGAGCTGCCCGACGTCCCTGTCGCCCTCGACCTCACCCTCGGCGAGATCGTCCAGGGCGTGCCGGTCCCGAAGCCTGAGGGCCTGGCGGTCGATATCGTCACCCAGGTGGAGCACACCGCACTCGGCCCCGCCGCGGCAGGAAGTGGCCGGCCCTCCGACGCGCTGATCAGCGCGCTCGACTGCACCCAGCGCTAATGCCGCTGCACATCACAATCGATCGCGACACGTGCATCGGATCGGGTAACTGCGTGCACTGGTCGCCAACGGTGTTCGACCAGGACGACGAGGGCTACGCGATCGTCATCGACGCGGCCGGCGCGCCCGAGGACAAGATCCGCGAGGCGGCGCGCAACTGCCCGACGCGCTCGATCACCGTCACCGACGCGTGACGGTCCGGCTCGCCGTCGCCGACGGCCTGGCCCGGCTCGAGCTCAACCGGCCCGACGCGGCCAACGCGATCAACCTCGACCTCGCCGTCGCTCTGGAAGGCGCTGCGCTACAGCTGCGCGACGACCCCAGCGTGCGCGCCGTTCTGCTCACTGGTGCGGGTGCCCGCTTCTGCGGCGGCGGCGACGTGCCCGACTTCGCATCGAAGCCACCGGCTGACCTGCCGGGCTACCTCGCCGAGATAACCGCGCACCTCCATCCGGCGATCGAGATGCTCGTCGAGCTCGATGCGCCGGTTATCGCCGCCGTGCAAGGCAGCGCGGCGGGCGCCGGTTTGGGCCTCGTGCTCGCCGCCGACGTGGTGGTCGCGGCCCGCTCGGCCAAGTTCGTCATGGCCTACACCGCGATCGGCATGTCGCCGGATGGCTCGTCGAGCTGGTTCCTGCCGCGCATCGTCGGCCAGCGGCGCGCCCTCGAACTCACACTCACCAACCGGGTGCTGCTCGCCGACGAGGCGTGCGCGTGGGGCATCGTCACCACGGTGGTCGACGACGACGCGCTGCTGACAAGCGCGGCCGCGCTGGCCACCACGCTCGCCGCCGGGCCGACGGCGTCGTACGGACGCGCCGCCCGTCTGCTGCGCGGCGCGTGGGACGCCACCCTGCACGACCATCTCGCCAACGAACGCGACGAGATCGCCGCGAGCGGCGCCACCGCCGACGGCCAAGAGGGCATCGCCGCTTTCGCCGGCAAACGCCCCCCCACCTTCACCGGCCACTAATGACCCGTCGATCCGGCGAGGGGTCACGAGCAGCCGTCATCGCGACCATTCGTGACCGCTCGCGGTAATGGACCACCAACTGCCGTAGCGTCGGCGACATGGGAGCGGCGACCACGGGCGCAGAGTCGATCCGCATCGCAGCACCGCCCCAGCACGTGTACGACCTGATCGCTGACGTCACCCGGATGGGCGAATGGAGTCCCGAGTGCCGCCGGTGCGAATGGCTCGACGGCGCAACGGGACCGACCGTCGGCAGCCGGTTCGAGGGCCACAACCGCGTCGGTCCGTACAAGTGGTCCACCACGGCGACCGTCGTCGTCGCCGAGCCGGGACGCGACTTCGCCTTCACGACGTTCGTGCGCGGACGTGAGTCCACGCGTTGGCGCTACACCTTCGAGCCGGCGGGATCGGAAACAGTGGTGACCGAGTCTTACGAGTTCATCTGGGCCCCGGCCTACGTCCGTTTCTCGGAACTCTTTATCAATCGCGACAAGCAGCTCCACACCGGGATGCGCAAGACGCTGGAACGGGTGAAGGCGGTCGCCGAGGCCTAACCGCGCTCGCGGAGTTGGGCGCGGAGGTCGACCTTGCGGATCTTGCCCGACGGCGTGCGGGGAAAGTCGCCGTCGATCCCGTGAACCTCTTCTGGCCACTTCTGGCGAGCGAGGCCCGCGTCCTCCAGCGCGGCGCGCATGTCGTCGAGCGACGGCGCCGACGCGCCCGGATGCATGCGGAAGAACGCGGCGCCGTGCTCGCCCATGCGCTCGTCGGGCGCGGCGACAACAGCGACCTCGGCCACGCCGGGCAAGCGCACGATGATCTCCTCGACCTCGACGGCGCTCACCTTCTCGCCGCCGCGTGAGATCACGTCCTTCTTGCGATCGGTGATCGTGAGGAAGCCCTCATCGTCGAGGACGCCGATGTCGCCCGAGTGATACCAACCTTCGGCGTCGACGGCCTCGGCCGTCAGCTCCTTGTCGGTGTACCCGGCGAACAGGTCAGGCCCGCGCGACAGGATCTCGCCGTCGTCGGCCAACCGCAGCTCGACACCGGGCAACGGCTTGCCGTCGGTGTACAGCCGCTTCTCGAGCGGGAACTCGTGTTGCGATCCCGTCGTCGACGGGTGTTCGGTCGATCCATACGCCCGGGTGATGGAGATACCGAGAGCCGTCGCCCGTTCAGCCACCGCCGCCGGGACTGGCGACCCGCCGAGTCCGACGAACTTCATGCGGGCGAGATGCTCGGCGCCGAACTCGGGCGCGTCGAGCAACGAGGTGAGGAAGAACGTGGAGCCGCTGCCGGCGGTGAGGTCGCCCTCGACCATCGCTTCGAGCACATGGGTCGGATCCCACTTGTCGATGAGATGCACGCCGCGCTCCTTCACCAGCGGAATGAGCAGCCCACTCAACATTCCGATGGCGTGGCCGACCGGTGCGCCGACGAGCAGCGGGCGCGGATCCTTGGGCTGGTTGGCCGAAAGCTGGAGAACCTCGGACACGATGCTGCGATGGGTGTGGATCACGCCCTTCGGGTTGGCCGTCGTTCCCGACGTGTAGGCGATCAACGCCATGCCGTCGGGATCGGTCGGCAGCGGCTCGCCCAGCACGTCGTCCCCCGCCGCCAGTTCGCCGGCGTCGTCCTGAGACAAGAACAAGGCGGGCTGGGCGTCACCCTCGATGAAGCCGACCTCCTTGGCGCCGTAGAAGTGGACGATGGGCACCACGGCCGCGCCCAGCAGCGCCGTGCCATAGAACAGCGCGGCGGCCTCGACGCAGTTGGGCATCTGGAACGCGACGACGTCACCCGGACCGACGCCCCGTTTGCGCAGCCCGCCGGCCACGTGGCGCGCCATCTCGTGTACGTCGGCCATGTGGTGACGCGTCGGCCGCGTCCGCGACCAGACGCGCACCTCGAGGTGAGCCAGCCGCGTCAGCGCGGCATCGATGAACTGTCCCAGGGTCTCGGCGATGGAACCCACGCTACGATCCCGCGATGGCCGAGATCTACTTCGACGACGTGAAGGTGGGCGATACCGCTCCCGAGCTCAAGCACGAGCTGACCCGGACCGACCTCGTGATGTACGCCGGCGCGTCGGGCGACTTCAACCCGATGCACACCGACGAGGTCAAGGCCAAGGCCGCGGGCCTCCCGAGCGTGTTCGGTCACGGCATGTTCTCGGCCGGCCTTCTGGCGACCGCGCTCACGAACTACGTCGGCGTCGGCAACTTGCGCAGCTACAGCGTCCGCTTCGTCAAGCAGACGTGGCCGGGGGAAACATTGTCGAGCCGCATCACCGTTACCGCCAAGAACGACGACGGCACCGTCGGGCTCGAGTGCGAACTGCTCAACGACGACGGCGAGGCCAAGGTCGCCGGCGAGGCCACCGCCGCGCTCCCGCCTCGTCCTTGAGCAACACCCGCTACGACCTTCCGGTCCCCGACCTCGAGACCGAGCACTACTGGTCCGCGGCTCGCGAGGGCAAGCTGCTGATCAAGCGGTGCAACGCGTGCGAGCGGCCGTTCTTCTACCCGCGGCCGTTCTGCCCGCGTTGCTGGAGCGACGACGTCGAGTGGATCGAAGCATCGGGCCGGGCGACGCTCTATACGTGGTCGGTCGTCCGCCAGAACGACCTACCGCCCTGGCCCACACGCGTCCCGTACGTCGCGGCAGTGGTCGACCTCGAAGAAGGCCCGCGCATGCTGACCAACGTCGAGGGTTGCGCGCCCGAGGAGCTCACCGAAGGCATGGCGCTCGAGGTCGCGTTCCGCGAGGAGACCGAGGACATCACGCTCCCGATCTTCCGGCCCGCCGGACGGTGACCGAAGCGGCCCAGCCGTTTCGCGTTCTCCCGCGTCTCACCGACGACAACCGGCATTTCTGGACGGGGGGCGCCGACGGCGAGTTGCGCGTGCTCCGGTGTCAGACCTGCCGCTACTGGATCCATCCACCGGTCGCGGTGTGCGCGAACTGCCTCGGCCGTGACCTGGCGCCGGAAGTAACCAGCGGTCGCGGCACGGTGGCCACGTTCACGATCAACCACCAGCCCTGGTACCCGGGCCTCGATCCGCCCTACGTCATCGCCATGGTCGAACTCGAGGACCAGCCTTCGACGCGCCTGACGACCAACATCGTCGGCTGCGGCGTCGACGATGTGTACATCGGGATGCCCGTGCGCGCCGTGTTCGAGCAGTACGACGACGTGTGGATCCCCTTCTTCGCACCCGAGGCAGCGACATGAGGGCGGCGATCAGCGGCGTCGGCCAGAGCGACATCGGCCGGCGGCTCTTTCGCGATCCACTCGAGCTCACCATCGACGCGTGCCTCGAAGCGATCGCTGACGCCGGCCTCGACCGCAGTGACATCGACGGGCTCTCGACCTACCCCGGCGCCATGGCGATCCCGCCCGGGTTCAGCGGGCCGGGCATCACCGAGGTGCACGACGTCCTCCGCCTGAATCTCAGGTGGTTCAACGGCGGCATGGAGGCGCCCGGCCAACTCGGCTCGGTGATCCTCGCGTGCCTCGCCGTCGAGGCCGGCTTGGCCAACCACGTGCTGTGCTTCCGCACGGTCTGGGAGGGCACCGCCCAAGCCGATCAAGGGCGCTCGGCGGTCATGCCGGGCAGCGGTCGCGGTGGCGGCTACCGGGCCGACGGCTTCATGCAGTGGTTCCTGCCGTACGGCGCGCCGTCGGCCGCCAACTGGATATCGATGTATGCGCAGCGCCACTTCCACGAGTTCGGCACCACGCGCGAACAGCTCGCCCAGATCGCGCTCAACGGCCGACGAAACGCGGCGCTGAACCCCAAGGCCGTCTACCGCGATCCGATGACGCTCGACGACTACATGAACGTCCGCATGATCTCGTCGCCGCTCTGCCTCTACGACTGCGACGTGCCGTCCGACGGCAGCACCGCGGTCATCGTGTCGCGCGATGGGCCGGTCAACGTCGAGGCCGTCTCTACCGCGATACGCGGCCGCCCGTCGTGGGACCAGTGGGACGACCTCACGACGATGGCCCTGCGCGATGCGGGCGCCGACCTCTGGACGCGCACGTCGCTGACGCCGGCCGACGTCGACGTCGTCGAGCTGTACGACGGGTTCAGCTTCATCACCTTGGCCTGGCTCGAAGCGCTCGGCTTCTGCGGCAAGGGCGAAGGTGGCGCGTTCATCGAGGGCGGCACCAACATCGCCCGCGACGGCGGCGTCCTCCCGCTCAACACCCACGGCGGCCAGCTGTCGGCCGGCCGGTTGCACGGCTACGGCTTCCTGCACGAGGCGGTGGTCCAGCTGCGCGGCGTCGCCGGCGATCGCCAAGTCCCCGGCAACCCTGAAGTCGCAGTCGCCGCCGCCGGTGGCGGCCCCCTCGCCGGCTGTCTCCTCCTGACGCGCGGTTAGCCCGCTTCGGCTGGTCTTGAGTCAGTCAGCTAGGAAATATATTCGCCTATTATAATTTGATGGCGGCTGGACGAACTCCCGTCTCCACGCGGCAGCGGGCACGCGCACGGTCGCTCCAGTCGAAACTGTCGAAGCGCCGCGTGGAGCTCCAGATGGATCTTGAGGTACTCGCGCGCAAGGCGGGTGTGAACCGTCGGACGCTTGACAAATACTTCGACGGCGAATCTCCGAGCCCATCCTTCTTCCTCATCGCCGCGCTCGGACAAGCACTCGGGTTCGATCTGGACGAGCTCGTGCGGGGAAGGCCACCACGTGCCCGCTAGTCAAGGATGGTTTCGGGGCGAGGTCCTGTCGAACTTCACTGCGTTCGGTCAGTCCGTGGACCTCTGGATTCGGCCGATCGAATTTGAAGTAGAGCGGCGTCGAAGAGCTCAGCTAGGAGCCATCACGCGGCCCGACGCGATCCGGTCGCTCATGGGTTTGCCAGCTGGCATTCCCATCGCGACGGCCGCGATCGCGCCACTTGACCGACTGGTCCTTGAAGCATTGAGTCCGGCCATTATCCGGACTCACCCCACCGGGGTTGAACGCCTCGCGGTGCCGCCGGTGCAGCTGGTCGGAATCGTGAAGCGAGCACATTCATGGGACGATGTTCAAGCCGTGAGCCTCCTGCGAACCCATGCGCCACGGGTTGTTATCGCATCTCCACCGCTTGCCCGGCGGATCATCCGCGAGGCTGACCCAGAGATCGGGGTCGCCGACGTTGACGACGTTCAGACGACGCTGCGCCCGCCGGGGCGCAGATGGATCAAGCCGAGCTGGCAGCGTTGGTTGATCGCCGAGCTGGCCTATGACGCGTGGCGTGCGGCCTAGCCGAGAACATCTAGCCAGGCGCCAAGGAAGCCCGGCTCGGCGGGTCCGGTGACGCCCAACCGCTTGAGCGTCGCATACGCGGCCACCGCGCGCCGGCACGATTCTCGCCAGGCGTCCACCGGCTGATCTGCATCGACGACGCGTCGGACGAGCTTCACCGCCGCGGCGACGGAATGACGGTCACGCATCTCCTGAGCGACTTCGCTGCCGGCCAGCGCGCGTACGTCGCCGCCAGGGCCGCAAACGATGCACGTGCACAGGAATATCTCATCGAGATCCGGATCAGCTGCCGCCTGTCGAATGAATCCTGTCTTCATCCAATTCGCGGGAGCGGGGATGAACATTGTGTCAGCGCGGCCGCCGCGGCCCCTCTTCGACGGAAGCCAGAGATGCCTCATTGCTGAGCTGGCGCCGATCGCGCCCGACGCCGCTCCTAGCGCCACGAGACCGGCAATAGAGACGTCGCAACGCAGAGCGATCGCAACACTGGCCTGTTGCACAAGGTCGATCGCTCCTTCCAGCTGTGCGTGACTCGCCAGAGGATCCGCATATCCAGCGAAGACGGTTGCCACAGGGATACCGGACTCGTGGACCAGTCGCGACCACGTGCGGTTTGCGAGCTCGTCGTATCGAACCACGACCGGCACCAGACTCGGCACTGTCGGATCGACGGCACCCGCCCGCTCGACGAATTCCTGACCGATTGCGAGAACTTCCCGCAGGCTTGCAGCATCGCGGTCGTCAGGAAATCGGGACGGCGCCAACAGACATGTTGCCCCCGCCGCGAGTTGGCGCATCGCGGACTCCTCAAGCGACTCGAAGGAGTGCGGCGGAATGGACCGGCGCCCGCGATCCGTCGTGTATCGCTCGGGGTCGATCAGGACGGCTTCCACCGTAGTGACCTCGCGCGCCGCGTCATAGCCGGCCTCGCCGTGCAAAACGACCCCATCGGCATATGAGGCGAGAGCGGCCGCTCGCGTGTTGTCGCCGACGTGCACCATCACCTTCCCGCGGACGCGGGCATACCGATCGTCGACGCGAATCGGCGTTGCATCACTGGAAGCCACGTGCCCTCCGTTCGTGCGGGCGAACTACACGATTGTAACTAGTTGCTGTGCGATCAACGCCGCGGGTGAAACGCGGCCCGGTTGTGGAACCCGCACGCCGCCCGGCCGTTCGACTGAACCGTCAGGCCACCGAAGGCGTAGGGCTCGATGTGGTCGACCTGGCAGTCCTCG
>Ga0075428_100000633_pt1 | contig 36066 bp, 39 predicted proteins | sample RhiMetdeltSRZDD2_FD_75291 | JGI IMG/M metagenome (GOLD analysis project Ga0075428, IMG submission 75291) | Populus rhizosphere microbial communities from Tennessee, USA - Rhizosphere MetaG P. deltoides SRZDD2 | ecosystem: Host-associated > Plants > Roots > Rhizosphere > Soil | place: USA... | reverse complement strand
AGCCGATCAAGCCGGAGCTCGTGACGGGCGATTTGGCGAAAGGGTCTGCGACCTCCGACCCGGACGGCTACCCGCTCTACTACGCAGGCTCGCGCGACAACAACTTCCGCGTGATTGCCATGGACCGTGCGTCCCCGACCACGCTCTGGTCGATGAACTCCGAGACAACGGTTCCCTACGGGCACTGGAACAACGACTGGGACGGCGCCGCACTCGTGGTCGGCGACTACCTGCTCGAGGGCGGAGAGAACTCGTGGTTCTACGTGGTCAAGCTGAACCGGGGGTACGCAGGCGGGCGGGTCACGGTCAACCCGGAGATCGTCCTGACCGTCCCGAGCTGGGACGACCAGCTCGCCGCCGACTTCTCGACCGACGCTTTCTCGATCGAGAACTCGGTCTCCTACCGCAAGGGGAGGGTGTACTTCGCCAACTCGGCGGGCCTGGTGCAGGGCTGGGACATCCGCGACATCCTCCGTGGAGGCAGCAATTACCGCCGAACCTTCCGCTTCTGGACGGGGGACGACACCGACGCGTCGGTGGTGATCGACGACAAGGGCTTCCTGTACGTCGCCAGCGAGCTAGAGAAGTACGACGAACGCTCGACGCAAGTCGGCCAGCTGATGAAGCTGAACCCGTTTCGCAAGAAGAACCCGATCGTGTGGTCGCTGCCGGTCAGGCAAACGGGGAGCGAGGGCTCCGGCGGCCTGTGGTCGACCCCTGCCCTCGACCGTGGGATGCTCTACGTCTCCACCAACGCCGGCGGGCTCCTCGGGGTCGACCGGAAGACCGGGAAGCTCCGCTGGAAGATCCCTCTGCCCGGGCCGACGTGGGCCTCGCCGGTGGTGGTCGACAACGTGCTGATCGAGGGCGACTGCACCGGCGTGCTGCACGCGTACGACGTCTCCCGGGAGGGCGTGCGGCCTCCGCAGCTGTGGTCGCTGAAGGTCGACTCCGGCTGCATTGAGTCGACGCCGGCGGTCTGGCGGAACTGGATCTGGGTCGGTACGAGGGGCGGCGCGATGTTCGGAATCAGCGAGCGGGCTCGTCCAAAGCGCGCGGCCCGCGCGAAAAACGCCTGACCGCAGTAACGCTCCAGCCCTCGGGCTGCCAGATCGAGGTCTCGACCTCGACGTGTGCCGCGCTTACAGTGTAAGTATGAACGCCGCGCGCCTCTCCTCGCCGGCTCGGACGCGGCTGCCCCAGCCCCGGTGCGACTGACACGGTCACGGTGCGGATGTCCCCGGCGACCACCTCGAACTCGTGCCGCTCGCTCACCGCCGCCTGGTGGATATGGCCGGCCAGGATCAGTTCGGCGCCGGCGTCGACGAGGCCCGTCAGCACGGTGTTCCGCTTCGAGACCGGCTTCTTCCGTGAGCGCCAGGGCGCGCCGATCAGATGGTGGTGGAGGACGGCAACCCGCAGCGCCCCGGGCGCACCGGCGTCGAACAGCTCGCGGGCGCGGCCGAGCTGCCCGCTGCGGATCCCACCCGACTGGTGCCGCCACGGACGCACTGAGTTGAGACCGACGACCTGAAGCGACTCGGATTCGAAGAGCGGTTCCGTCGTCTGCCAGACGCGCTCGAACTCCGCGAAAGGCCCTGTCACGCGGCGCAGCGACCAGGGGATGTCGTGGTTTCCCGGAACGGCCAGCAGCGGGGGCCCCAGAGACCGGAGGAAACGGGCCGCATTCTCATGCTGATCGCGCTTCGCGCGGTGCGTGAGATCGCCGCTGGCGACGATCAGCGTGGGCTCGACCCGCTCGACCAGCACCGCGAGGCCGAGCTCGATCTCGGCATCCCGCCCAGCCCCGAAGTGCAGATCGGATACGTGGAGAACCCGGGCTGCCACGACCGGGGCAGGCTATAGACTCGGTTCGTGATGGACGAGCCCACCGAGGTAATCGACGACCTGTATCTCGGGATCCGGGCGGGCGGCGCGCTGCGCAAGCAGCGCCGCGGCGAGCCGCTCACGACCGAGGAGCAGGAGGCGCTCGGGCGCTGGCAGCGGCTCTCGACCTGGCGCAAGTCGGTCGCGATCGGCGCGTTCGCGCTCGGCACCTTCGGGCTCGGCTTCACGCTCGGCGGTCTGATCTTCGGCCGCTGGCGTAAGGCCAAGGCCTAGCTCTAGCCCTCGGCCTCTTTCGCGGTGAACAAGACCGTGGGCGCCTCCTCCGAGGCGGGATCCTTGTCGAAGACGATCACGTCCACGATCGTCGCGATCACCGCCACGAACGGAATGGCGAGGATGACGGCGAAGGCGCCGAACAACCACGTAACCGCGGCCACCGAGAAGAGCACGGTGAGCGGCGTCAGCCCCACCGCCTCCCCGAGCACCTTCGGGATGACGATGTAGTCCTCAAGCAGACGCACGACGAGCACGACGAGCCCGGCGGCGAGCGCCGTCTGCCAGGAGGAGGTGAGGCCGACTCCCACGGCCAGCGCGCCGGCCGCGAGCGGCCCGACCACCGGAACCAGCTCGACGATGCCGGCGAAGATCCCGACGAGCAGCCAGAACTTCAGACCGATCGCCCAGAACGCGAGCGAGAGGACGGTCGCCACGAAGACGACCAGCAGGAGCTGCCCGCGGACGAACGCGCCGAGCTTGAGGTCGATCAGGTTCCAGGTGTCGCGTACGACCTTGCGGCGCGGGCGGGGTAAGACCGACAGCACCACCCGCTCGGCCCGGTCGCGCTCGAAGATCCAGTAGGCCGCGCTCGCGAAGACGAAGAAGATCCCGATCATGATCTCGAAGGCGCGGAGGCCGATATTGACGGCCGCGCTCGCGATGCTCCCGGCCGAAGGAAGCTTGTCCAGCTGCTTCTGGATGCCGACGAGGATGTCGTGCTTGATCCCCCTCGAGTGCTGCGCGGCCTGGTTGAGCTCGGACCGCGAGGTCGGGAGGGCGGCGGCGATCTGGTCCTTGGCCGTCGGAACGACGAAGTAGAGCAGGAGGGCGAGGATGGCGACGAGCCCTGCGTAGTGCAGGAGGATTCCCAGCGCGCGCGGGATGTGAAAGCGGGTGTCGAGGGCGGTGACGCTCGGGCGCATCGCCGCGGCGATGATGATCCCAAAGAAGAGCAGTGCGATCAGCAGCTTGATCTTCCAGAGGGCGAGAGCCAGGAGCACCACAGCGACGAACACGGCTGAAGCGATGAGTGCGCGGCGGGCGAATTGGTTCATTTCCGCATGTTCTTGCCCTCTCGAAGCTGGAGGAAACCGCGTGTCGTCCGAGGGCTTTGCCAGGCTGGACGAACATGTGTTCGGTCACTACACTTAGCCTCATGCCCCGCGACGAGCTGGTCGTTCACGGTGCCCGCGAGCACAATCTGAAGGACGTAACGGTCCGGCTGCCGCGCTATGCGCTCGTTTGCATCACGGGGCTGTCCGGCTCGGGAAAGTCGAGCCTCGCATTCGACACGATCTACGCGGAGGGCCAGCGCCGCTATGTCGAGAGCCTGTCCGCCTATGCGCGCCAGTTCCTCCAGATGATGGAGAAGCCCGACGTCGACTCGATCGACGGCCTCTCGCCCGCGATCTCGATCGACCAGAAAACGACCTCGCGGAACCCCCGCTCGACGGTCGGCACCGTGACCGAGATCTACGACTACCTGCGCCTTCTGTACGCACGCGTGGGGCGGCCGCACTGCCCCGTGTGCGGGCGGCCGATCGCCGGGCAGAGCCTCGAGCAGATCGTCGACCAGGTGCTGCGTCTCGAGGAGGGGACGCGCTTCACCGTCAACGCGCCGGTCGTCCGCGACCGCAAGGGTGAGTACAAGGACGTGCTGGAGGAGCTCCGCCGTGACGGGTTCACGCGCGTCAAGGTGGATGGGGAGCAACGGCTGCTCGAGGAGCCGATCGAGCTCGACAAGAAGTTCAAGCACACGATCGAGGTGGTCGTCGACCGGTTGCGGATGAAGCCGGATCTGCGCACCCGGCTCGCCCAGTCGATCGAGACGGCCGTGGCGCTGGCCGACGGCCTGGTCGTGATCGACGTCGAGGACGGCGAGCCGATGACCTTCAGCGAGAACTTCGCCTGTCCCGAGCACGGTGTCTCGCTGCCGGAGCTCCAGCCGCGCATCTTCTCCTTCAACTCGCCCCACGGAGCGTGTCCGCGTTGCACCGGGCTGGGCGCGCAGCAGGAGATCGATCCCGACCTGCTCGTCCCCGACCCATCGCTGTCGATCGGTGAGGGAGCGCTCGTCCCCTGGTCGGTTGGCAACTCGAGCTTCTACGAATCGGTGATCCAGGCGATCGCGGACCGGTACGAGATCGACCTCGACACGCCGTGGGCCGAGCTGCCCGAGGAGCAGCAGAACCTGTTCCTCTACGGGACGAAGGGCGAGCGCGTCTACGTCCAGTACCGCAACCGCATGGGAAGGCGGCGGTCCTACATGCTCTCGTTCGAGGGGATCGTCCCCAGCCTCGAGCGGCGCTACAAGGAAACCGACTCCTCGCAGCAGCGGGAGCGGATCGAGGAGTACATGAGCTTCCGTCCATGCCCCGCCTGTGGCGGCGCCCGCCTGAAGCCCGAGGTGCTGGCGGTGACGGTTGGCGCGAAGAACATCCACGAGTTCACGCAGATGTCGGTCTCGCGCGCGATCGAGTTCGTGGACTCGCTCGAGCTCACCGAGGTGGAGCGGCTGATTGGCGCGCGGATCCTGAAGGAGATCCGCGAGCGGCTGACGTTCCTCGACAACGTTGGTGTGGGGTATCTCCAGCTCGACCGTGCCGCCGCGACGCTCTCGGGCGGTGAGGCCCAGCGGCTGCGCCTGGCGACGCAGATCGGATCGCAGCTGGTCGGCGTCCTTTACATCCTCGACGAGCCGTCGATCGGCCTGCACCAGCGCGACCAGGCGCGGCTGATCACGACGCTGGAGCGGCTACGGGACCTCGGCAATACCGTCCTCGTCGTCGAGCACGACGAGCAGATGATGCGCGCCGCCGACCACCTCGTGGACATGGGGCCCGGCGCGGGCGAGCACGGCGGGCACGTCGTCGCGGAGGGACCGGCGGAGAAGGTCGCGCGGATTCCCGAGTCGATCACCGGCCAGTTCCTGTCCGCGCAGCGCGAGATCGCCGTCCCCGAACGGCGCGTCGAGGACGGCGGAGTCTTCACCGTGCACGGCGCGTCCATGCACAACCTGAAGGGGATCGACGTCGACTTCCCGGTCGGGAAGCTGATCTGCGTCACCGGCGTGTCCGGTTCGGGAAAGTCGACCCTCGTGAACGAGATCGTCTACAAGGCGCTCGCCAATCGCCTGCACCGGATGCGGGTAAAGCCGGGTGCGCACGACTCCGTCGAAGGGATCGAGCGCTTCGACAAGGTGATCGAGATCGACCAGTCGCCGATCGGCAGGACGCCGCGTTCGAACCCGGCCACCTACACCGACCTCTTCACCTCGATCCGTGACCTCTACTCGCTCACGCCGGAGGCGAAGGTACGCGGCTACAAGCCGGGGCGGTTCTCGTTCAACGTGCGCGGCGGGCGCTGCGAGACGTGCAAGGGCGACGGGACGATCAAGATCGAGATGCACTTCCTTCCGGACGTCTACGTCCCATGTGAGACCTGTCAGGGACGGCGGTACAACCGCGAGACCCTGGAGGTGCGGTTCAAGGGGAAGTCGATCGCCGACGTTCTGGACATGTCGGTGGAGGAGGCGCTGCGCTTCTTCGCGAAGATCCCGAAGCTCCGGCGCCGGCTGCAGACGCTGCACGACGTGGGACTGGACTACATCAAGCTGGGACAGCCCGCGACCACGCTGTCGGGCGGCGAGGCGCAGCGCGTGAAGCTGGCGAAAGAGCTGGGCAAGGTCGCCACGGGGCGGACGCTGTACATCCTCGACGAGCCGACGACAGGCCTCCACTTCGCCGATGTCGAGAAGCTGCTCGAGGTCCTCCAGAAGCTGGTGGACGCCGGCAACACGGTGGTCGTCATCGAGCACAACCTCGACGTGATCAAGCAGGCCGACTGGGTCGTCGATCTCGGGCCCGAGGGAGGCGAGGCGGGTGGAGAGGTCGTCGCCGTAGGGACGCCGGAGGACGTCGCGGAGGTCGACGGCTCGTACACCGGCAGGTTCCTGCGCGAGGTTCTGCCGAAGGTCGCCGCCGCCGCGTAGCTCGGCCCCCCGTCAGCTCGAGTTCCGGTACCAGGGGAAGTGCGCACATGCATGCAGGCCGAGACCTTGATGAGGTTACGATTTGCGGCCCGTGCCTGAGGACAAACGGCAACTGATTCTGGATGCCGCCGTGCGCGTCTTCGCGCGCAAGGGCTACCACACGAGTCGCGTCGGCGACATCGCCGAGGAAGCCGGCGTCGCTCACGGGCTGCTCTACCACTACTTCGATTCCAAGGAAGAGCTGCTGGACACGATCTTCCGCAACACCTGGACGCTGATGCTCGACACGATCAGTGGTGTCGAGTCCCTGGAGGAACCCGCGCGCGAGACCCTCCGGAAGGTTGCTGCAATCGTCCTGCGCGCATGGCGCGACACCCCTGACGTCGTCCGCGTCCTCGTCCGCGAGGTGACACGCAGCCCTCACCTCCAACAGGAGATCGGGGAGACCGAGCAGGCGTTCTCCGCGCTGGAGCGGATCATTCGGACGGGACAGGAGTCCGGGGAGTTCCGCGAGGACGTCGATCCGCGCTTCGCCAGCTTCATCTTCTACGGGGCACTCGAGGAGATCCTGACCGGCTGGGTGATGGGTCAGCTCCCCGACACGGACGAGGACGTCCGCGTCGCCGAGCGGACGGTCGTCGAGATGCTCTGCGACGGGCTGCTCGCTGCGTCTCCGGCGACCGCGTAGCGCATAACCTCTTCCGCATGGCGACGGCTGGAGTCGCGCCCGATTCGCAACGTGCCTGGTGGCTGCGGGTCTTGATGGTGCTGCAGGCGCCGACGCCGGTCTTCGAGGCGCTCCGCGACGACTCCCCCGAGGCGGAGGACGCCCGCTCGGAACCGGTCACCGCGCTCGTCTTCCTCGGGGGGATCGCCGGCGTCCTGCTCGCTCCCCGGTTCGGCACCTTGTACAACGACTACGCGCTCGACGGGCTCGACGTCCTGGTCATCGTCATCTTCGCGGGGAGCATCTACGGCTTCTTCAGCTACTACGTCGTCGGGTGGACCTTGTCACTCGGGATCCGCGTCATGGGGGGAGCGGCCCGGGCCCGCCGCTGCCGTCACGTGTTCGCTTTCGCGGCCGCTCCACTCGTCCTCTCGCTCGTCCTGATCTGGCCGCTTCGCCTGGCGATCTACGGGGGAGACCTGTTCAGGGAGGGAGGGGCCGATGCCGGAGTCGGTGGACAGTTCCTGCGTTGGCTGTGCGTCGCGTGCGCGGTGTGGTCGCTCGGCCTGCTCGTCTACGGGATCAAGACCGTGCAGCGTTTCGACTGGTTCCGCGCCGTCGGCGCGAGCATTTTCGCGGTCGCGTTAGTGGGGCTGGCGCTCGGGTTCTGGGCTGTGCTCCCCAAGGAAACGTTCTAGCTCGCGGGCCGGCATCTCGTACGTGTGCTCGTCCTCGGGGAACACGCCCGCGCGAACGTCGTGGGAGTAGGCCTCGAGTGCGTCCCGGATCTCGCGCGAGAGGTTCGCGTAGCGCTTGACGAAGCGCGGGAGGTGTCCCTCGGTCAGACCCAGCAGGTCGTGGTAGACCAGCACCTGGCCGTCGCACTCGCGCCCAGCACCGATGCCGATCGTGGGGACCTGCAGCAGACTCGTCACCTCGGCCGCCACCGGGGCTGGTACCGCCTCCAGAACGACGGAGAAGCAGCCGGCCTCCTCGAGCGCGAGCGCGTCGTCGATCAGCTTCCTCGCGTGCTCGGCCGTCTTCCCCTGCGTCTTGAAGCCGCCGAGCATCGTTGCCGACTGCGGCGTCAGGCCGACATGGCCCATGACGGGGATCCCCGCCCCGACGATGGCACGCACGCGCGAGAGAGACGACCCGGCTCCCTCGAGCTTGACCGCGTCGCTCTGTGCTTCCTTGAAGAACCTGATCGCATTGCGCACCGCGTCCTCGTCGGAGACCTGATACGAGCCGAAGGGCATGTCGCCGATGACGAGCGGCCGCCGCGCGGCGCGGGCGACGGTGCGCGTGAGGAACACCATCTCGTCCATGGTCACGGGCACAGTCGTCCCTTCGTGGCCGAGGACGACCATTGCGGCTGTGTCGCCCACGAGGATGACGTCGATACCAGCGTCCTCGGCGAACCGCGCGCCGGGCGCGTCGTACGCCGTGACCATCACGATCTTGTCCCCGCGCTGCTTCATCGCGGCCAGCTCGGGGAGCGGCAGCTTGCCCTTCGGAACCGCGCTCATGTGGGTGCTCCTTCCTCGATGACGACGTTGTCGATCAAGCGCGTGCCGCCGACGCGGACGGCGGCGGCGAGGACGCGTGGCTCGAAGTCGGCCTCCTCGAAGTAGTCGATCTCGAGTCCGTTCAGCAGGGAGGGATCGCGCGCCTCGAGCGCGCGCGGCAGCGCCGTGGCGGCCGAGCGCTCCTCGGGCGACAGGTACGCGTTCCGCGACGACAGCGCGAGCCCGTCCGCCTCACGCACGATGGGAAGGACACGGATCTCGAGGTCGAGATCGAGGTCACGAACCATGCGATTGACGACGGCGGCCTGCTGCGCGTCCTTCTGGCCGAAGTACGCGCGCCCGGGCTTGACGATGTTGAAGAGCTTGAGGCACACGGTGGCGACCCCGCGGAAGTGGCCGGGGCGGAAGGCGCCCTCGAGGGGCTTCGACAGCTCCTCGACATCGACCCAGGTCTGGAATCCCGGTGGGTACATCTCCTCCGGTGCGGGCACGAAGAGGTAGTCAACTCCCTCTGTCTCCGCCAGCTCGGCGTCGCGAGACTCGTCGCGCGGGTAGCGCGAGAGGTCCTCGTTCCGGCCGAACTGCGAGGGGTTGACGAAGAGGCTGACGAGGACGACGTCGTTCTCGGCGCGCGCGGCTCGGATGAGGGAGAGGTGGCCTTCGTGGAAGGCGCCCATGGTCGGCACCAACCCGGGGCGCGTCTGCCCCAGGCCGGCGCGCAGCTCGGAGATCGTCCGAACCGTCTTCATCGCGCCACCAGCTTTCTGGTTGCCGCCGCAAGTCGGTGATAGAGGGTTTCCAGCTCCGGGTGGCGGTCGCGGATCGCGGCGAGGTTCCGCTCGATCGTTCCATGGTCGCCGCGTACAAAGGGGCCTGTCGGCTCGAATCCATTGTCGATCGTGCGGCGCATGAGCGGCTCGAGCGCCTCCGCCGGGGCACCGGCCGACGTCAGGAGCTGCGCTGCGGCGTCGTGCAGCGTCACGAGGAAGCTCGCCGCGACGACCGCGCCGGCGTGGTAGAGGGGACGCTCTGCGTCGTCGAGCTCGAAGGGGTTCAGCCCGAGGATTCGCGTGAGCTCGAAGCCCATCTCGAGTCCTTTATCCGACTCGGCGCTCACCGCCGCCCACGCGCCGTCGAGCTGCTCGGGGCCCCGGTCGAGGGTGAACGTCTGGAGCGGGTGGATGCTGAAGCGGCGGGTATGCGGGTCGAGCGCGGACAGAGGCGTACCGCCGCTCGTGTGCGCGACCCATGGGCCTTGTGCCAGCTCCTGCGCGACCTCGGGAATGGCCGCGTCCGGGACACAGAGCAGAACGAGATCGGGACCTTCGGCGCGCAGCTCGACTCCTCGCTCCCGCAGGCGTGCTGAGACTGCCGAGCCGACGCGACCGGCGCCGATCACCTGAACGCTTTCGATTCTCATTTCGCTCCAGTTCCGTAGCGGATACCGGGCACGGCGAGTCTAGCGATCGACGCGTGCCCCGACGATCTCAGCCGCGTAGCGAAGGGCGAGCCGCTCGATCTCGGGGTCGGTGGTCGCACATGCGTCGGCGAGGATCGAGACCTTGAGGCCCTCCTCCTTCGCGTCGATCGCGGTCTGGACGACGCACATCTCGGTGGCCGATCCCGCGAGCAGGATCCGCTCGACGTCGAGTTCGCGCAGGATGAGGACGAGAGGCGTGTGGTCGAATGCCGAGTAGCGTGGCTTGACCACGAAGCGGTCGTGTGCGCGGGGGGCGATCCGCTCGACGAGCTCGCCGGCCTCGCCCTCCTGGGCCTCGGCGACCAGCCGCTTCGAGTCCCCGTCCCAGACGCCGAAGTTGTCGTTCGCGTAGATGACAGGGATGTCGCGTCTGCGGGCATCTTCGAGCGCCCGGAGGAGGGCGACGTGCCGCTCACGGAACGACTCGAGCAGCTTGTCGCCTTCCTCGTGTCGGAAGTCGTTGATCACGTCGACGAGCAGGAGGGCGTCCTTCATCACCCGGCTCTGTACCCGCCGGAGGGTGCACTACACTGCCGAGGCGATGCCGATCTACGAGTACGTGTGCATGGAGTGCGAGTCGCACTTCGAGGAGCTGGTCGGGGTTTCGGAGCCGGATCCGCCCTGCCCCGACTGCGAGGCCTCGAACGTGCGCAAGCAGTTCTCCGTGTTCGCCGCTCACGGCACCGCCGCGCAGCCCAGCTACGGCCAGACGGCGGCAGGTGGAGGTTGTTGCGGCGGGAGCTGTGGCTGCGGGCACTGAGCTAGAGCAGTTCGCCGCGCAGGTCGCCGGCTGCACGCGGTGCCGCCTGGCGCAGACTCGCACGCAGGTCGTCTTCGGGGTGGGAAGCCACGCCGCTGATCTCATGTTCGTCGGCGAGGCGCCAGGCTTCCACGAGGACAAGCAGGGGTTCCCCTTCGTCGGCCAGGCCGGGAAGCTGCTCGACCGCCTGCTCGGTGGGATCGGGCTGTCGCGCGCAGACGTCTACATCGCGAACGTCTTGAAATGCCGCCCACCGGGCAACCGTGATCCGGTGCCGGACGAGATCCAGTCGTGCGAGCCGCATCTCTTCCGCCAGATCGAGCTCATCGAGCCGCGCGTGATCGGAACGCTCGGCAACTTCGCCACCAAGCTCTTGTCCGGCAAGCAGACGGGGATCACCCGCGTGCACGGGCAGGAGCAGCGCACGACGATCGGCGGCCGCGACGTCCTCCTGTATCCGCTCTATCACCCGGCAGCGGCTCTCTACACGCCGGCGATGTTGAACGTGCTCGAGCAGGACTTCGCGCGGTTGCCGGATCTGCTCGGCCGTGAGGCCGTGCCGGAGCCAGAACTGCCCAGCGTCGAGGCGCTCGTCGCACCCGAGCCTGCGGTCCAGCTCGGCCTCTTCTAGCGCAGAGCTCACGCGCTAGCGTGGGCGCGTGGAAGTCGAATCGTCCTCTCCAGAGGAGACCGAAGCGATTGCCGCGCGTGCGGCCGGTGAGCTTCGGGCCGGCGACGTCGTTACGGTCTCGGGGGAACTCGGCGCCGGCAAGACGACATTCGTAAGAGGCGCTGCCCACGCACTCGGCGTGACCGCACCCATCACGAGCCCCACCTACACGATCGGCAACCGGTACCGTGGCACGGTCGACGTGTCGCACCTCGACCTCTACCGCTTCGAGGGCGTCTCTCCCGCCGAATGGGGCGACCTGGAGCCGTACTTCGACGGCGCCGTGTGCTTCGTGGAGTGGCCTGAGGCCGCCGCCGGCGTCCTTCCACCGGTCCGGCTGAACGTCCGTTTGCGGCATATTGGAAGCGGAAGGGCGATCTCGATCGAGGATGCTGATCCTGGCCTTTGACACAGCCACGAACCGGGCGACAAGCGCCCTCGTCCGCGATGGTGAGGTTCTCGGCGAGCGGACGTCGGCGGCGTCGCGCGTGCTCGCAGACGCGGACGACCTCCTTCGTGCGGGCGGGCTGGAGGAGGCGGACATCACTCACATCGCCGTCGGCACGGGGCCGGGAAGCTTCACCGGGATCCGGATCGGCCTGGCCGCAGCGCGGGGGCTCTCCTTCTCGCTCGGCATTCCGGTCGCGGGGGTGTCGACCCTGGACGCTCTCGCAGCGGGCGCTCCGGGTGCGCTGCCGGTGATCGACGCCAGGCGCCGAGAGGTGTTCACGCTCGTCGACGGCCCGCGCTGCCTTGCTCCCGCGGACCTCGAGCTCACCTCTGGAACGACGTGCGTCGGCGACGGCGCCGTCCGCTATCGCGAGACCCTGGAGGAAAAGGGAGCCGAGGTGCCGCCGGACGACAGCCCGCTGCACATCCCCTGGGCGCGGCATCACGCCGCGCTCGCCCGCGACTACGGGGACGCCGGTGACGTCGAGCCGATCTACCTCCGCTTGCCGGATGCGATTGCAAGGCCGGCGCCATGAACGTCCTTTTTCGTCCCTTGCGCATGCGCGACCTCGGTGCGATCGAGCAGATCGAGAAGCGTGCGTACCCGACGCCCTGGTCACGCTCGATGTTCGCGAGCGAGCTGTCGAAGCCGTCGTCCATCTGCCTCGGCGCCTTCGACGAGGAGACCCGGACGCTCCTCGGCTACCTGATCATCGCCCGCTACGTCGACGCATGGCACGTGATGAACATCGCCGTCGACCCGGAGCGCCAGCGGCAGGGGATCGCGACGATGCTGTTGGAGGAGCTCTTTGACCGGACCTCGCCGGACGGCCGGCGCGGCTACACGCTCGAGGTGCGCGTGTCGAACGCGGGCGCGATCAGGCTGTACGAACGGCTCGGCTTCAAGGGACGCGGGGTACGCCGTGGCTACTACACCGATAACCGCGAGGATGCCCTCATCATGTGGAAGGACCCCGTAGCGGACAGGGTTTCAGGCGTCGGAGCATGAGTCGGTGGTTCGCGGGCGAAGCCGGGCTTTGCTCGGCGAAGCACACGACTGAGCGGAGATCAACGCGAGGCGGGAAAGAGGGGGCCCACGAGGAAACCATGGGTTCCCCCGCGCTCGAGCCGATCGGGGATCGGGTCGCCAATTGATCCTGGGCCTGGAAACGTCCTGCGACGAGACGGCCGCGGCGCTCGTTACGCGCGAGGGGCAGATCCTCTCCAACGTCGTTTCGTCCCAGGCCGAGCTCCATGCACGCTTCGGCGGTGTCGTCCCCGAAGTCGCTTCGCGGAGGCACTTGGAGCTCGTGATCCCTGCGCTAGACGAGGCCCTTGCCGAGGCGGGGGAGACCCTCGAGAGTGTCGAGCAGGTGGCGGTAACGCGCGGTCCCGGGCTGGCCGGCGCGCTCCTGGTCGGTCTCAGCGCGGCGAAGGCGCTCGCCTGGGGACGGCGTCTGCCGCTCGTCCCCGTCGACCACCTGCACGGGCACATCGCCTCCCTCTTTCTCGGGGGCGATCCCCTGGAGCCGCCGTTCCTCTGCCTGCTCGCGAGCGGCGGGCACACGCTGCTCCTGGACGTCCGTGACCACGCCTCCTACGAGACGCTCGGAGAGACGATCGACGATGCCGCGGGCGAGGCCTTCGACAAGGGGGCACGTCTGCTCGGGCTCGGATACCCCGGCGGCCCCGCCCTCGACCGGCTCGCGCGCGACGGCGATCCGGCCGCCTTCTCCTTTCCGGTCGCGCGCGTACCGGGCCTCGACTTCTCCTTCTCGGGTGTGAAAACCGCGCTGCTCTACACGATCAGGGATCTCGGAGTGACCGCCGAGGACCGCAGGGCGGACCTGGCCGCGTCATACCAGCACGCGGTCGTGCGTGCACTCGTGGAACGTACCCGGGAGGCCGCCGAGCAGACGGGCGCCGAGCGCATCGCGGTTGTGGGGGGCGTGGCTGCGAATTCCGGGCTGCGCGCCTCGCTGGCGGACGCGAGGTTCGCGCCTCTCGAGCTCTGCACCGACAACGCCGCGATGGTCGCCTCAGCCGCTCGGTACGTAGGGGCCGTCCCCTATCCTGACTACCTTGCGCTCGATGCCTACGCCTCCCGGGAGGCCGCGTGAGCCGTCCCAGATCGGAGCGCTCGCGATCGTGGCGCTTGCGGCCACGCTGCTCCTACTCTTTGCCGCCGGTCGTCGCGACGGGCTGAAGACTGAACCTGCTGCCGCGGCCGCGGGCGTGAGCTGGACCGGCCTAGTGGGCGAGCGACGTCCTCCGGTCGCGCTCGAGCGCTGGCGGATCGTCGTGCTCAAGGCTCCCTCGCTCGCGCAACGGGTTGCGGCCGCAGGAGGGACGGCGAGCGAGGCGCAGGAGCGCGGCTGGACGCGCCAGGCCGAGAATACGCAGAAGAAGCTCCTCTCCCGGCTCGCGCTCCAGGGGGTCCGGATCGGGACCGAGCACACCTTTACGCGCGTCCTCAACGGCTTCTCGGGCGAGCTCGATCCACAGGCGATCGCGCTGCTCGACCGTGCGCCCGAGGTCGAGGGCGTCTATCCGGTCCGCGTCGGCTATCCGGCGAGCATCTCTTCGACAGTCGTCGAGAGGGCGATGCACAGCGCCGGAGCCGCCGCGCATCCGCCGGGGCTCGCCCTGACGGGCTTCAACGGCCGCGGCGTCACCGTCGCGCTCCTGGATACGGGTGTCGACCAGCGGCATGCGTACCTGCGCGGGCGGGTCGAGGCGGGGACCGACATCGTCAGCGGCGCCGGGTCGGCGACGGCCAAGGCGAATCCGGACGAGCCGGCCGACCTCGAGCGGCACGGAACCGAGATGGCGGGGGTCATCGCGGGTCGCGGCGGCCCCTACGGGCTGCGCGGGATCGCTCCCAGAGCGACGATCTTTCCCGTGCGTGTCGCCGGCTGGCAGGAGGACCGGGACGGCGGTTCGGCCGTGTACGCGCGCAGCGATCAACTGATCGCCGGCCTCGAGGCCGCAGTCGACCCGAACGAGGACGGCGACGCGCACGACGCCGCTCGCGTTGCCGTGATCGGACTGGCGGAGCCCTACATCTCCTTCACCGACGCGCCGGAGTCCCGCGCGGTCGACGGAGCGCTCGATCTCGACACGGTGGTCGTGGCACCGGCCGGAAACGATCTGCCGGCGGGACCGTCGTTCGGCAGCATCTCGGGCCCCGGAGGGGCGCTCGGGGCGCTCACCGTCGGGGCGGCCGACATGCGCAGCAAGACGGAGCAGGTGCGCGTGGCCGTCCGCGCCGGCCTCGACATTCAACTCGCCCGACCGCTGCCCTTGGCCGGAGCCTTCGCTCCGGACCGAACGCTCCAGCTCGAGGTTGCCGCTCCTCGCCTCGCGCCCGGCGGCTCGGGCTCCGTGCGTCTCAACGACTTCTTCGACGACGACGGCCGCAGCATGGTCGCGGGGCGTGCCGCGCTCGTGCCCTCCGGCGGATCGTCCGAGCTTGCAGTTCAGAGCGCCGCCCGCGCCGGCGCCTACGCCGTCCTCCTGTACGGCCGGGGGCTGCCGGCCGGGGCACTCGGGCTGGACGAGGACGTCGTGGTTCCCGTGGTCGTGTTCCCGAAAAAGGCGGCCGACCGGATGCTCGGCGACTTGAGCTCTGGGGCGAGGGTGTCGGTGAGCCTCGGCCAGGCGCGTGAGGCGCCGAACACGGAGGGACAGCGGGTCGCCGACTTCTCCTCGCGCGGCCTCGCCTACGGCGGCGGTATCAAGCCGGAGCTCGCCGCTCCCGGCGTCACCATCCCGACCGCCGAGCCCGGGACGAAAGAGGACGGGACGCCGAGGTTCGGCACGGTTAACGGGACGAGCGTGGCTGCGGCCGCGATCGGCGGTGCTGCGGCATTGCTCGCGCAGGCTCGCCCAGGTCTCGGCGCACGCGACCTGATGGGCTTGCTGACCGGAACCGCGCGCTCCCTGCACGGAGAGCCCGCGGAGGCTCAGGGCGCAGGGATCCCAGACCTTCGCGAGGCCGTCGCCGCCGGGCTGTCGGCGCAGCCCGCGACGCTTCCGCTGCCGCCGTTCGGATCCAAGGGACGCGCGCTCCGCTCGATCTCGATTCACAACGTCTCGACCGGCAAGCTCCGGCTGCGCGTCTCTGGAGGCGTGCGCGGCGAGGTGCTATCGCTCGTGGCTGCTCCTCGACGGCTCGTCGTCGCGCCCGGAGGAACGGCCACCGTCCACATCGCCGTCCGCGTAGCTCACCGGCTTCCGCAGCCGGTCTCGGGAGCGATCACGATCACCCCGCAGAAGGGTAAGGCGATACGCGTGCCGTGGGTCGCCGCGCCACAGCCGCGCGGAGGTCTGCTCGGGCGCGTGAGGCTCGCGCCGAGCTCGTTCAAGCCTGCCGAGACCTTCTCTTTGCTCACCGTTCCCGCGGGACGGCTTCGCCTGGGACCCACTCCGTACGTCCAGCCTGTGTCGCGTCTGGAGATCGCGATCTGGACGAAGAAGGGCAAGCGGCTGGGTCTCCTGGCACGGCTCCGCGACCTGCTGCCGGGCCAATACACGTTCGGGATCACGGGGCGCGCGCCGAGCGGCGAGATCCTCGCGCCCGGCGAGTATCGCCTGGTAATCAGGGCCTATCCGACCTCACCGGGGCCCCCGAGCAGGAAGGTCCTCAACCTCAGGATCGAGCATTGACCTGCGTATACTCAGCCGGGCCGTGACGATCGTCGAGGCGCCTCCGAGTCACCTCCGCGAGAATCCGTTCGAGCTCGCGCAGCGCCAGCTCCAGCTGGTCGCCGACGTCTTCGGCATCTCCGGGGACCTGGTCAAGGTCCTCGGACAGTGCAAGAAGGGGGTCTCGGTCTCGATCCCGACGCGCATGGATGACGGCTCGGTCGAAGTCTTCCAGGGCTACAGAGTCACGCACAACATCGCGCGCGGACCCTCGAAGGGCGGCATCCGCTACCACCCGGACGTCACCCTCGACGAGGTCAAGGCGCTCGCGATGTGGATGACGTGGAAGTGCGCCCTGATGGGGATTCCCTTCGGCGGCGCGAAGGGCGGCGTCGTCTGCGATCCGAAGCAGCTCTCGCGCGCCGAGCTCGAGCGCATGACGCGCCGCTTCACCAGCGAGATCATCAACGAGATCGGCCCCGAGCGGGACATCCCCGCGCCCGACGTCGGTACCGATTCGAGCGTGATGGCCTGGATCTTCGACACGTACTCGATGAACAAGGGTCACTCGGTGCTCGGCGTCGTGACCGGCAAGCCCGTGATGATCGGCGGCTCGCTCGGCCGGGACGAGGCGACGGCGCGCGGCGGGCTCTACTGCATCCGCCAGGCCGTCCAGAGGCAGTCGCTGCGGCTCGACGGGATGTCGGCCGTCGTGCAGGGCTTCGGCAACGTCGGCCTGCACCTCTCCCGCTTCCTGTTCGAGGACGGAGTCAACGTGATCGCCGTCTCGGACTCCCGGGGCGGCATTTACAACGCGAACGGGATCGACATCCTCGCCGCGATCGCGCACAAGCAGGAGACCGGCGCGCTCGCCGGTTTCCGCGGAACCGAGGAAATCACGAACGAGGAGCTCGTCCTGCTCGACTGTGACATCCTCGCCCCCTGCGCGCTCGAGCAGGTGATCACGGGCGAGAACGCCGACAAGGTGCGCGCCAGGATGATCTGCGAAGGCGCGAACGGGCCGCTCACCCCGGCAGCGGACGAGATCCTCGAGGACAAGGGCATCCTCATCCTCCCGGACGTGCTCGCCAACGCCGGCGGAGTGGTCGTGTCGTACTTCGAGTGGGTGCAGGGGCTTCAGGAGTACTTCTGGAAGGAAGCCGAGGTGAACGCAAAGCTGAACGACATCACCACGCGCGCGTTCAACGAAACCTGGACGACCCGCGAGAGCAAGCAGACGTCGATGCGCCTGGCCGCGTATGGGCTTGCCGTTCAGCGCGTGTCCGAGGCGACCACGACCCGCGGTCTCTACCCCTAGGCCGGGGGTTCAGCGGAAGGATTCGTCGCCGGGCGCGGAGGGTCCTGCGCGCGGCTTGTGTTTCCCCATGGGCAGCCGGTTGCTCCCTCCGACGTTAAGGCGTCAGGCACGATCCATCACGTGACCGGCGTCGTCCTCTACCACGCGGCCGGGTGCCACCTGTGTGAGCGCGCCCGCGCGACCCTGGAGGAGCTGCGCGACGAGCTCGGCTTCGACTTCGTCGAGGTGGACATCACGGGTGACCCGGAGCTCGAACGGCGCTATCGCGAGCTGCTTCCCGTGGTCGAGGTCGACGGCGAGCGAGCCTTCGTCTACTACGTTCCGCCCGACGCCTTCCGTCGCAAGGTGGCCGCACAAACACCGCCGTCCTGATCAATCGGCGCACGGAGTGAAGCGCGCTGGCACAATGGCAGCGATGTCACAAGCGCCGACACAAGGAGCCGCGGTAGGGGAGAGGCTCACCGTGGGAGTGGCCGCTCGGCTGAGTCGCTACCTGCAGGTGCTCACGCAGGCGCGGAAGATGGGCAAGGACCGCATCTCGTCCCAGGAGATGTCGGACTACACCAACATCAACGCCACCCAGATCCGCCGCGATCTGTCCGCCTTCGGGAAGTTCGGCAAGCGCGGCGTCGGCTACAGCACCGAGGCGCTGCTGAACGAAATCCGGAAGATCCTGCGCACGCAGGGCCAGCACAACATCGCGCTGGTCGGCGCGGGACGCCTCGGCCAGGCGATCGCCAGCTCGACGATCTTCGCTGAGCACGGGATCAACATCGCAGCCGTTTTCGACGTCGATCCGGACAAGGTGGGGAGGACGGTCGACGGCGTGGTGGTCAGCGACTACGGCAGCCTGGGGGACACAGTCCGCGAGAAGAACATCATCGTGGGTGTGCTCGCGGTGCCAGCCGAGAGCGCGCAGCGGGCCGCCGACGACCTCGTCGACGCGGGTGTGAAGATCCTCTTCAACTACTCCGAGGCGCTTCTCGACGTGCCGCAGGACGTCGCCGTCCACACCTCGAACCCGGCCGTCGACCTGCTCTACGCGCTCTACTTCCACCTCACGTAGTGGCCGACTGGTTCATCAAGAACCTGAGGGACGCGCGCTGGGCCACCCACAACAAGTTCGGCGCGTCCGGCGGGTTCGAGCCCGAGCCCGGTGCCTTCGAGCAGCTGGGGATCAACGTCCGCGTGCTCGAGCGCGGCCAGCCGAACTGCCTGTACCACCGGGAGAACATGCAGGAGGACTTCCTCGTTCTCTCGGGCGAGTGCCTGCTGCTCGTCGACGGCGAGGAGCGGCCGCTGAAGGCCTGGGACTTCGTGCACATGCCGCCCGACGTCGACCACGTCTTCGTCGGCGCAGGCGACGGCCCGTGCACGATCCTGATGGTCGGCGCCCGCAGTCTCCCGGACGAAAAGCTCTTCTACCCCGCCGCAGAGATCGCACGGAAGCACGGGGCCGCCGCCGAGAAAGACACGCCTTCGCCGGAGGAGGCGTACGCGCCCTTCGGCTCGCGCGAGCAGGGCCGCCCGGCCTCCTGGGACTCGCTCCCCTGGGCCTAGATCCTCCGCCAGGCGATGGCGAGGGAGAGCCCGAGCGCCTTCGTGGCCGGACCCTAGGCTAACGAGCTAGATGCGGATCCTCGTATGGCACGGCTACCTGCTGAGCGGGACGGGCTCGAATATCTACACCCGTGCGCTAGCACGCGAGTGGAGCCGGGACGGCCACGACGTGGTCATCGTGTGTCAGGAGCCGCATCCGGAGCATTTCGACCTGGGCGGAGCGGAGGTCGTGCGCCCGCCGCTGCCCGACGGGCTGCTGCCCACCTTCATCCTCGACCGCTACGAGGGCCTCCGGCCGAAGCTCCTGACGCAGTGCACGCGGGAGGAGCGGGAGCAGTACGTCGACGCTAATGCGGCGGCTCTTCGGGAGCTGCTGCCGGCTGACCTCGTGTTCGCGAACCACGCGCTGATGGGAGGGCCCGTCGCCGCCCTCACCGGCGCAACGCACGCGGTCAAGGTCCATGGCTCCGAGCTCGAGTACGCGATCCGCGGAAACGCCGAGCTCGCCGCGTGGGCTCGGCAGTCGCTCGCCGGCGCGGCGGCGGTGTACGTCGGCTCCCAGCACATCCGGAAAGCGCTTGAGGAGGTGGTGGGAGACGTCGAGCGCGTCCACGAGGTTCCGCCCGGCGTCGACGTCGACGCGTTCATGCCTCGGCCGCGCGACGAGGCCCTGGCCGCACTGCTGGCGGAGTGCCGCAGCGATCCGCCCAATCCGGGCAACCGCGAGGAACGCCTTCCGTACGAGGGGAATGCGGACCGCCTCGCGCGCTTCTTCTCGGAGCCGGGCCCGGTCGTCGTCTACGTGGGCAAGCTCCTCTACAACAAGGGTGTCCACGTGCTCTTCGACGCGCTGCGCGACCTCGATGCCCGCGGCCTGATCGTCGGCTTCGGCGACTACCGCGAGGAACTCGAAGCGGTAGCGCCGCCGAACACCTTGTTTACCGGCGCGCTCGAGCACCGCCACCTCGTCCACCTGCTTCCGCTAACCGACGTCGAGGTGGTTCCGTCGATCTTTCCGGAGGCCTTCGGCATGGTCGCGGCCGAGGCTGCGGCCGCGGGCGTGCCGCCGCTGGTCGCAAACCATTCGGGACTTGCCGAGATTGCGGCAGGGCTTGAGGAGCGCTACCCAGCCGCGTACCGGCACCTTGCGTTCTTCGAGAGCGGCAACGCCGTGGAGCTGCGCGAGAAGCTCGCCGAGCTGCTCGCGCTCACGGCGGAGGAGCGCGTCGAGCTCGGCCGGCTCGCGCGGGAGACCGCCGTCGAGCGCTGGTCGTGGGCCGGCGTCGGGCGCAGATTGCTGGAGCCGTTCGACTAGATTCTCCGCGTGGGGGACACGCAGCGCCTGAGCCCGGACGAGCAGATCGCCTTCGCGCGAGAGCAGTTCGAGACCGCCACCGACTTCACCGTTGCCGTCGAGGAGGAGTTCGCGATCCTCGATCCCGAGACGCTGGAGCTGTCGAACCGGTTCGAGGAGCTGCAGGCGGCGTCGAAGGGCACCGCGCTCGAGGAGCATCTCGTGGGCGAGCTCATCGCCTCGGAGGTCGAGGTGCGCACGGGCCGGTGCGAGGACTTCGCCGAGGCGGCCGCGCGGATGGGGGAGCGGCGGGCGCAGCTGTACGAGCTGGCCGAGCCGCGCGGGATCCTGCTCGGCGGGACCGGGACGCATCCGTGGAGCTCCTGGAAGGACCAGCGGATCATCGACACGCCGCACTACCGGCGCAACGACGAGATCCTCGGCTACGTCGTCTGGCGTAACAACAGCTTCGGCATCCACGTCCACACGGCGATCAACGGGCCGGACCGGGCGATCGCGGTGAACAACGTCCTGCGCAACTTCCTGCCCGAACTGCTTGCCCTCTCCGCCAGCTCGCCCTTCGTCGAGGGAGTGTCCACACGTCTGCACTCGGCCCGCACCGAGATCTTTACGCGCATGTTTCCGCGGTGCGGCGTCCCGGACTCCTTCGCGAGCTGGGACGAGTACGAGCGCTTCGTGCGCTTCCTCTACGACACGGGCTCCATCGACGAGCACACGCAGATCTGGTGGAGCGTCAGGCCGCACCTCGCCTTCCCCACGGTTGAGATCCGCATCTGCGACGGGCAGCCTGATCTCGAGGAGGCGCGGTCGCTCGCCGCGCTCATGCACGCGGTCACCGTCCGCGTCGCCCACGCTGTGGACGAGGGCGAGCCGCTCCCGGACCATCCGCACCGGCTGATCGAGGAGAACCTGTGGCGCGCTATCCGTTACGGCGTGGCGGGAGAGATGATCGACCTGTCGACGGGGCGCGTCCGCCCGACTCGCCAGGCGGTCGAGGAGCTGATCGAGTGGTCGCTTCCGGCGGCCGAGGAGACGGGTGCGATGACGTTCCTGCGCGTCCCGGACACGAACGCGGCGGTACGCCAGATCGAGCGTCACGAGTCGGGCGCGACTTTGGAGGAGATCTACTCCGAGCAAGTGCGGCAGACGCGGGAGCAGGTCGGTGAACGAGTCGGCTGACGAGAAGCTCATCCAGCAGCTCGAAGAGGAGCTCAAGAAGGTCAAGGTCTCCGACCTCCTCGTCCAGACGCTGTACACGGTCTCCTCGCTCGGGTACGGCCGGCTCGGGACGGAAGACCGCGACCTGGAGCAGGCCAAGCTGGCAATCGAGGCCATGCGCGCGCTCATCCCTGTGCTCGAAGGCGCAGTGCCCGAGGAGGTCATCCGCGACTTCAACCAGGTCACGGCGAACATGCAGCTCGCCTACGCGAGGGCAGTCTCCGAATCCACTGCTGAGTGATCGGGATCTTCGGCGGCTCGGGCTTCTACTCGTTCCTCGAGGACTCCGAGGACCTCGACATCGACACGCCGTACGGCCGTCCGTCAGCACCTCTGGCGGTGGGCGAGGTGGCCGGCCACTCGGTCGCATTCATCCCGCGTCACGGACGCTCGCACGAGCTGCCTCCGCACCGGATTCCCTTCCGGGCGAACGTTTGGGCGATGCGGGAGGCCGGCGTGCGCCGGATCATCGGCCCGTGTGTCTCGGGCGCGCTCACCCGCGAGCTGGAGCTCGGCGAGTTCGTCGTGTGCGACCAGTACGTCGACCGGACGCGCGGCCGGAAGGACACCTTCTACGACGGGCCCGAGACCACGCACGTCTCCGCTGCCGATCCCTTCTGCCCCGACCTGCGCCGCCTCCTGGTCGAGACGGCGACCGAGCGGGGCATCCCCGTCCGGGACGGAGGGACGGTGGTCGTCGTGCAGGGCCCGCGCTTCTCGACCCGCGCGGAGTCGCGCTGGTTCCAGGCGGCCGGATGGGAGGCGATCAACATGACCGCCTATCCGGAGTGCCACCTTGCCCGCGAGCTGGAGGTCTGTTACGCGACGATCGCGATGGTGACGGACTACGACGTAGGGGCCGAGGGGGAGGACCCGGTCTCGGCCGCGCAGGTCGTCCAGGTGCTGGGCGACAACATCGACCGGTTGCGCGACCTGCTGCTCTCCGTCATCCCGAAGATCGGCCCGCAGCCTGCCGACATTTGCTCGGAAGCGCTGGCGGGAGCCAGACTTTGATACAACACCGCGGCGCACGAACTCGTCAGTTCGTGCCAACTTTGTGATGAGCTGGTTCCGAGAACACGCAGTCCTTTTCGCGCTCATTTGCGCCACCTTCGCCGTGGCCTACGGCGTGGGCCTGGCCGCCTGGGTCCTGCGGCAGCCGGCGGGCTCGGAACGGATGCAGGAGATCGCCCGGGCGGTCCAGGAAGGCGCCGCGGCGTACTTGAGGCGCCAGTACCGCACGATCGCGCTCGTCGCGATCGTCCCCTTCCTCCTGCTCGGCTTCTACAACAAGCTCGGCTGGGGGACAGCCGTCGGCTTCCTCGTCGGCGCCGCCCTCTCGGCGGCTGCCGGGTTCATCGGGATGTTCGTCGCAGTGCGCTCCAACGTGCGTACAGCCGAAGCGGCCAAGCGCGGCCTGCGCCCCGCCCTGAACATCGCCTTCCGCGCCGGTTCGGTCACGGGCCTGCTGGTCGTTGGCCTCGGCCTGCTCGGGGTCGCCGGCTACTTCTGGGTGCTGACCGACTGGCTCGGCCATACCTCGAACTCGGCGATCGATGACCTCGTGGGTCTTGCCTTCGGGGGCTCGCTCATCTCGGTCTTCGCACGTCTCGGCGGAGGCATCTACACGAAGGCCGCGGACGTCGGAGCCGACCTGGTCGGGAAGATCGAGGCCGGCATCCCGGAGGATGATCCGCGCAACCCGGCCGTGATCGCCGACAACGTCGGCGACAACGTCGGCGACTGCGCCGGGATGGCCGCCGACCTGTTCGAGACATACGCGGTGACCGCCGTCGCCGTCATGCTCCTCGCGAGCACGACGTTCCCGGCGGCGCAGGTCGAGCTGTTCCCGCTCGCCCTCGGCGGCATGTCCATCCTCGCCTCGATCATCGGAACGCTGTTCGCACGCGTCGGCCGTTCGGGCTCGATCATGAACGCGCTCTACAAGGCTGTCCTGGTCGCGACCGTCCTGTCCGCGATCGGCTTCATCCCGGTCACGCTCGGCTTCGACTCCAGCGTGTTCAGCTTCTGGAACCTGTACGGAGCTGCACTGGTCGGTCTCGGCGTGACCTTCCTGCTGGTTGCGATCACCGAGTTCTACACCGGCACACGCTGGCGTCCGGTCAAGTCGATCGCATCAGCCTCTCGTACGGGGCACGCGACCAACATCATCGAAGGGCTGGCGGTGGGGATGCAGGCGACGGCTGCGCCCGTCATCGTGCTCGCCGCGGGAATCTTGATCGCCTACAAGGTCGCCGGCGGAGGCTCGAACGGCCTGTACGGGATCGGTGTCGCTGTCATGGCGCAGCTGTCGATGACGGGGCTGATCGTCGCGCTCGACGCCTATGGCCCGGTGACCGACAACGCCGGCGGAATCGCCGAGATGGCCGACCTGGACGAGTCGGTGCGCGCCATCACCGATCCGCTGGACGCGGTGGGCAACACGACCAAGGCGGTGACCAAGGGGTACGCGATCGGCTCGGCGGCGCTGGCCGCACTCGTCCTCTTCGACAGTTACACGCACGGCTTATCGGACCAGGGGTTAGTCACGACCTTCGATCTGAGCGACGCCTGGGTCATCGCCGGGCTGTTCGTCGGCGGGCTGATGCCCTTCCTATTCGCGTCGCTGGCGATGCAGGCTGTGGGCCGCGTCGGCGGGATGGTCGTGACCGAGGTCCGCCGTCAGTTCCGTGAGATTCCCGGGATCATGGAGGGCACCGGGCGCCCGGAGTACGGCCGGGCCATCGACATCGTCACGGGTCAGGCGATTCGCAGCATGCTGCTTCCGGCGCTCATCCCGATCGTCTTTCCGATCGTCGTCGGCCTGATCAGCTCGAAGATGCTGGGCGGCCTTCTGATCGGAACGATCGTGACCGGGCTCTTCCTCGCCATCGCCATGACCTCAGGCGGCGGGGCCTGGGACAACGCCAAGAAGCTGATCGAGGACGGCGCCTTCGGCGGGAAAGGCTCCGAAGCGCACGCGGCCTCCGTCACCGGTGACACCGTCGGAGACCCCTACAAGGACACGGCCGGGCCTGCGATCAACCCGATGATCAAGATCGCGAACGTGGTGGCGATCCTCGCCATCCCACTGATCGTCTCGGTGCACACCTAGGCAGCGGCTACTGCGGACCTGGCTCGGCGCCACAAGGCTGAGGCGGGGTCTTCACCCCGGCGCGGAGGCCAGAGGGCCCGTACGCCTTCACCGCGTACTGCCCGCAAGGCTCGATCGAGATATGCCGGATCTGGAGCTTGAACGCGCCCTTCCTCCCCGCCTCGAGCCTGCGGACGTAGCTGCGCTTGGTGGTGACCACGATCCGCAGGTTCTCACCGGGCTCGAAGCGCGTCCCCTGGACGGTGAACGGACGAAGGTCGGTGACCTTCAGAGCCGGGCGGTCCACCGCCGATGTCGCGGAGGCCGTCAGCCCGAGCGCCAGCGCGAGAACCCCGATCGCGCGCATGTCTCGATGGTATCCCGCGGGAGCTCGGGGTAAGCCTCCCCCCTTCGTCATAAAGTTCGCACGTGCCTCGACGGCGGCGCGAACAGCACGGCCTCCAGCGCGTCCTCGGGGCGCCGGCCCTGTTCGCCACGGTCTACGGGAACGTCGGCTCGTCGATCTACTACGCGCTCGGCGTTACAGCCGCCTTCGCGCTCGGTCTCACGCCGCTCGTCTTCCTGATCGCCGGCGTCATCTTCGCCGCGACCACGCTGACGTACGCCGAGGGAACGGTTCGCTTCCCCGAGGCCGGCGGCTCCTCGAGCTTCGCGCGCCACGCCTTCAACGAGGTCGTGAGCTTCGGGGCCGCCTGGGCCCAGATGCTCAACTACATCATCACCATCGCCATCTCGGCGTTCTTCGTCCCCCACTACCTGTCGATCTTCTGGGGGCCGCTGAAGACGACGCCGTGGGACATCGTCGTCGGCGCCGTGGTGATCGTCTTCCTGGTTCTGCTCAACATCGTCGGCGTCCGCGAGGCGGCGAGGCTGAACATCGGGCTCGCCGTCATCGACTTCGCCACGCAGCTGCTCCTCGTCATCCTCGGATTCGCGCTGATCTTCAGTCCGCACACGCTCGTGGCGAACGTCCACTGGGGCGTCGCTCCGACCTGGAGCAACTTCCTCCTCGCGATCCCCATCGGGATGGTCGCGTACACCGGCATCGAGACCGTCTCGAACCTGGCCGAGGAGGCGCGCGATCCCGCGCGCAACGTCCCGCGTGCCTACCTGCTGACGGTCATCGCCGTCTTCGCCATCTACTTCACCCTGCCTGCGATCGCGGTCACCGCGCTGCCCGTCCACCGCGTCGCAGAGCCATGCAAGGGCGTGTCCGGCCATTACCAGACCCAGCTCGCGTGCGCGCCGCCCGAGGGCTTCCAAAACGACCCTGTCCTCGGCGTGGTGGAGAACCTCGGCATCTCGAACGAGACGCTGCTCGACACCATGAAGGTCTACGTCGGGATCTTGGCCGCGACGATCCTCTTGATCGGGACGAACGCGGGAGTGATCGGCGCCTCGCGCATCACCTACGCGATGGCGCACTACAGGCAGCTGCCGCAGGTCTTTCGGCGCGTCCACCAGCGGTTCCGGACGCCGTGGATCGCGCTGATCTTCTTCGCCGGGCTGATTCCCATCCTGACGCTGCTCCCCGGGAAGGTCGACTTCCTGTCGACCATGTACTCGTTCGGCGCGATGCTCTCGTTCACGATCGCGCACCTCGCGATCATCACGCTGCGCGCGCGGCAGCCCACGGAGTTGGTCTTTCGCGGCCGTCCCAACCTTCGGATCAGGGGGATCGACTGGCCGCTGTTCGCGTTCGTCGGCGTCTTCGGCACGGCGGTGGCCTGGCTCACCATCGTGATCCAGACGCCGAACACGCGGTACGCTGGGCTCGGCTGGCTCGCCCTCGGGTTCCTGGCGTACTGGATCTACCGCCGCTGGATCCTCAAGATCCCGCTGGCGGAGACGGTGGAGGCGCCCGTCATCGTCCTCGGCCCCTCGCTCGTGGTCGAGTACCGCACGATCGTCGTGCCGATCCTGAGGACGGCCGAATCGGAAGAGGCGCTGATCGCGGCGTCGCGGCTTGCGGCCGAGCGGCGGGCTACGATCGCGATCGTCAGGGTCGTCGAGGTACCGCTGCACCTCGACCTGCAGGCGAGGCTGCCGGAGGACGAGCGGCGCGCGAACCGCGAGCTCGACGACGCGCAGGCGCTGGTCGAGAGCTACGGCGTCCATGCCGTAACGCGACTCGTCCGCGCGCGTAGCGCCGGCCCCGCGATCCTCGAGGAGGTGAGTGCCCGAAACGCCGAGCTCGTGGTGATCGGATCGCGCCGGCGGCCCACTGCCCGAGGCTCCATCTTCGGGCCGACGGTCGCGTACGTCCTCAAGGCGAGCCCGGCGCGCGTGATGGTCGTGGGTGGGAGGAAGGCAGCGTGAAGGTCCACGCGGCCGCCACGCTCGTCTTCTCGGTCCTGCTCATCGCACTGGGCGTGGGGATCGTCGTGCGCACGGCCTTGCTCGGCGGGGGCGTCGGCCTCGTGCTCGGCGCTATCGTCCTCCTCGTAGGCGTCCTGCGCCTGCGGTACCGCGTCCGCTGATGGCCAAGAAGCTCCAAGGACTCAGCCGTGTCCTCGGGCCACGTCCGCTGGCGTCGGTCGCCTACGGCGAGATCGCCTCCTCGCTGTACTTCGCGCTCGGGATCGTCGCCTACTATGCGCTCGGCTTCACGCCGTGGGTGCTGCTCGCGGCCGGCGCCGTGTTCGTGCTGGTCGCGCTCTCCTATGCCGAAGGAACGGCGGCCATCCCGGAGACGGGCGGGGCGGCGATGTTCGTCCGCCGCGCGTTCAACGACCCGCTCGGCTTCATGACGGGCTGGGCGCTCTTCCTCGACTACCTGATCGTGATCGCGCTCGCCGGCCTGTTCGTGCCGCACTACCTCGGAGAGGCGGTGGGCTGGAACGCGATTACTGAAGGGCCGTGGGACGTCGTCCTCGGCGTGGCCGTGATCGCGGGGATCGCCGGGATCCGCCTCCTGCGCCGGCCGAGCCTGTACCGCGTGACCGTCATCCTCGCCGGCATCGCGCTCGTCGCCCAGGTCACGCTCATCGCCTTCGGATTCGCCTACCTCGTGTCCAGCTCGGCCTTCGGAGAGGGCGTCGACCTCGGGACTGCGCCGACCTGGACCTCGATCGCGTTCGCTATCCCCCTGGCGATGCTCGCGTACACGGGCCTCGAAACCGTCGCCAATCTCGCCGCGGAGGCGCGCGAGCCGGGAAAGAACCTGCCTCGGAGCCTCTTCGGAGGGATCGGGGCGGCCGTGGTCGTCTCGGTGGCGATCGGAATCGTGGCCATCTCCGCGTTCCCCGGCGGGAGGGAGCTCGGCACGACGTGGCTGGGGGCCCCGCTGGTCGGAATCGCGGCGGCGCTGAAGGACGCCGGGTTGTCGCCGGCCGTGGCCGACGCGGTCAAGGTCTTCATGGGTGTCTCGGGTGTGCTCGTGCTCGGGATGGTCGTGACCACCTCCATCTCCGGAGCGGGCCGCCTGGCCTACTCGCTCGGGCAGCGGGACATGCTTCCGCACGCCTTCGCGCGGCTCAGCCGGAGGACGCTCATCTCCCCGGTCGCCATCCTCAGCGTCGCCGGGATCGCGATCGCCCTGCTCATCACGACCGAGGCGCTCGGCTCGGTGCGGTCGCTCGCGGGGCTGTACAGCTTCGGCGTCCTGCTCACGTTCACGGCCGCACAGGTCGCGGTGGTCAAGCTCCGCTTCAGCGAGCCGGACCTGGAGCGACCCTTCCGCGTCCCCGTCAACGTCCGGATCCGCGGCACACCCGTCCCCCTTGCCGCCCTCGTCGGGATCCCGCTGACGCTCGCGATCTGGGTGGGGACGCTCGCGACGCATACCAGCGTCCGGATCGCCGGGCCGGTGTGGCTCCTGCTCGGAGCCGTGGTGTTCACGCTGGTTCGGCGAAGCCGCGGGGCGGCGATGACCGAGAGGGTCGACGCGCCGGTCGCCGACCTGGTGGAGCCGCACGAAGAGGGCATCTACCGGCACATCCTCGTGCCGACGAAGCTCGGCCCGATCGGCGAGGAAGTGCTCGCGACGGCGATCAAGCTGGCCGAGGAGCAGTCCGCCAAGCTGACGGCGCTGCACGTGATCAAGGTTCCGCTCGACCAGCCGCTCGACGCGCCGCTCCACGACGAAGAGGAACGGGCCGCCGCTTCGGTCGAGGAGGCGACGGAGATCGCGGCTGAGCATGGTGTGACGGTCGACGGGCGCATCGTGCGCGCTCGAGCTCTCGGTCCAGCGATCGTGGAAGAGGCGCAGGCGAGCGGCGCCGACCTGATCCTGATGGGCTCGGCGCCGCGCTGGCGGCGGCAATCGCGGTTCTTCAGCCCGACCGTCGACTACGTCCTCCGCAAAGCGCCCTGCGAGGTGATGGTGGTGGCGTATCCGCAGGGAGTCTTGGAGGCAGAGGCGGTGGGCTAGATTTGACCCGTATGAAGGCGATCGTTGTGGGATGTGGCCGCGTGGGCTCGAGGGTCGCGCGGCAGCTGGATCGCAGCGGCTGGGAAGTCACCGTCGTGGACGAGCGGGAGGACGCGCTCAGCCGGCTCGGCGAGCACTGGGCGGGGGGATTCGTCGTCGGGCACGGAATCGACATCACCGTGCTGGAGGAGGCCGGGATCGAGGACGCCGATGCGGTGGTGGTGGCCACGAACGGGGACAACACGAACCTCGTGATCGGCCAGGTCGCGCAGAAGCGGTTCGACATCCAGTGCGTGGTCGTCCGCATCCTCGACCCGCAGCGGGCGGAGTTCTACGCGACCCGCGGTCTGCGCACCGTGTGCCCGACCTCGACGGCCATCTCCGTGCTGACCGATGCGGTGCGCTCGTGTGAAGTGAGCCGGGCTCCGGCTACCGCCTGATGTACATCCTGGTCGCGGGTGGAGGGAAGGTCGGCGCGAACCTCGCCCGGGCGCTGATCGGCATGGGGCACGAGCTGACGGTGATCGAGCAACGGCAGGACCGGTTCGAGAAGCTCGAGGAGGAGCTCGAGCACCTGGTCCAGCTCGGGGATGCAACCGAGATCTACGTGCTGGAGCGCGCGGGAATCGCCCGTCCACCCGACCTCGTGCTTGCGGTCACCGGCGACGACGAGGACAACATCGTCATCTGTCAGATCGCCAAGGAGAAGTACGGCGTGCCGAAGGTGATCGCGCGCGTCAACGACCCGCGCAACCAGGCGCACTTCGACCTGCTCGGCATCTCTCCGACCGTGTCGGCCACGTCCACGATCCTGGCCCTGGTCGAGCACGAGGTGCCCGAGCACGGGCTGATCCACCTGCTCGAGCTGCGCACCGAGAACCTCGAGATCGTCGAGGTGCAGATCGAGAAGAGCTCTCCCTCGGTGGGAAAGACGGTCGCGGGCCTCGCGCTTCCCCTCGAATCCCGGCTCATCTCGGTCACGCGTGACGGCCAGGCGGAAATCGCCGTCGGCTCGACCAAGCTCCTGCCGGGAGACCGGGTGCTGGCGATTCTCAAGCCCGGTCGCGAGGACGAGTTTCGCAACGCACTTATTTCACGTAGCTAACGAATTCTTAATGATCCGGCTCTAACCTGCCCGGCGTGCGTCCGGCGGCCATCGTGCTCGCATGCGGCATGTTGCTCGCTGCCGCGTCTGCAAGCGCCAATCCCTTGGACAAAGAAGCAGGCAACTGGACGCGCTTCGGATACGGGTCCGCGCGATCCAACGCCGGCCCGGACGAGACCGGCCTGAACGCCGGCAACGTCGGAATGCTGGCGAGGACGGATGTCCACCTGCAGGGAACCGTCGACTCCTCGCCTCTCTACGTCCACGGGGCCGTGATCGGCGGGGCGGCTCGCGACACGTTCATCGCCCAGACGACGTACGGCATCGTCTACGCGATCGACGCCGACTCCGGTCAGGTCCTGTGGCAGTTCACACCGAGCGGGTACGACGCGGTTGCGAGCACGCATCAGATCACGACCTCCAGCCCCGCGCTTGACGTCGGCCGCGGCGTCGTATACTCGGCCTCCCCGGACGGACGGATTCACAAGCTACTGCTGGCGACAGGGCAGGAGATTCGGACCGACGGCTGGCCAGCCACCGTTAGCCGAGACCCGGCGCACGAGAAGCTCGGTACCCCGCTGAACCTCGCCGGCAAGCTCCTGATCGTCACCACGGGCGGGTATCCGGGCGACATCCCGCCCTACCAGGGCCATGTCGTCACGCTCGACCGAGACACCGGTCGCATCGTGCGCGTGTGGAACGCGCTGTGCAGCTCGGTCAAGCAGCTGCTCGAGACGTCGAGCTGCCGGAACAGCCCGGGCGACGTGCTGTTCGGCGCGGCGATCTGGGCGCGGTCGGGCGCGGTCGTCCAGCCGAAGACGGGCAACCTGCTGGTCTCGACCGGAAACGGCGAGTTCGACGGCCACACGCTTTGGGGCATGAGCGTGCTCATGCTGTCGCCCGATGCCCGCCGGCTGCTCAAGTACTGGACACCGGCCAACTGGCGGCGGCTCTCCGCCGAGGACGAGGACATCGGGAGCACCGCGCCCGCCCTCCTGACCGAGAACCTCGTCGTCCAGGGTGGAAAGCACGCCAAGCTGTGGCTCCTCGACCTGCGCAAGTTCCATCCCCCGCCCAGCGTCGGCAGGCGGCCGGTGCTCGGACCGGCGCTGCAGACGCTGACGGCACCCGGCGGCGGGAGGGTCTTCACGACTCCGGCCGTGTGGGTGAGCAAGGGCACGCGCTGGCTCTTCGTCGCCACGTCCAAGGGGACGTCGGCGTACGTCCTGCAGAACAACCGACTCGCGCGCAAGTGGACGAAGACGACCGGCGGCACGAGCCCTGTCGTCGCGGGTGGCCTGCTGTACGTGTACGACTCGGACGGAGGGGCACTGAACGTCTATGCCCCGACCACCGGGCGACTCGTCGCGAGTCTGTCCGTCGGGCGCGGGCACTGGAACACGCCGGTCGTGACCGACGGGCGCATCGCGCTCGGGCAGGAGGACGCTAACGCGCATGTCACTTTCGGCGTCTTGAACATCTACAGACTGCCGTGAAGAAGCTCGTGACGATCGCAGGAGGGCTGATCGCCCTCGTCACCGGGGTGTGTGCGTCGGCCTCGCAGGAGCGCGGGGACGCCTACCGCTGGAGACTCGTCCGCTCCGGCCTCGACGCGCCGCTCCACGTCGCCTCCACCAAGGGCCAGCCAAAACGCCTCTACGTCGTGGAGCAGGCGGGGGTGATCCGCGTGCTGGTGTCCGGCCGGCTCCAGCCTCGGCCGTTCCTCGACATTCGCTCCCGCGTCACGAGCGGCGGCGAGCAGGGTCTGCTCTCGGTCGCGTTCCACCCGAACTTCGCCAAGAATCGGCTCTTCTACGTCGACTACACCGATGTGAACGGCGATACGCGTGTCGTTCAGTTCAAGGCCAACAGGGCGGGGACGGAGGGCGTGCTCTCGTCCGCCCGCCAGCTTCTGTTCGTCCAGCAGCCGTACCCGAATCACAACGGCGGGCAGCTGGCGTTCGGCCCGGACGGCCTCCTGTACATCGGCATGGGCGACGGAGGCTCGGGCGGCGACCCCGGCAACAGGGCACAGAATCTCTCGGTTCGGCTCGGGAAGCTTCTCAAGATCAGCGCGACCAGGAGGGGCGCGCAGGCGCAGATCGCGGACTACGGGCTGCGGAACCCATGGCGCTTCTCGTTCGACCGGGCGAACGGCGACCTGTACATCGGAGACGTGGGCCAGGGCGAATGGGAGGAAATCGACTACGTGGCCCGAGCCAACAACGGGCTCAGGAACTTCGGCTGGAACGTGTACGAGGGGAACGAGCGCTTCTCGGACAATCCGCTCAACCCTGCCGGGAGGCTGACCATGCCGGTGCAGGTCTACAGCCACTCGCTCGGCTGCTCGGTGACCGGCGGCTTCGTCTATCGCGGGACGGCGGTGCCGTCGGCCAGGGGCCGCTACTTCTACGGCGACTACTGCAGCGGGCGGATGTGGTCGCTGAAGATCTCTGACGGACGAGCGAGCGCCGTCCGCCAGGAGTCGCAGCGGCTCCCGGAGCTGTCCTCGTTCGGCGAGGACCCGCGCGGCGAGCTCTATGCCGTCACGCTGACCGGCAGGCTGTACCGACTCGTCTCAGGCTGAGCGGCGGCGCCTGACCTGCGGGCCCTGTTGCCCGAGCGCGGCGTAGGCCAGCGTCTGCAGCGACTCGTTCAGCGTGGACAGCTCGCGTGCGATCCGGAGGAGCTGATCGCTCGAGTCGAGCCGGCGGTTGAGGACGCGCATCTCCTCGCATAGGCGGTCCAACCGCTCGAGAATCGCTTCGAGCTGCCGGTCCGAGAAGTCCTTGCGCTCAGGCACGCCGTGATTGTAGGAAGAAGCGCTGCACGACGAAGATTCCGATGAGAAGCCCCACGGTGTCGATGAGGACGTCCATGGGCGATCCGTGCCGGCCGCGGACGAAGTGTTGGTGCAGCTCGTCGCTCGCGGCGTAGGCGATCCCGATCAGTAGCGCCGGAAACTCCCGCCCGATCGCCCGCAGGAGCAGGAAGCCGAGGATCGCGTACTCGGTCACGTGAGCGCACTTGCGCAGCACCTCGTCCCACGTTCCCAGACCGGAGTCGAGGGCGGGTATCGAGGAGAGGGCGAAGATCAGTCCCGCCCAGGCGAGGACTGGGCCCCACAGCTTCAGAAACCGGTTCAAGGACACCGGCAGCCCATGATAGGGTCGCCCCGATAACGGCGAGCGGAAAGGGAACCCGGTGCGAATCCGGGACGGTCCCGCCGCTGTGAGGGGAGACGCTTCCGCGCCGACGTGCCACTGGCCTCCGGGCCGGGAAGGCGGCACGGGAGGGCGCCCCGAGTCAGAAGACCTGCCGCTTCGCCGCAACCCGAACCCCTCGCGGAAGGAGGATTCGTGTTTCGACGTACTCTCGTTCTCGGGGCGATCGCCCTGATCCTTCCGGCGGCCGGTTGGACCGCCAACGTCAAGGTCCGCGTCGAAGGAAAGACGCGGACGATCTTCGCTCCCGCCGAGCGATCCGTCTCGGCGGGCAACGCGCTCGAGGCTCTCCAGGCGGCGGCCGGCGTCGGGGAGTTCTACTTCCACGTGACGCAGACGTCGTTCGGCCCCTACGTCGATCAGGTCGGGCTCTACCTGGGAGCAGGGTCGACCGGGTGGGTCTACAAGGTGAACGGCGTCTCGCCTCCGGTCGGCGCCGACCAGTACGTCCTGAAGGCCGGTGACCGCGTGCTCTGGTACTGGGCCACGTTCGGATCCACGGGCGGGCCGTCGACGCTCGAGCTCGTGCGGTCGGGGACGAACTGCTACCGCGTCTACTCGGTGGACGACGCGGGCACGAGGAAAGCCGCGACCGGCGCCGTCCTCCACGTGGGCAGCAAGCGGACCGTGGACACGCGGCGCAGCGCGCGCAACGTGCACGCGCGAGGCGGCACAGAGGCCGCAGTCGGATGCGTCGGGAAGCATCGCGGCCTGCTCGTGCGGGCGACCATGGACGGCGCGGTTCGCTCCAACGCGCTTCCGTGAGACGCCTCGTTCCGATCGTGCTCCTCCTTGCGCTCGCCGGGTGCGGCGGCACGCAGGAGAAAGGCACGGCGACGCTCTGGGTGACCCGTGACCGCGGTGCGGACGTGCTCCTCGTCCGCAAGGTGCCCGCGGGCTTGACCGCGATGCAGGCCCTCGACCGCATGGCCGACATCGAGACCGCGTACGGCGGACGCTACGTGGAGTCGATCAACGGGATCGACGGCAGCCTGTCGGGGCAACGGGACTGGTTCTACTTCGTGAACGGGATCGAGGCCGACCGCAGCGCCGCCGAGGTTCGCCTCCATCCAGGCGACATCGAGTGGTGGGACTACCGCTCCTGGGCGAAGCGGATGCGGCAGCCCGTGGTCGTGGGTGCGTTTCCGGAGCCGTTCCTCCACGGCGAGACGGTCGTCCGTGCGCCGATCCGGTACCTGCCGGTAGCGCGCAAGGTGCGTGATCTCACGCAGGCCTCGCTCAACGGAGAAGCACCGAGGAACGTGATCTCGATCGTGACCGGGTCGGGCTTCCGAGCCCGTCTTCTCGCTGGGGACCGGATCAGGGCCACGCTCGGAGTCGACACGGCCCGCAGGCTCATCCGCGATCCGGCCGCGGTTCGCTTCAGGTACGAGGTGCCGTGAGGCCGGTGCCCGCAGCCGTCCTCTTCGCGGCCATGGGAGCCGCGGCGCTCCTCGCCGAGCACTGGATCTCGGTCGCCGTCATTGCGGCGATCCTGCTCACCGCTTGCCTCGCCGCCCCAGCCGGCCGCCGGCGCTTCGTCTACCTGGCGGGCGCCGCGCTCACCGCGCTCTCGGTGTTCCTGTTGACGCCGTTCGTCGAGACGATCGGAAGCGATCCGCTCTGGACCGGGCCGACGATCCCGGTGGTCGGAACGCTCGACGTGACCCGAGAGGAGCTCGCTGGCGGCGCGGTCGCGGCCCTCCGGCTCCTGGCCGTCTCGCTCGCGTTCGCCGCGTACGCGCTCCTGATCGACCACGACCGCCTGCTTCGGTCGGTGCGGGCCGGCCGGCGCTCGGCGCTCGCGGTCGTGCTCGCGACTCGGCTCGTCCCCACGCTCGAGCGGGACGCGGCGGGGCTGATCGAGGCTCTGCGTGGACGAGGCGTCGCGGTCGCTGGGGCTCGCGGCCACGCTCGGCTCCTCTCGCCGCTCGTGTCCGGCTCGCTCGAGCGGGCGTACAACCTGGCCGAGTCGATGGAGGCGCGTGGGTACGGCCGTCCCGGCGCCACGCGCGCGCTGAGCCCACCCTGGGGAGTCTCGGATTGGCTGGCGCTCGCGGCCGCGGGCGTGCTCGTCGTGGGAGGAATCCTGTGGCTCTAGCGTCGGTCGAGCGGCTCTCGTACTCGTACCCCGGGCGGAGGCCGGCCTTGCGGGACGTGTCGCTGGAGCTCAGACCGGCCGAGGTCGTGGCGGTGCTCGGGCCTTCCGGCTCGGGGAAGTCGACGCTGATTCGGGCGCTGGCCGGCCTCGTCCCCCATTTCCACGGCGGTCGGTTCGAGGGCCGCGTCGAGGTGTGCGGGGAGGACACGCGTCGCACGCGGCCGGCCGATCTCGCGGGCCGTGTGGCCACCGTGTTCCAGGACCCGGAAGACCAGGTGGTCTTCGGGCGGGTCGAGGACGAGGTGGCGTTCGGGCTCGAGAACGTCGGGACGGCGCCGGCGCGCATCGCCGGGCGGGTCAGCGCGGCCCTCGCCGCCGTCGGCTCCGAGCATCTGCTCGGCCGGCGGATCGCCGAGCTCT
>Ga0075428_100000632_pt1 | contig 36076 bp, 27 predicted proteins | sample RhiMetdeltSRZDD2_FD_75291 | JGI IMG/M metagenome (GOLD analysis project Ga0075428, IMG submission 75291) | Populus rhizosphere microbial communities from Tennessee, USA - Rhizosphere MetaG P. deltoides SRZDD2 | ecosystem: Host-associated > Plants > Roots > Rhizosphere > Soil | place: USA... | reverse complement strand
AGTAGATGTTGCCGGCCAGGTCGGTGTAGCGCAGCGACAGATCCCGGACATCGGCGAACGAGGGCCGCGAGGGCACGGTGTACGACGTCGCCGAGCGATCGAGCAGCGGTGACTCGATCTCAGAAGAGTCGTTGTTGAGGCTGAGGGCGACCTGGATGTTCCTGATGAACGAGGGGGCGGCGGGAAGGACGCCGCCGGTGAGCCGGTCCCGGTAGACCCAGTCCACCCGGTTCAGGACGCCGCCGACGTCGATCGTGACCGTAGGATAGAGGACGACGAGTTGCGCATCGAAGTCCACGGGCGGCACGACGAACGAGCGTGACGTCCCCTTGTAGAGGACCGACCATATGCCCCCCGGCGCGGTCACGATGCCCGAGCGCGGCGGTGAGACGTAGCGGGCCTTCGTTCCGTCCGGATTCAATCCGCTCATCTCGGCGTCGGCCGGTGTATTCGTGTACCCCGAGCCCGCGGGGCCTGTGAAGCGGACCGCCGAGGGATCGGGAAAGCCCCTCTCGTCGAAGAGCACGGTGAAGATCGCCGCGTAGCCATCCGAGGACTGCGGGAAGAGCACGTTGTCGGGCGTGACGTCGAACCCGAACGACCCGGGCCGGATCCGGGCGGCAAACTTCAGCGCGCTCGAGGTCGTGGCCTGGGCCGTGAGGCTCCCGGTGAAGGCGCACACGCCGCCGGTGGAGGTATTGATCGTGCCGCTCACTGTGCCGCTGAGCGTCTGGCGTCGAGCGTGCCGTCGAAGGTCCCCGAGCCGCTTCCGATGAAAGCGCCGGTGGCGGAAATGGACGTCAGCGTGGCGACGAGGTGGTCGCTGGCGTCGGCGGTCCCAGTGAAGGCGATGACGTAGCGGACGGGAAGCGTCCTGGGCCAGCTGGCTGGTGATGGTGAAGCTGCCCGAGAGATTGATCGCTCCCGTACCAGGCCGAGGTTGCGAATCGGTGGTCGACGCCGAGACCAGCTTGCCGGCGAGGGCCCCGGCCGGGGTACTCACCGTGGTGACGACAGATCCGGGCGGAAGTCGAGGATCGTGAGCGTGGCGGTGTCGGCGGCGCCGAGCACCACGCCCGTCGGACTCGACAGCTTGAGGCCGACCAGGCGGTTGCCGCTGCGGGTCAACGCGTTCGCGGTCAGGATCGGTACGCTGAACGTCTTGAGGATCTCGCCGGGCCCAAAGGTGAGGACAGTCGGCGGGACAGTGGTGTAGTCGAGGCCCGGCACCGCCACCGGCGCCGTACTCGCCGTCACCGTCGCCGCGGTCACCATGACCGTGCCCTCCGGCACGCCCAGCCGGATCACGGAGATCACCGCCTGCGGGACCGTCTCGCCGACGCTGAACGTGGTGCTACGGAACGCCACGGACTGCTCGGTATCCACGATCAGAAGCGTGAGGGCGCTGGGTGTCCCCAGGGTGGCGCCGCTGCTGGGGAGGCCGAGCGATAGCACGACCGTCTCGGTCCCCTCGGCGTCGGCGTCGTCGACGGTGACTATGTCGAAGCTCTGCGACGTCACGCCGGCCCCGAAAGTGAGGACCCCCGACGTCGGGGAGAAGTCGGCGCCGCTGGTGGCCGTGCCGCCGGTCTTCGACCAGCCGACCGTCACGCCACCGACCAGGTTGGTGCCGGTGCGCGTGACCGTGACCCGAGCCGTCCGGCCTTCCACCGCGCTCAGTGCCGCGGCCGCGAACTGGATCACCCCGGCCGATTCGTTGTCCTGGATCGTCAGCGTAGCCGTCTTTAGCGCTCCCAGCGAAGCGTTGACCGGGTTGGCGAGTTGCAGCGTCGCCTGTTCGGCCCCCTCCGCCGCCGCGTCCTCCGGCGCGGCGACCGTCACGTTGAGCTTGGTGATGCCCGGTCCAAAGATGAGCGTCCCCGGCGTGACCGTAAAGTCGGTGTTGGCGGTCGCGGTGCCGCTCACCCCCGTCACATCCACCATGAGTGTGCCCGTCGTCGGGCCTGTGCGGACCACCGGGACCAGCATCGAGCCGCCCTCGGCTACGGAGAACGCGCCGGCGCTGAACGCCAGACGAGGCTCCTCGTCCACGATCGTCACGGTGGCGCTGGTCGTCGCTCCCAACTTGGGCTTATTGGCCCCGGTGGCCGGGCCGGTCGAGCGCGGATTACTGAGTGTGACTGTCAGCGTCTTGTTCGGCTCTGGGGTGAAGTCGTTGACAATCGTGATCTGGAGCGGGACGGATGCCTGACCGGCGGCGAAGGTCAGTGTGCCACTCAGCGGTGTGACGTCTCCAGGTGGTGTGATGTCTCCAGGCACGGCGCCGGTCACGGCATAGTCCACGAGGACCCCGCCGGCGAGCGCGGTGCCGGTGCGCTTCACCGTCAGCGTGGCCTTGCCGCCGACGACGTTCTCGGCCACGTTGACCGCGGTGGTCATGAACTCGATGGTGCCGCCGACGTCGTTGTCCTGGATGGTGAGCGTCGAGGTCGACTGCGCGCCGATGCTCGCTGCGCCGACGCTGGAGCTGACGATCTCCGTGATCTCCAGCGCGACCGTCTCCGGATTCTCCGCCACCGGGTCGTTGACGATGGTCAGGGGCACACGCTGCCTCGTTACGGCGAGGCCGAACGTCAGCAGACCGGTGGTCGGCGCATAATCGGCGCCCGGCGTCGTCGGCAAGGCGCCGCCCGTCGCCGTGCCCCCGGTGGCCGTCCACCGGACCACCACCGTCCCGCCGCTCCCGCCGGTCCGCGTGATCATCACCGGGGACAGGCCGCCCTCGACCACTCCGTAGGTCGCCGCGCCGAACTGGAACGTGCCCGGGGCGTCGTTGTCCTGGATGGTCAGCGTCGCCGTGGCATTCGTCCCCAGCACCGCACCTCCAGTCGGCGCTCCGAGACTCAGAAGCACGGTGCGCGCGCCGTCGGCGCTCGTCGTGTTCACGGTCGTGACAGTGAAGGACAGGCTCTTGATACCGGGCCCGAAGTTTAACGTCCCGGACTTGGTGACGTAGTCGGTCGGCGCGGTCGCACTGCCGTTGGTGGTCGTGTACGGCACCGTGACCGATCCCGCCGTCGGTCCGCCGCGCACGACCGTGATCGTCGCCGCCGTCCCCTCCGTCACCGTGTAGGTCGGAGCACCGAACTGGACGACCTTCGCGGCATCGACGATCGTGAGCACGGCGGTGGTCCGGGCGCCTAGCGTCGCGCCCCCGGCGGGGTTCGACAGCGTCAGCTTCACTGTCTCGTCGCCCGAACCGCCGGTGGGCAAGATCGGGATGGGCACCGTCTTGGTCGTCTCGCCGGCGGCGAAGACCAGCGTTGTCACGGTCGCGGTGTAGCCGATGCCGGCGATGGCGGTCCCGTTGCTCGTGGCGAACTGCACGCTGGCCCCGCTCGCGAGACCGGCACCGGTGCGCGTGAGCGTGATCGAAGCTGTCGAGGTGGCCGCCAGCGCTTCGGTGGCCGTGTAGGTCGCCGCGCTGAACTGGATGGCGCCGCCCTGGTCGTTGTCGAGGATCGTCACGATCGCCTGAGTCGGGCTGCCGAGTACGGCGCTGCTCTGCGGGTTACTCATGAGGTTGAACAGGAAGGTCTCGGCGCCTTCGGCGAGGCTGTCATTGAAGATCGGGACCAGCACCGTCTTGGTGGTCTCGCCGGCGCCGAAGGTGAGCGTCCCGATCGTCTTTTCGTAGTCGAGCCCCGCCCGCGCTTGCCCGGCGCAGGGCGGCGACATGCACAGCTGATCGGCCGTCGCGTAGTTCACCGTCACGCTGCCGGCGGCGCCACCGCTCCGGCTCACGGCGATGGTGGCCACGCCGAGCGCCTCGCTCGCCGAGAACGTCGCCGCGCCCAGCTTGATCGATCCGGCCACGTCGTTGTCCGTGATCGTGAGGACCGCCGAGCTGAGCGGCCCGGGCCCCGCCCCGTTGAAGTTGCTGAGCAGCAGCAGGACGGTCTCCGGTTTCGACCCATCCACCACCGCGTCATTCAGGATTGGCACCGTGAACGACTTGGTCGTGTCGCCGGCCTTGAAGCTCAGCGTCCCCGAGGTCGGCGTGTAGTCGGTGCCACCGGTGGCGGTGCCGTCAGAGGTCGAGTAGCTGACCGTGGCCATGCCACTCAGCGGCCCGGTGCGCAACACGGTGATGGTTGCACTCGCCGTCCCCTCGCTCACCGTGTACGTCGGCGCGCTGAACTGCAGACCCGCTTGCGCGTCCCGGATGGTCAGCACAGCGGTCTTCTGGACCCCGAGGGTCGCGGGCGCGCCGGGATTGGACAGTGTCAACACGATCGTCTCGTCGCCCTCGATCCGCCCATCCGGGAAAATCGGGATGTCGACGAACTTGGTGGTCTCGCCCGCGGCGAAGGTCAGCGTGCTGGTGACCGCCTGGTAGTCCAAGCCGGCGGTCGCGGTGCCGTCGGTGGTGTGGAAGCCCACGGTGACGCCGCTGGCGAAGCCGGTGGTCCGCGTGACCGTGATACGGGCGGTGGTGGTGACGGCAGGCTCGCCCACCGTGTACGCCGGCAGGATGAACTGGATGGAGCCGGCCTGGTCATTGTCCTGGATGGTGAGCTTGGCCTCGGTGGGACTGCCCAGCACCGCACCACCCGTGGCGTTGGTCAGGAGGAGCTTCACGGTCTCGGCGCCCTCGGCGAGCGTGTCGGGCATGATCGGAACGGTCGTCGTCACCGTCGCCTGATTGGCCAGGAACGTGAGCGTCTGGGACCGCGCCTCGTAATCCACGCCGGCGGTCGCCTTGCCGGTGCCGACCTCGGCCACCGTCTCGAAGTGCACCGTCGCGCCGGCATGCAGGCCGCCGGCCCGCGTCACCGAGACCGTGGCGTTCGTCGTGGCCGACGCCGGCTCGGTCGTGGAGTACGCCGCCGCGCTGAACTTGATGACGGACTGCAGCGCGAAGCCCGCGCTCACGCTCCGGGGCTGGTCCATGTCGACGTCGCACGTCGTGCCGACGCCGCCACACGCGCCGCCCCAGCCCGTGAAGAACGATCCGGCGGCCGGTGTCGTCGTCAACGTCACGCTGGTGCCGGCGTCGTAGAACTCGGTGCAGTCGGTCGGACAGCTGATTCCGGCCGGCGCGCTCGTTACCGTTCCGGTGCCGTTTCCACTCTTGGTGACCGTCAGCCGCTGCGAGCCTGAGACGTTGGCCACCGTCGCGGCCCACTGGCTGGCGGACGCGACGTATTTGCCGACCACCCACACGGTTCCGTCGGCCGGGTCGAGCGCGGCACCGAAGTACTGGCCGGAGGGCGCGGGGTTCGACACCGTCAGGGCGTCCGCCCCCGCCTGCAGCAGCGCCGGCGCCCGCAGTGTGTTGACCGGATCGGCCGCGGAGCGGCCGGTGACGTAAGCCGACGCGAACTCGCCCGCGACGCTCGTGCGGCCGTAGATGATGAACGCGTTGTTGGAAGCGTCGGCCATGATGGCGGGATGGAAGTGATCCAGACCCGCGGTGGCGATGAAGGCGTCCTGGACGAAGGTCGGCGTCGCCGGCCAGGCGCCGACGTTGATCTGCATCCAGCGCACGGCCGAGACCGGCTCCCCGCTCACCGTTCGCTGGACGGACTCGACGTCCCAGAGCGAGCCGTTGCGATACACCGGGCGCGCCGAGTGACCGCCGGCGGCGCTGGACGTCTGAAGCGTCGTCGGATCGCCCGGCTGACGCGCGGCCGGCGACGGCGCGCAGCCCCCGGTCTTGGTCACGACTTTCCCGGTGAGCGTCGTCAGCGCCACCAGGTTGTCGAGCGACCAGACCACCATGCTGCAGTCGTTGCTCGCCGGGCCCGGCACGCGGCTGGTCAGGAAGAACCGGCTGAGGCCGCCGGACATCGCGGCCGGATGCACGGCGCGCACACGATTGGCGGTGCCCGGCACGTTGATGTTGACGAAGTCCAGCCAGTCGGACGGCGTGTAGTTGATGCCGTCGACCGCAAACACCTTCAGCACCCGCCGGATCTTGGCGGTGACGAAATCTCCCGTCGCGGTGTCGCGCTGGACCGAGGTGATGACGAGCACCTGCTCGTCGACGCCGATGTCAGGAAGGTCCGCAAAGCTAGATGTCGCCAGGGGCCCGGTCCCGGTGTTGTCGCTGCTTGCGTCGAGCGTGTCGAAGTGCCAGTCGGCGGCGTCGAGCGTGGCGGGTGTGCCGCTCTTGGACACCGCTAGAAGATAGTGGGACACGCAGGTGGGCACGCACGCGGGGCGATTGTGCGCAGCGGCGATCAGGAAGAACCGCTCGCTGTCCGGATCGAACACGACCCGGGGAGAGAAGACCGTGTCTTCTCCCGGTGCCCGGACCGAGGCGAAGAGCACGCGGAGATCCTTGGACGCGATCAGCACGCCGCTCTTGTCCCGGATGACCACCACGTCGTTGCTGCCGATGACGAGTCGGTCGAGGCCGGCCGCGATCGTCAGATCGGGCGGGTTACTCGAAGAAGGGTCAATCCCGGTGAATGGTGGGGCGACCGCGATACCCGCGGTGACCGGTAGCGTCGTCACCTGGGCGGTCGAGTGGGCGCCGGACAGCGTCAGGGCCAGCAGCACCAGCGTGGCGGCCCGACGGACGGAGGCGAAGCTGGGGTGTCGCACGCGGTACCGCCCTAACTCCCGCGCGACGAGCGCCGAGCGTCAGCCGAGTCTGAGATCAGCGCCCACCGTGGATGCGGCACCCCGGCGCGGTGGGCGCCGGACCGCTGAAAATGACGAGACTTCCACCGAGCGAGTCTCGTTGAGGCGGCTCGCCGGTGTCAAGATTTCGCTCGACAAACGCGGCCCTCGGTCCGCTCCCAACCGCTCGGGGCGAGGCTCCCCGACCCGGGCCTTAGCGGATCTCCGCGAGCGAGACCGTGCGCCCGAGTCGGGCCGCGCGCGCCGCGGCCTCGACGACCTCGAGCGCATGGACCCCGGCTTCGGCGGGCACGGGATTGGCCCCCTGCCCCGCGCAGGCGGCAAGGAACGCCTCGAGCTCGACCCGCAGCGGCTCGGGTCCGGTCACGGCCAGCTCTTCCTTACCCTCGTCGACCGCCTCCCAGGCCCCCTGCCGCTCCCGATGCTCGCCCACATGAAGCGCGACGGTGGAGCTGTCGAAGTCGGCGACCAGCGCGCCGCGCTCGCCGACGAGCACACACTCGCGCCGGCTGCCGGGCACGAAGTAGTTGGCCTCGACGGTGACCGGGACGTCACCGTACGTCACCGTGGTCAGCGACATGTCGTCCAGACCCCGGCCGAGAAAGTCCCGCTGCACCGCGCTCACCCGCGTCGCCTCACGGCCGAGGAGGTGCGCGAACAGGTCAAAGTAGTGGATGGCGTCGGTGTGCGTCACTCCGACGTCGGTGCGCGGTCGCTTGAAGCCTGCAAAGCGGCCCGTCGCGAAGCGAACGCGGCCGATTCGACCGGCCGTCAGCGCGGTGCGCAGCGTCGCGGTGACGGGATGGAATCGAAAGATGTGACCCACCTGCAGCGTGCGGCCGGCCGCCGTGGCGGCCGCGGCGAGAGCCCGGCCATCGGCGGCCGAGATCGCCAGCGGCTTCTCGACGAAGCAATGCCGCCCGGCGGCCAGGCACGCCTCGGCGAGGGCCCGATGGCTGTCGGCCAGCGTGACGATGTCCGCCGCGTCCACGTGCGGCAAGGCGGTGCGGAAGTCGGCAACCATGCGCTCCGGGTCGACGCCCTGCGCCACCGCCCATTGCCGCCGCGACGCCGCCCCGTCGGCCACCCACACGGTGACGCCCAGTTGAGTGAGGACCCGCAGATGCTTCTCGCCCCAGCGGCCGAGGCCGACGAGCAGGACGTTCATCGACGGCCTAGTCGCGGATCAGATCGCCGCCGAGATCCTCGGCCACTTCGTAGCGGAGCAGGCGCTGCTTCATCCAGCGCACGACGAGCAGGTCCGCGGTGGCGACGAACACCCGGTTCAACACGCCGTACTTCGACCGGCCGAAGCGGCGGGGCCGATGGTTGACCGGCACTTCGAGCACGCGATAGCCCCGCATGCGCAGCAGCGTGGGAATGAACCGATGGAATCCGCGGTAGAGCACGAGCCCGCGCAGGCACTCGCGGCGGAACGCACGGAACGTGCAGCCGCTGTCCTGAATGGTCTCCTGGCTGAGCCGGTTGCGCACCCCGTTGGCCACGCGGGAGGAGATCCGCCGCACGATCGAGTCCCCCTCGCCGCGCTGTACACGCCAGCCCGTCACGGCGTCCCAGCGGTCGAGGTGACTGATCAGCCCGGGGATGTCGTGGGGGTCGTTCTGCAGATCCGCATCCATCGTGATGACCCACGTCCCCCGGGCGGCCTTGAAGCCGGCGTCGGTGGCCGCGGTCTCGCCGGCGTTGGCCTTGAGCCGGACCAGCCGCACCCGCGGATCGGCGTCACGGAAGCCGCGGATCAGCTCGGCGCTCCGGTCGCGGCTGCCGTCGTCGACGAAGACGACCTCGAAGGTCAGGCCCAGCGGGCCGAGGACGGAGCGCAGCTCGGCCCAGAGCGGCGGAAGATTCTCTTCCTCGTCGTAGACCGGGATGACGACCGAGAGGTCAACCACTCGCGGCCCCGGGGCCGCGCCGATGACCACCCTGCCACTCGCCGACCAGCGTCTGCGGCAGCTGCAGCCGGTCCAGCACGCGGGCGATGGTGTGGTTGACCACGTCGTCGAGGTCCTTGGGCCGGTTGTAGAAGGCCGGCATCGGCGGCAGGATCACCGCCCCCATCTCGGCCAGCGCGGTCAGCACACGGAGGTGGCCGAGGTGCAGCGGCGTCTCTCTGACGAGGAGGATGAGCGGCCGGCCTTCCTTCAGCGTGACGTCCGCCGCCCGCGAGACGAGCGTGTCGGCGTAGCAGGCGGCGATGGCGCCGGCGGTCTTGATCGAGCACGGCGCGATCACCATGCCGGCAGTGCGGAACGAGCCCGACGCCGGCGACGCGCCGATGTCGCGTACGTCGTACCGGTGATGGGCCAGGGCCTCGACCTCGGCGACGGTGTGGTCGGTCTCCTCCACCAGGGTGCGCTTGCCCGCCGCCGAGATCACGAGGTGCAGCTCGAGGGTCGTGGTCGCGCGCAGCACTTCGAGGAGCCGGATCCCGTAGATGGAGCCGCTGGCGCCGGTGATCCCGACGACCAGCCGCGTCACAGCCGTAACCGGCGGCGGAACACTTCCTCGCGGGTCTTCTGGTAGAGCACTTCCCACTCCCGGCTGCCCTCCGGCATCGGCCGCGAGTACGTGGAGAGCGTCCGGCGGACCTCGGTGTCGACGGACTCCTCGAACTTCGCTTCCTCGGTGAGCACGCGGATGATCTCGGGCCGGACCTCGTCGGCCGCCTTGATGTGCACGCCCTCGGTGGCGTCGAGCTCCTTCATGATCAGGTCGGCCAGATAGAAGATCCGTTCACGGCTCAGCCGCATCAGAGGATGAAGCCTCGGTCCTTGGCCAGCTTCTCCTTCACCTTGCCGAGCAGCTGCCGGTAGTCGGCCGCGGAGTCCTTGATCATCTTGGCGTGATCGAGGAGCAGCTGGCGGGCGTCGGCCTCCAGGCGCTCCTCGGCGGCGATGTTGTCGGACACGACGTGGCGGATCACCGCGCGCACGACGTCCTCCTCGCGCACCTCGACGACCTTGCGGGCCGTGAGGCGATTGACGATCGCGTTGGCCATTCGCACGGCGATCTCTTCGCGTCGGGACATACGCGGGCAAGCCTACACGCCGCCGACGCAGAGTGTCAAGGAACGGCGGGGAGAATCAGCGTCATCCGCGTGCCGTGCGGCGCCACGTTCTCGGCATAGATCTCACCGCCGTGGGCATCGACCAGCGACTTGACCACCGCCAATCCGAGGCCGAGGCCGCCGGCCTTGGCCGAGGCCCCGGCCGCACGATAGTAGGGCTCGAACACGCGCGGCAGGTCATCCTCGGCGATGCCGGGCCCCTCGTCTTCTATGGTGATCTCCACCGCCGATGGCGCGCGGCGCGCGCGCGCCGCCACCCGCACGCGGGTACCGGCCGGCGAGTACTTCACGGCGTTGCCCACGAGATTCTTGACCACGCGGTCGAGCGCATCGGGGTCGGCGTCCAGCTCGGGCAGCGGCCCTTCGAGCTCCACGTCGAGCTCGTGCGTGGTCCGCCCGCGGCGGAGCAGCTCGACCGCATCGCTGACGAGCGCCGCGGGGTCGACCCGGCGACGTCGCAGCGGCGGAGCGAGCCCCTGCTCCAGGCGCGTCAGGTCGAGGAAGTCGCTGACGATGCGGCCCAGGCGCTCGGTCTCGGTCGCCATGATGACCCCGATTCGCGCGATCTCGGCCGGCGCGAACCGCCGCGTCGCCAGCAGCTCGCTGAAGCCCTGCAGCGCGGTGAGCGGCGTCCGCAGCTCGTGGGAGGCCAGCGCGACGAACTCGGTCTTGAGCCGATCGATCTCCACCACGCGTTCCGTCGCGGCGGCGACCTTCTCGGCCAGCTCGTCGTTGAAGCGCCGCTGGCGCGCGGCCAGTCGAGCGTTCTCGAGCGCCAGCCCCAGATGTGCGGCCAGGGTCAGGAGCGCGCGCCGCTCGTCGGGCCCGATGTCACCGGCTCGCTCGATCGCGAGCGCGCCGATGGTCGGCCCTCCCACGCCGAGCGGCGTGACGAAGCATCGCCGCGGCCGAGCCGCTTCGCCGGTATCGGCGACGAAGAGCGGTGCGCCCGAGGTGAGCACCCGGGCCACGGCCGAGCTCGGAGCGAGGTCCACCCCGCCCGCCACCACCGCATGGACGCCGTCCTGAACCGCGAGCCCCACGTCGGCGTCGAGCCGTGTGGCCAGACAGGCGCGGAGTCGTGCGAGGGCTACCGGCAGCGGCACCTCGCCCTCGAGCGTGCGCTGGACCGCCACCAGGGTGTCGAAGCGGCCGCGTTGCCGCCGCACGCCGATGGCCAGGGCGGCGCTCAGCACACCGCTGCCCAGGAGCATCGCGACGGTCACCAGGCCTTCCGGCACGTCCCCGCTGAGGCCGGAGCGCTCCAGCGCCGGAATCACGAACGGGGAGTAGAGCAGCACCGCCGCGAGCGCGATCAGAATGCCGGGGCCACCGTAGGCGAGCGCGGCGGCCACGATCGGGAAGTGGTATGCGTGTCGCCAGAGCGAGGTCACGGGGTCGTCGGCCAGCGCGACCGCGCCGGTGATCAGGGCGAGCACGAGCGCCACCGCAAGGGCGATCACGGTCGTTTCCGCTCAGCGGGGCGCGAGCAGCCGGTACACCGCAAAGAACGCGACGCCGGCGGCGTACGGCGGCAGCAAGCTGCCGGTGCGCGCCAGCAGCCAGCAGTTGCCGATGCCGAGGAGCGCCAGGTAGAACGCCGCCCCGGCCACCATCTCGGGAGAGCGCGGCAGGAGCGGGTCGGCGAGATAGCGCACGACCGAGGCGCCGGTGGACAGAGCCGCGGCCGCGGGAAATGCCCACCGCCGGTGAGCGCGCTCGAAGAGCGCCGCCCGGAAGAACGCCTCGGCCGAGAGCGCGTTGGCCCCGAGGTCGTACGCCCACCATGCGGCGAGCACGCCGGCTGGCCCGAACCGCACACGATGGTCCAGGGTCAGCCACGCGCTCACGAGCAAGTGGACGCCCAGACCGAGGCCGAAGAGCGCGCCTCCGATCACCGCCCCACCCTGCGGCGTCACACCGGCGCCGACCCAGCCCGGCCGGCGGCACGCCAGCCACGCCGGCAGCACGAGATATGCGAGCCAGCCGCCGGGCAGCGCTTCGGCCGCGGCTGCGACGATCAGGAGCAGGAGCGCGGCTTCGAGCGGCGCGTGCCGGTCGCGCCGCTCCCCGGTCGAGGTCCAGGCCAGCGCGACCCCGAGGAGGGCGCCGTGCGCGCCGGCGAATCCGGCGATGCCCACCGCGGCTCGCGGCACCAGACCCGCGACGGACAGGATCGTGACGCCGGCGATGCCGCATGCGAGCGCCGCCAGTGCGCCCCAGGGTGTCTGGTCGAGCAGCGCGGTCTGACGACGAACGAGCGGTTGTTCCAGGGCGTACATGGCGCAACTCAGGCGGCGTCGCCGGCGTCGAGGTGCACGAGCCCGAGGAGCGCGGCCACGACGTCGGCGTCCAGCGTGCGGCCGGCCTCGCCGATGAGATGCGCGAGGGCGACGTCGCGGGACAGGGCGCCGCGGTACGGCCGGTCGGAGGTCAGGGCATCGAAGACATCGGCCACCGCGACGATGCGGGCGCCGAGCGGAATGGCGGCTCCGGCCAGCCCATCGGGGTAGCCGGTGCCGTTCCAGCGCTCGTGGTGGTGGCGGATGACGAGGGCGCCGGCGGCGAAGAACTCGAACGGCGCGACGATCTGGGCGCCGATGATCGGATGATTGTGCATCAGCGCCCACTCCGCCGTGTCGAGCGGGCCGCGCTTGCGCAGCACCGTCTCCGGGATCCCGATCTTGCCGATGTCGTGCAGCAGCCCCGCCTGCACCACCGTCTCCACGTCACCGGGCGCGAGGCCCAGCGCGGTTGCGAGCCGGCGGCCCCACGCGCCCACCCGCTCGGAGTGCCCGCGCGTGTACGGATCCTTCGCTTCCAGCGCGTTGGCCAGGCCGAGCAGCGACTGGCAAATCGCGCGCTGCAGCTGGCGGTAGAGGCGCCGCACGTCCTCGGCATACCGCAGCGACTGCAGCTCGGCCGCACCGGGTCGTCGCATGTCGCGCCCGGGTCCGTCGGAGGTCACTCGGGAAGCCATGCGGCTCCCGGCAGCAGCTCTTCCACGAGCGACAGCAGTCGCACCGGGGAAAAGGGCTTGGTCAGGTACTGCGTGGCGCCGGCCGCGAGGCCGCGGGAGATGTCCTCCTGCTGGGCCGCGGCGGTCAGCATGACGATGCTCGAGCCGGCCAGCCGCGGCTGGCGGCGCAGGCGCCGACACACTTCGATCCCGCTGAGATCCGGCAGGTTGACGTCAAGAAAGATCAGCTCGGGCTCGAGCCGATCGGCCAGCGCCAGCGCGGTCGCGCCGTCGCTCGCTTCGATCACCCGCACGCGCTCGTCTTCCAGGGTCACGCGCACCAGCTCCACCACGTGTGGCTCGTCGTCGGTGATCAAGATTGTCAGCATGCGGGTGGAGGGAGCAAGCGAAACGCCACGGCGGACGGTACGTCGGGACGCGCAGTTGGGCGGAGCGCGGAAGGGGAATCTGCCGCGCGGCGCGGGCGGGTTGCCCGCGCCGCTGGGCAGCAGTGATCCGGGAGCTACTTCACCTCGACGGAGCCTTTCATGTTCGGGTGCAGCCCACAGATGTAGTCGTAGGTGCCGGCGGTCGGGAAGGCCATGACGGCGCTCTGGCCCTTGGTGAGAATCGGGGAACGCTCCTTGGTGCTCACGACGGTGATCTGGTGCGGCGAATCATCCTCGTTCACCCAGGTCACCGGCTGGCCCACCGTTCCCGCCAGCTTGTTCGGTCCAAAGGTGAACCCGGTGATCTTCACGTCGGGCTTGGGCGCCGTGGTCGGAGCGGCGGCCCCGCGCACCGCGGCCAGCGAGATGACGTAGTCCATCTTCTCGTGCGGCTTGTGGCACTCGAAGCACGCCTTGTAGTTCGCCTTCTCATTCAGTACCCCTGCCCCGCTGAAGGCCGCGTACTCCCAGTCGCCGTTGCGCAGCTCGGGCGGATACTCCGTCCCGAACCCCGCGCGCTTTTCCATCACGGTCAGGGCGATCAGGTCGCCCTTGACGAAGCGCCCGTTGGGGCCCTTCACCGGCGTCCCCGCCGCGTCGACCTCGGCCTTGTACTGTACGAGCGTGAGCACGGTCCCATCGGGCAGCGGGTTCCCCGCCTTCATGGCATCCACCGCGGCCTGGGAGCTGGCGTAGAGCTCGCGGAACTGCTTGATGTCGTACCGGTCCACGGTGGTGTACATCACGTGGCTCTTCCACCCGTCGGGGAACTTGATCTTGTCCGGTCCGGCGCTGCTCGGCACCACCAGCGCCGAAAGCGTCAGGCCGAGGACGGGGACGAGAGCCAGCAGTCGGAAAGGATGCTTCATGGTCGCCTCCTCAGTGGGATGAGAATCGGCGCGGCCGGTGACGGCTACCAGATGCCAGCGCGTTGTCCCAGACTACGGTTCCGGGCGGCCCTCGGATGTCACCAGCGCGTGAATTCTATCGGTTTCGGCCGGCCACGGTGAGGCGGGTAAACGCCCGGGCGGCGGTTGAACGCGCCCGGTTGAAGTCGACGTTCTCCTCGCCGCCGCGGCCGCCCAGGCGCGCCTCGGCGCGCTCCAGGGCCTTCTCCGCGCGGGCGCGATCGATGTCGGCGGGGGTTTCCGCCGAGTCGGCGAGGATGATGACCTTGTCGTTCCGCACTTCGGCGAAGCCGCCCGCGACCGCGACGTGGTGCTCGTCGCGGCCGATGCGGTACATCAGCTCACCGATGCCCAGCGTCGTGAGAAACGGGGCGTGGCCGGGCAGCACGCCGAAGTAGCCCTCGCTCCCCGGCGCCACCACCTCGTCCACCTCGGCGGTGACCACCATCCGCGTCGGTGTGGCGAGCTCGAGCGTGAGTCGCTCGGCCACTAGGCGACCTCGCGGAGCTTCTTGGCCTTGTCCACCACCTCGCCGATGTCGCCCACCATGTAGAAGGCCTGCTCGGGCAGGTCGTCGTGCTTACCCTCGACGACTTCCTTGAAGGACTTCACGGTGTCGGCGAGCTTCACGTACCGTCCCGGCTGACCCGTGAAGACCTGGGCCACGTTGAACGGCTGGGACAGGAAGCGCTCGATCTTCCGCGCCCGGGACACCGTGAGCTTGTCGTCGTCCGACAGCTCTTCCATGCCCAGGATCGCGATGATGTCTTGCAGATCCTTGTAGCGCTGCAGGATCGACTGCACCGCGCGCGCCGTCTGATAGTGCTCGAGGCCGAGGATGTTCGGATCGAGAATGCGCGAGGTCGAGGTGAGCGGATCCACCGCCGGGTAGATGCCCTTCTCGGTGAGCGCACGGTTGAGCACGGTCGTGGCGTCGAGGTGGGCGAAGGCCGTGGCCGGCGCCGGATCCGTGATGTCGTCGGCCGGCACGTAGATGGCCTGCACCGAGGTGATCGAGCCCTTCTTCGTCGAGGTGATCCGCTCCTGCAGCTGGCCCATCTCGGTGGCCAGCGTGGGCTGGTAGCCGACCGCCGACGGCATGCGGCCCAGCAGCGCGGAGACCTCGGAGCCGGCCTGCGTGAAGCGGAAGATGTTGTCGATGAAGAGCAGCACGTCCTGGCCTTCTTCGTCGCGGAAGTATTCCGCGGCAGTCAGGCCGGTCAGCGCCACGCGCAGCCGCGAGCCCGGCGGCTCGGTCATCTGGCCGAAGATCAGCGCAGTCTTCTCGATGACGCCCGATTCCTTCATCTCGTGGTAGAGGTCGTTGCCCTCGCGCGTGCGCTCGCCGACGCCGGCGAAAACCGAGATGCCACCGTGCTGCTTGGCGATGTTGTTGATCAGTTCCTGGATCAACACGGTCTTGCCGACGCCCGCGCCGCCGAAGAGGCCGGTCTTGCCGCCTCTGGTGTACGGCTCGAGCAGGTCGACGACCTTGATGCCGGTCTCGAACATCTCGACCTTCGTGGACTGCTCGTCGAAGGGCGGCGCCGGGCGGTGGATCGGATAGAACTTGGTGGCCTTGATGGCCGGGCCCTTGTCGACCGGCTCGCCGACGATGTTGAGGATGCGGCCGAGCGTCGCATTACCGACGGGGATCGTGATCGGCGCGCCGGTGTCGTCCACGGACATGCCCCGGGTGAGGCCGTCGGTGGAGGCCATGGCGATCGTGCGTACCTGGCTCTCGCCGAGATGCTGGGCCACCTCCAGCGTGAGCTTCTGCGAATAGGCGAAGACGTCCTTGTTCACGACGCCCTGCACGAGCAGCGCGTTGTAGATGGCGGGGAGCTGGCCCGGCTCGAACTCCACGTCGACAACCGGCCCGATGACCTGAACGATCTTCCCGGTGCTCATGCCTCCGCTCCTTGCTTGAGGGCTTCCGCTCCGCCCACGATGTCGAGCAGCTCCTTGGTGATCTTCTCCTGACGGGCCTTGTTGTACTGGATCGTCAGGACGTCGATCATCTCCTTGGCGTTCTTGGTGGCGGCTTCCATGGCCGTCATGCGGGCGCCGTACTCGCCGGCCAGCGATTCCATCAGCGCGCGATAGACCTGCATGCGCACGTGACGTGGCAGCAGATCGCCGAGGATGGCCTCGGGGCTCGGCTCGTAGATGTAGTCCACCGGCGCCGCGCTCTCGGCTGCTTCCACCTCGCCGTGCGGGATGGGCAGCAGCTGCACCCGCACCGGACGCTGCATGGTGACCGAGCGGAACTCGTTATAGAGGAGGACGACCTCGTCCACCTCGCTGTCGAGGTACTGCTGCATGAAATAGTCGGCCAGCTCGACGGCGTGGCTGTAGGCCAGCCGATCCCAGAAGCCGATCATGTCGCGCTTGATCGTCGTCGCCCGGCGGCGGAAGAAGTCGCGGGCCTTGCGACCCACGACGACCAGGGTCACCTCGGCCGAGCTCGACTCGCGCACGAGCTCCACCGCCCGGCGGATGACGTTGGTGTTGAAGGCACCGGCCAGGCCTCGATCGGCCGTGATGATGACGATCTGCCGCCGCGGTCCCTCGCGCTGCTCCATCAGCGGATGGCCGGTGTCGGTGCCGCTCACGAGGTTGCCGAGCAGCTCGGCCATCTTGCTGGCGTACGGCCGGGCGGACAGGATGCGCTCCTGCGCCCGCCGCAGCTTCGCCGCCGCCACCAGCTTCATGGCCCGCGTGATCTTCTGCGTCGACTGGACGGATCGGATCCGCCGCTGAATATCCCGGAGCGTCGCCATTAGTAGATGGGGGCCCCGAAATGGCCCCCATACCCCCCTCGCTCGGGACGCCCCGGCGGAGCCGTGGCGCCCCTCGATAGTCTCTCAGGTGTCATCTACGCGGCCTTGATGCCCTTGGCGGCGGTGAACTCGGTCTTGCACTCGCCGATCGCCTTCGCCAGCTGGTCGCGGAGCGAGTCGCTGATCTCCTTCTTGTCGCGAATCTCGGCGAGCATCTGCGGATGCCGCCGCTCGAGGTAGCCGTAGAAGAACTCCTCGAAGGCCCGGACGGCATCGACCGGCACGTCGTCGAGCAATCCCTGGCTACCGGCGAAGATGATCGCCACCTGCTTCTCGACCGGCAGCGGCTGGTACTGGCCCTGCTTGAGGAGCTCGACCATGCGCTGACCGCGGGCGAGCTGCGCCTGCGTGGCCCGGTCGAGGTCGGAGCCGAACTGCGCGAAGGCCGCGAGCTCGCGGTACTGGGCGAGGTCGAGTCGGAGCTTGCCCGCCACCTGCCGCATGGCCTTGATCTGCGCCGAGCCACCCACGCGCGAGACCGAGAGGCCGACGTTCACGGCCGGCCGGATGCCGCCATAGAACAGGTCGGACTCCAGATAGATCTGGCCGTCGGTGATGGAGATGACGTTCGTCGGGATGTAGGCCGAGACGTCGCCCAGCTGCGTCTCGATGATCGGCAGCGCGGTGAGCGAGCCACCGCCCAGGTCATCGTTGAGCTTGGCCGCCCGTTCCAGTAGCCGAGAGTGGAGATAGAAGACGTCGCCCGGATACGCTTCGCGGCCCGGCGGACGGCGAAGGAGCAGCGAGAGCTGCCGATAGGCGGCGGCGTGCTTGCTCAGGTCATCATAGATGCAGAGCGCGTGGCGCTTGCTGTCGCGGAAGTACTCGCCCATCGTGACGCCGGTGTACGGCGCGATGTACTGCAGCGGCGCCGGCTCCGAGGCCGAGGCGACGACCACCGTCGTGAAGGCCATCGCTCCAGCGTCCTCGAGGATCTTCACGACCTGGGCCACGGTGGAGCGCTTCTGCCCGACGGCGACGTAGAAGCAGAAGACGTCCTGCCCCTTCTGATTGATGATCGTGTCGACGCCGATGGCGGTCTTGCCGGTGCCGCGGTCGCCGATGATCAGCTCGCGCTGGCCGCGCCCGATCGGAATCATCGAGTCGATGGCCTTGAGTCCGGTCTGCAGCGGCTCCTTCACCGAGCGCCGATCCACGACTCCGGGCGCGTACCGCTCGATCGGCCGGAATTCCGTGGTCGCGATCGGGCCCTTGCCGTCGACCGGAAGACCGAGCGCGTTGACGACGCGCCCGACCAGCGCCTCGCCGACCGGCACCTGGGCGATCCGGTTGGTGCGCTTGACCGTGTCGCCTTCCTTGATCGCGCGGTCCTCGCCGAGAAGCACGGCGCCGACCTGGTCCTGCTCGAGGTTGAGCACCATGCCGATGACGTCGCCCGGGAATTGCAGCAGCTCGCCGGCCATCGCCTTCTCGAGCCCGTACACGCGCGCGATGCCGTCGCCGACCTCGATCACGCGACCGACCTCCTGGAGGTCGATCTCCGCCTCGAAGCCCGCGAGCTGACGCTTGATGATCTCGCTGATCTCTCCGGCCTTGATCATGCCGTGTCTCCCCTACCCTTTCACCAGGCGTTCCCGCATCCGCGCGAGCTGGCCGTCGAGGCTGCCGTCCACGACCAGGCTGCCGATCTCGACGACGAAGCCGCCGAGCAGTTGTTTGTCTGAGATCTCTTCGATGACGACCTCGAGCGGCTTGGCGCTGCCGGCGTTGCTCGCCAGCGCGCGACCCAGGCGCTGGCCCAGCGCGGTGCGATCAGCCGCGGTCAGCGGCACCGCGGTCCGCACGCGCGCACGCACGCGGCCGTGCGCGGCATCGAGCAAGCCCCGGTAGACGTGGGCGATGGCGACGAGATGATCCGCGCGGCCGTGCGTGGCCACCAGCGTCAGGAAGTCGGCGCCGAGCTTGGACAGCTCCAGGCGCTCACCCACCGACTTGGCGATTTGTTGCTTGACGGCGGTGGTCACCCACGGGCGGCCGAGCACGTCGGTCAGCTCGGCGTCAGCCGCCATCACCTCGGCGATCCGATCGATCTCGGTCTGGATCTGATCCGCTTGATTCCGCTCGCGCGCCAGGTCGAAGAGCGCCTTGGCGTACGACTTGGCGGCGCCGGCGTTGATCTTCACGAAGTCTTGAGGCCGGCGATGGCGTCGGCCACGATCTTCCGGTGATCCTCCTCGCGCAGCGTGCGGCGGACGAGCTTCTCGGCCACGGCCAGGGCCAGATCGGTGGTCTCGCGACGCAGCTCTTCGCGCGCCCGACGGATCTCGCCATCCAGCTGGGCCTTGGTGTCCTCCACCAGCTTGCGCGCCTGGACCTGGGCCGCCTCCAGTTGCTTGCGCCCGGCCTCCTCGGCCTCGCGAAGCGCCTGGTCGCGGATCGACGCGGCCTCGGCATACGCCGCCCGTAGCTGGGCCGCGTTCTCCTCCTGCTGACGCACGGCGTCCGCCCGGGCCGCCTGGGCCTCGTCGAGCGACCGCTTGATGGCGCCGGTGCGCTCCTCCATCTTGGCCAGTAGCGGCTTGTAGAGGAACTTCTGTAAAACAATGAGGAGAATCACGAAGTTGACGACCTGCACGATCAACGACTTGTCGAGGTTGATGAGGCCGCCGCCACCGTGCTCGCCCCCGCCCTCGGCCGCCAGGGTCACCGTCGGGAGCAGGAAGAGCAGCGAGACGACCGCGCACACGAGCCACCCACGCCAGTCGGATCGACGATGATGCATGAGGCGGATTCCCCCGGTCACGTGCTGCTGCTGAAGGTTTGTGAAAACTATCACGCGATTTGGGCGTGTGTCAACGCCGCTCGATCACGCCGCCGCCCAGGACCTCCTCGTCTTGATACCACACGCACGACTGCCCCGGGGCGATCGCGCGCTGGGGACGATCGAAGACGACCTCGGCCCGGCCGTCCGCCAGCAGCCGGAGCGTCGCGGCGGCGGGCTCGTGGTTGTGCCGGATCTTGGCCATCACCCGCTGCGGCTCCGCCGGCGGCGCGCCCGCGATGAAGTTGACCCGGCCGGCGACCAGCCGATCGCGCTCGAGGTCGGCGGCGTCACCGACGGTGACCCGGTCGGTGTCGGCATCGAGGTCGACGACGTAGAGCGCGCGCCCGGCCGCTAGCCCGAGCCCGCGCCGCTGGCCGATCGTGAACCCGGCCACCCCATCGTGCTGACCGAGCGTGCGGCCGTCGATATCGACGATCGATCCCGCCCGGAACGTGGCCGGCTCGCGCTCGCGTAAGAACCCTCGATAGTTCCCTTCGGGGACGAAGCAGATCTCCTGGCTCTCCGGCTTGTCCGCCGTGACCAGGCCGAGCCGACGCGCGTACTCGCGCACCTCGTCCTTGGTCAACTCGCCGATGGGAAACCGCGCGGCGCCCAGCTGGGCCTGGGTGAGCGGCCAGAGAAAATCGGTCTGATCCTTGCGCACGTCCCGGGCGCGCAGCAAGCGCCAGCGACCCGTCTCGGGGACCCGATCGATCCGCGCGTAGTGGCCCGTCGCGACGGCGGCCGCGTCCCAGGCCGCCGCCCGACCGAGAAGGGAGCCGAACTTTAGGTCTGAATTGCACGCCAGGCACGGGACCGGCGTGCGCCCGTCGCGATAGGCCTCGGCGAACGGGGCGATCACTCGGCGGTCGAACTCATCGGCCATGTTGAGTACGTAGTATGGAATGCCGAGCGCGCCGGCGACTCGGCGCGCGTCTTCCACGGCGTCCGTCCCACAGCACGAGCCGAATCGGGTCGAGCCCTCGGATGCCTCCCGCCACGGCCAGACGCGCATCGTCACCCCGACGACCTCGTGGCCCGCCTCGGTGAGAAGCGCGGCGGCCACGGAAGAGTCGACGCCTCCGCTCATTCCGACGACGATGCGTTCGGCCGACATGAAGTCAGTGTCGCGCGCCAAGCAATCCCGTGAGGCGTTCGAGCTCCTCGGCGTTGGCGTAGACGATCTCGATGCGACCCTGGCGCTCGCTGCCCACGACGCGGACACGCGTCATGAGTGTTCGTTGCAGTGAATCCTCGACGGCGGCCAGCTCGGCGGAGCGACGGCGCTGCTTGGGACGCCGCGGGCGGGCCTCGGTCGTGGTGCGGATGCTGTCCTCGGTCGCGCGCACCGACCAGTCGTGAGCGAGGATGTCATCGCGCAGCTTGAGCTGCTCGGCCGGCGTGGCCAGCGCGAGCAGAGCGCGCGCGTGGCCCATGGTCAGGCGGCTGGAGCGCAGGTCATCCTGGATGGGCGAGGGGAGTCGCAGCAGGCGGAGCGCGTTGGAGATCGAGCTCCGGTCCTTGCCGACTCGCTGCGCCAGCTCCTCCTGAGTCCAGCCGAACTGCGTCAGCAGCCGGTCGAAGGCCTCGCCCTCTTCCATCGGATTGAGGTCTTCCCGGAGCAGGTTCTCGACAAGCGCCAGCTCGAGACTCTCGGCGTCGGTGACCTCGCGAACAATCGCCGGAATCTGGGTCAACCCCGCGTGGCGCGCAGCCCGCCATCGACGCTCACCGGCGATGAGCTGAAACCCAGGCCCCTGACGCCGTACCACGACGGGTTGAATCAGCCCGGACGATTTGATCGACGCCGACAGTTCCTCCAAAGCATTGGAATCAAACGATTTTCTTGGCTGATTCGGATTGGCTTCGACCTGATCGACCCGAATCTGCAAGAGGGTCTCGCCCTCGGTCGGCGTGGAGGAGAGAAGGGCGCCGAGGCCGCGTCCAAGGCCGGGCTTACTCTGCATGCTTGAGAACCTCCCGAGTCAGTTCGAGATAGGCGATCGCACCACTGGATCGTAGATCGTGGAGCATCACGGGCTTGCCGTGGCTCGGCGCCTCGCTGAGCCGGACGTTGCGTGGGATGACGGTCTCGAAGATCTCGCCCGGGAAGTAGCGATGAACTTCCTCTCTGATCTGAACCGCCATGCTCGTCCGCCCATCGAACATGGTGAGCACAATACCGCCGACCTTGAGATTGGGGTTCAGCCTCTCCCGAACGAGCTTGATGGTCTTGAGCAGATGCGTGAGCCCCTCCAGGGCGTAGAACTCGCACTGGAGCGGAACGATCACGCTATCGGCGGCGACGAGTGCGTTGATCGTAAGAAGCCCCAGGGATGGCGGGCAATCGATGATGGTCCAGCCGTCATCATCGGCAGCGGCAAGCGCTGCCTTGAGCCGGCTTTCGCGCTGCTCGATCCCGACCAGCTCGATCTCGGCGCCGACCAGGTCTATGTCGGATGGCAAGAGCTTGAGATGAGAGAGGTCGGTGGGGAGCAGAGCCTTGCTGAGGGGCTCGGAGCCCAGCAACACGTGATAGACGGTTGGATACAGGTCGGACTTCTGGATTCCCAATCCGCTGGTGGCGTTGCCCTGAGGATCAAGATCAACGATCAGGGTGGTGCTGTGCGCGAGGGCGAGACCGGCCGCAAGATTCACAGCCGTGGTGGTCTTGCCGACCCCGCCTTTTTGGTTCACCACCGCAACGGTCTTGCGAATCGGCTGGCCTTCAGCTCGGATCTAGCTGACGCTAGCTCCGGCGGCTACGACCTTCTTCAGGTGGCTCTGCGGTACCCGTGATCCGGGGGCATCATACCTCAGGGTTGGAGACGGCCGGCCGGATCTTCGCCCAGGCCGGGGAGACCAGTGTTCCACGAGCCAAATACTACCAATCGCATGACGAGTATTTAAGTGTTCCACGTTCCACACTTAGCGGTGCCCGTGCCTGGGACAGCTTCGGAGAGCCCTTTGACCTCTGACCTGATCCTGTCTCATTGCGAATCTTGGTGGGGCTTTCTATCTTGGTGGGGCTTTCTATAGACCGCAAAGCGTCTCGTCCCGATCGCCCTGGGTACCTCCACCCACTCAAGTGGCATAGACCCGAGTGGGGCGGCCCTCACTCTCGGTGGCCCTGACGCGATCACCGACCCTCCAGGCTTCGTCAGTCGAGCCGCCACCGGGACGAGCTCCTCGAGATCTCCGGCACAGCGCATCACCACAGCGTCGTAGACAGCGACGTCCGCCGCTACCTCCGCGCGATCAGCCACGACCCTGCAGCCCTGAAGCCCGAGCTCTCGTATGACTGCCGCCAGGAAGGAGGCGCGACGCTCTCGCGATTCGATCAAGGTCACTCGCAGCTCCGGTCTGACTATCTTGATCGGAATTCCCGGAAGTCCAGCGCCTGACCCGAGATCGGCCATCGATTCAATCGCCGGAGGGAGCACCCGCAAGAATTGGAGGCTATCCAGCAGGACGTTTTCGACGAGCCACTTCGGCTCGATCGAGCCGACGAGCCTATGGGCGCGCTGCCATCGGACGATCAGAGCGAGGTACTTCGTGAACGCATCGACCTCGTGAGCCGATAGGGTCCGCTCGAGAATTGGTCGCGAGCGCTCGATCAGGAGGGCCTCGAGCGCGGTCGTCAGTCGCACTGAAGGTGGTTGAGGGGTGGCCGAGGCCCTGCGGTCAGGCCCCGGTCATCCTAGGCGGCAGCGCGAGCTCTCGGCCGATCCATGAACTTTTGCTGAGCGATCTGCAGCACGTTGGAGACGGTCCAGTAGAGCACTAGTCCGGCCGGTAAGTTCAGGAACATAAAGGTGAAAATGAATGGCATGACCAACATCATCTTCGCCTGCCGGGGGTCCCCTGCGGTCGGCGTCATCTTCTGCTGGATGAACATGGTCACGCCCATAAGGATCGGAAGCACGTACGTCGGGTCGTGGCTCGCCAGATCGCAGATCCAGATGTGTAGGCCGAACACGCGACCGATGCACAGGAACGTCGCGTTCTGCAGCTCGACGGAGACCGACAGCGCCAGGTAGAGCGCGTAGAAGATCGGGATCTGCGCCACCATCGGCAAGCAGCCGCCCATCGGATTCACTTTGTGCTGCCGGTAGAGATCCATCGTTTCCCGCTGCAGGCGCTGCGGGTCGCTCTTGTGCTTGTTCCGGAGCGCATTGATCTGCGGCGCCAGGGCCTGCATCGCCTTCATGGAGCGCATCGACTTCACCGTCAGCGGGTAGAAGAGGACCTTCGACACGACCGTGAGCAGGATGATGGCCACGCCGTAGTTGCCGACGTGGCGATACACCCAGTTCATGAGCAGCAGAATCGGCACGCCCAGCCAGTCCATCGGCAAGCCGCCCCACTGGCGCGGGACAGGGAAGCCGCCGAAGTTGATGGCCCCTTCGAGCCCGACCGCCTTGAGGCGGTCGTATTCCTTGGGTCCGACGAAGATCGTGACGCGGCCTTCCCACGCCTGCCCCGGCGCGAGCGTCGGCGCGGCCTGAACCGCGATGGTCGCGCGACCAACCGGCGCCGTGGCCTTCGCGTCACAGGCCTTGTCGTCGCCCTGCGCGACGAGCTTGAACCCCTCGCCGCGAGGCGCGAGCGCGGCCATGTACCAGACGCTTCCCATCCCGATCCACTGGCCATCGCTCGAGAGCGGGGGAACCTTGCAGAGATTCTCGTCGTGCGTGACATGCCCGTTGCTACTCGACCACAGGATCTCCGTGGGATGCTGGCCCTGGAACCGTTCCTTCGGCTTCTCGTCCCGCCAATCCTGACGCGTGAACCAGGGCAACGCGATTGTCAGGGCCCGTGGCGCGCTCGACGGGTTTTCGATCTTGACGTGCGCGTCGATCGCGTACGAGTCGGCCCGAAACGTCAAGACCTCGCGGATGCGCAGTCCCTCGTGCGTGCCCGTGAGCACCAGCTCCTGCGTCGGCTTGTCGGGCGTGACGGCAACGGCCTCGGCGGAGAGCTGCATCGGGACCACAGTTCCGCCCGCACCCTCCTTCGGACCGATCACCAGCCCCGCGGGCCCAAGGTCGCCGACGACCACCATCGGCTTCTCGCCGCGATACTTGAGCGTGAACTCCTGCAGTTTGCCGCCCTCGCTGCTGACCACGGCTTCGTACAGCGGCGCCGTCACCCGGGCCAGCCGCTGCGGCGGCCGCGGCTCGGCCGGCGCTGCCGGTACGGCTGGCGCCATGCTCTCGGCGGGCTTCGCCACCGGGGCTGGAGCAGGGGTCGCGGGCTTTTCAGCCTGCTGTTGGGGCTGGGAAGCGGGCGGTACTTCCGGGGTCGGCGGGGCCAGAAAGGTCTGGTAGAGAATCAGGACCGCCGCCATGAGGGCCACGGCCAGGAATGCGCGTTTCTCCATCGTCACGGCGCGGCACGCTCCCGAGTCGGTGGGGGATCGTAACCCCCCGGATTAAAAGGATTACACCGGACAAGCCTGGCCAGGGCAAGCCCTGTCCCCCTCACGACGCCATGCTCGAGAACCGCCAGCCTCGCGTACTCCGAGCAGGTCGGCGCGAACCGGCACGCCCGGGGGAGAAACGGCGACACCAGCCGCTGGTACCCCGACACCGCGGCTGCCAGCATCTGCCGACCGCTCACGCCGGCGGCCTTGGCCCGGGGATCGCGCCCAGAGCGGCCCGCAACTGACCCGTCAAGGCGGTAAAGGGCGCCTTCAGCACGGCCGGCCGCCCGACGATCACCATCCTGGCCTGCGCGGGAGCGGCATCCCGGCTTGCACGGTACGCCTCGCGCAGCCGGCGCCGAGCACGGTTGCGCTGGACGGCGTTCTTGACCTGGCGGCTCACGGCGAATCCAACGCGCGTAGGCTCGGTCGCTTCCCGCCACAGCACGATGAGCGCCGGGCGATCGATCCGGCGGCCTCGCTGGAAGAGCGTCTGGAATTCAGCGCTGGTGGTCAACCGCTCGCGTCGGGGGAAGCGACCCGCTACACCGTGAGCCGTTTGCGACCCTTAGCACGGCGGCGCTTGAGTACCTTGCGCCCGCCCTTCGTACTCATGCGCTCGCGAAACCCGTGGGTCTTCGCGCGCCGCCGTCGATTCGGTTGAAACGTCCGCTTCATGCACTCGCTCCTCGTGCCATTCGTCGAACCGGCACAGTGTAGACACCGCCTCGCGCACAGTCAACCAACGAAGGTCTCCGCGAAGCGCTTGCAACGTCTTCGACGCGTGTGCTACGGTGCCGCATCCGTCGTCCCGGTGAGAGGTGTCGTGCCCCAGTGGACGGGCAACCCGGCGCGGATATCCCTTCGCATCGCACGTGAGAAGCGACAGTGGTTATCCACCGATGTGGATAACTCTGTGTGTAAGTGAGGTCTCGTCCTGTGCTGGATAGCCTTTGGAGCAAGATTCTAGAAGCCGCCTCTCGTAAGCTCCCCCCCGCCGTCATCGACACCTGGTTGCGCCCCAGCCGCCTCCTGGCTCTGGAAGGCGACCACCTTCGAGTGGGCGTCCCCAACGTCTTCTCGCGTGACTGGCTGGTACAGCACCACCTCGACTCGATGCAACGCGCCGCCTCCGACGTGCTCGGGGGCCAGCCGCGCGTGACGATCGTCGTGGACGACTCCCTCGCACCGTCCGACGACACGCCGCCGCCCCCGACGGGCCGGACGGCCGTCGCCGGAACGATGGAGGGCCTCAATCCGAAGTACACCTTCGACACGTTCGTGGTCGGCTCGTCGAACCAGTTCGCCCAGGCCGCGTCCCAGGCGGTCGCCGAGCTGCCGTCCAAGGCCTACAACCCGCTCTTCATCTACGGCGGGGTGGGACTCGGCAAGACCCACCTGCTGCACGCGGTGGGTCACGAGACGGCGCGGTTGTTCCCGGGAATCTCCGTCGCGTACCTCTCGTCCGAACGGTTCACCAACGAGCTCATCAACGCGATCCGTTACGACCGCACCGCGGAGTTCCGGGCGCGTTATCGCACGATCGACCTCCTGCTGATCGACGACATCCAGTTCATCTCGGGCAAGGAGCGCACGCAGGAGGAGTTCTTTCACACGTTCAACGACCTCTACGAATCACGCAAGCAGATCATCGTCTCCAGCGACTGCTCGCCCAAGGACATCCCGGAGATCGAGGAGCGCTTGCGCTCGCGCTTCGAGTGGGGGCTGATCGCCGACATCCAGCCACCGGATTTCGAGACCCGGGTGGCCATTCTCAAGAAAAAGGCCGCGCTCGATCGCGTGCGTCTCGCCGACGACGTCTCGTACCTGATCGCCAGCCGCGTGAAGTCCAACATCCGGGAGCTGGAAGGCTCACTCACCCGCATGATCGCCTTCTGCGCCCTGACCGGCCGCGAGATGAGCGTGGACCTGGCGCAGGAAGTGCTGTCCGAATTGTGGGGGGACGAAGAGAAGGTCATCACCATCGAGCAGATCCAGCGCAAGGTGGGCGACTTCTTCAACATCAAGCTGGCCGACCTCAAGGCGAAGAACCGGACCAAGGCCGTGGCGTTTCCTCGCCAGATCGCCATGTACCTGTCGCGCCAGCTGACGCACTCCTCGCTCTCCGACGTGGGTCGCGCCTTCGGCGGCAAGGATCACACGACCGTCCTTCACGCGGTGGACAAGATCCAGCGGCTGCTCCAGGAAGACCCCAAACTACGCAAGACGATCGACGGACTTATACAGGGCATCACCCTGTGATCCACGGCTCTCCCCGCGTGGTCCACACGCTTATCCCCGGCGTTGCTGGACGCAGTACAGCGTCCTCATCAGCACTTACGTGTCAATTGCGCTATCCACACCGCTTGACTACTCTGACGACTACGAAGTTGTATTTCTTGGTCTAAAAACAAAACGGAGATTCCCTCATGGAAGTCATCCTGGATCGAGACGCGTTCCTCAAAGGGCTCCAGATGGTGCAGAACATCGTCGAGCCCCGACAGACGTTGCCGATTCTGGCCAACGTCTTGCTCGAGACCGAAGAGGGTAGCGTGCGGTTGACGGCCACCGATCTCGAGGTCGGCGCGCGCGTCTCGATTCCAGCCCGTGTGATGGGCAAGGGCGCCATCACGGTGGGTGCCCGCAAGCTTGCCGAGATCGTCAAGGAGCTGCCCGCCGCGGCCGTCGCGCTCAAGGTGAGTGAGAACGCCGGCGTGAGTCTGCGATGTGCCGGCGTCACATACAAGCTCGTCGGGATGCCGCCCGACGATTTTCCGCCCGTGGTCCCGGCCTCGCCGTCAGCGTGGCTCACGCTCGAGGCGAAGGTGCTCCGGGACATGCTGAGCCAGACGAGCTTCGCCATCTCCCACGACGAAACCCGCTATGCGCTGAACGGCGTGCTCTTCTCGATCTCCGGCAAAGAGATGCGCCTGGTCGCCACCGACGGTCATCGTCTGGCCCTGTCGTTCCGGACGCTGGGTGAGATGGGGCGGCCGATCACCGGCATCGTGCCGCGTAAGGCCATCGCCGAGATCATGCGGGTGCTTGGTGCCGGCGAAGAGGTTCAGCTGGGGATCACCGAGAATCAGTTCGTCCTCCAGATGCCGAATTTCGTGATGACGGCGCGCCTCATCGAGGGACAGTTTCCCAACTACGAAGCGGTCATTCCCAAGGGACATCCGGGCAAGCTGCTCATCGCGCGGGGGGCCCTCACGGCGGCCCTTCGCCGCGTCTCGGTCATGGCCGAAGAGCGGAACAAGCCGGTGAAGCTCGTCCTGGCCCCGGCCGCTCTCCGGCTGAGCGCGGCGAGTCAGGATCTCGGCGAGGCCGAGGAGACGCTGGACGTCGACTACGCGGGTGAGGAGGTCACGATCGGCTTCAATTCTCGCTACGTCCTTGACGCCATCGGGCCCGTCGAAAACGAGCAGGTCGTGCTCGAATTCAAGGACTCCTTGAGCCCCGGAGTGGTCCGAAGCGCGTCCGAGGAGGGATACTGCTGTGTTATAATGCCCATGCGAATTTAGCGATGATTTTCGCCCGAAAAATGGGAGTCTTAGAGGGTGCTGATAGGCTCGATTCAGCTAGTCGATTTTCGCAACTATCAGGCCCTCTCGTATCGCCCAGGTCCAAGGACAAACCTCCTTACCGGACGCAACGCACAAGGTAAGACCAATCTTCTAGAGTCGCTGGCAGTTCTACTGACCGGCCGTTCATTCCGGACCACAAAACTCGCTGATCTTCCCCGCTGGGGAAGCGAGGCTGCCGGGGTCAGCGGCGAGCTTCACCGCCTCGAGGGAATGCGTACCGTCCGGCGCACGATCCAGCGTCGGGAAACCGGTGTCTGGCAAACAACTGGGGAGGGGTGCCCGTGGGCGCGCGTGATCGCGTTTGGCTGGCAGGACCTGGCGATCCTCAACGGGCCGCCCTCAGCCCGCCGCGCCTTCATCGACGGGTTCGCTGCGAGGCTCTATCCGAGTCACGTGCCGACGCTCCTGCGGTATCGCCGATTGATCGAGCAGCGAAATCGTCTGCTGCAGGTGCGAGCGTCCGCTGACCGTCTGGCGCCCTGGGACGAGCAACTGGCCGCGGCCGGCATCGAGTTGATCGACCGGCGCCGGCGTGCGGTGGCCGCGTTGCAGACCGAGATTGCGCGTGTGTATCCGGCGATCGCCGGACAGCACCTCAAGGTTCACGTCACGTATCGCAGCGGGATCGGAGAAGCGACGGAAGCCGCGGCCCTCGTGGCCGCCTTCGAGCGAGCGCGGGCGGAGGAGATGCGTCGCGGGCAGACGGTGGTAGGTCCGCACCGTGACGACCTCGTGATCGAGCTCGATGGAATGGATGCGCGGACGTTCGGCTCGCGGGGCCAGCAGCGCTTGCTGGCTCTCGCGCTCCGGCTCGCCGAGGTGTTGCCGGTGAGTGAGGCGGCCGGCACGGCGCCGGTGTTGTTGCTGGACGACGCGCTCTCGGAGCTGGATCCAGACGTGCGCGGCAACGTGCTGCAAGAGATCCAGACCGCCGAGCAGGTATTCCTGACTTCGCCGGAGCCGCTGACCGTTCGTGGTGCGGCCGGCTGGGTCGTTGACGCAGGAGGGATCGCCGCCGCATGACGGGCGAAACGTATACCGCGAGTGACATCAAGGTCCTCGAGGGACTCGAGGCGGTCCGCAAGCGCCCCGCCATGTACATCGGCGACACCGGCGCCTACGGTCTGCACCACCTCGTGTACGAGGCCGTCGACAACGCGGTAGATGAGGCGCTGGGGGGCTATTGCGACTCCATCAAGATCATCCTGCACTCCGACGGGTCGGTGTCCATCGGGGACAACGGCCGCGGCATCCCGGTCGACACGCACAAGGAAACGGGGAAGTCGGCCGCCGAAGTCGTGCTGACGGTGCTGCACGCCGGGGGCAAGTTCGAGCACTCGGCCTACAAGGTGTCGGGCGGTCTGCACGGCGTCGGCATCTCGGTGGTCAACGCGCTCAGCGAATGGCTCGAGGTCGAGATCCGGCGTGGCGGCAAGGTGTGGACCCAGCGGTACGAAAAGGGTGGCACGCCCACCGGCCCGCTAACCGATGGGGAAGCCACCAAGAAGCACGGCACCATCATCCGGTTCAAGCCGGACGCGACGATCTTCGAGGAAGTGACGTTCTCCTTCGACACGCTGTCGAACCGGTTGCGTGAGCTGGCGTTCCTCAACAAGGGCCTCAAGATCGTCATCGAGGACGAGCGCGACGGCCGCAGCCACACGTTCCTGTACAAGGGCGGCATCGTCGAGTTCGTCAAGCACCTGAACCAGAACAAGACACCCATCCACCCCAAGGTCCTCTACTTCGAGGGCAAGAAGGGCGACGTCGAAGTGGAGGTGGCGCTGCAGTACAACGACGGCTACCAGGAGAGCGTGTTCTCCTTCGCCAACAACATCAACACGCGCGAGGGCGGCACGCACCTCACCGGGTTCCGGGCGGCGCTGACCGGGCAGCTGTCGACCTACGCGCAGAACAATGGGTTCCTCAAGAGCTTCAAGGGCGGCGTGACCGGTGACGACGTGCGGGAAGGCCTGTGCGCGGTGGTATCGGTGCGGCTGCCCGATCCGCAGTTCGAGGGGCAGACCAAGGCCAAGCTCGGCAACACCGACATCAAGGGTCTGGTCCAGCAGATCGTCAACGAGCGCCTTGCCGAATCGTTCGAGGAGGATCCGACCACCGCCCGCAAGATCGTCGACAAGTGCGTGCGGGCGGCCCAGGCCCGCGAAGCCGCCCGTAAGGCGCGTGAGCTCACCCGCAAGGGTGGCCGGGACGACGAAGGACTGGCCGCCAAGCTGGCCGACTGCTCCGAGCGAGATCCGCAGTACCGCGAGTTGTTCATCGTGGAGGGCGACTCGGCCGGCGGCTCGGCCAAGCAGGGGCGCGACCGCAAGACCCAGGCCGTGCTGCCGCTGCGCGGCAAGATCATCAACTCGGAGAAGGCCCGCTACGACAAGGTCCTGTCCCACAACGAAATCCGGCTGCTCATCTCGGCCATGGGCACCGGCATCGGCACCGAAGAGTTCGACATCACGAAGCTGCGCTATCACAAGATCATCCTGATGACCGACGCCGACGTCGACGGCGCGCACATCCGGACGCTGCTGCTGACCTTCTTCTTCCGCCACATGAACGCGGTGATCGAAGCGGGGCACCTCTTCATCGCCCAGCCGCCGCTGTTCAAGGTCAAGAAGGGCAAGGTCGAGAAGTACCTGATGAACGAGCGCGAGTTCGAGGAGTTCTTCCTCTCGGCCTGGGTGGCCACCGCGCAGGTCAAGGTGCCCGGCGCGCGAACCCCGGTGACCGGTGACGCGCTCCTCGAGCTGCTGCGCGCGATCTCCGAGTACCGCGGTCTCTTCGCCAAGCTGGCCCGGCGCGGGGTGCCCGCCAACGTGCTCGCCGAGCTCCTGCGCGAGAAGTTCCGCGGCAACAAGCGCGGCGTCGGCCACGCCGAGGTGGCGGCCGCGGTCATCGCCGCGGCGAGCGCGGTCAACGGGCACGGCATCGAGGCGCGCCCGGGCGACAACGGCGATGCGCAGACCATGGTCGTGGCGGGCCCGCCGATGGTGTCGTTCAGCACCGAGCTCTTCAAGTCGCCGGATTACGTCGCGCTCCTGGAGCTGTGGGAGAAGCTGGCGGCGACGGCCAAGGGGCCGACGATTCTGCTCGACGACCACGGTCACGAGACGCCCGTCACGAGCCTGGACGAGCTCTGGACTCTCGCCCTCGATCGCTCGCGCGAGGGCGCGAGCTTTCAGCGCTACAAGGGCCTTGGCGAGATGAATCCCGAGCAGCTGTGGGAAACGACGATGAATCCGGAGACCCGCACCTTCCTGAAGGTCACCATGGAAGATGCGGTGGGTGCCGACGAGATGTTCACCGTGCTCATGGGCGACGCGGTCGAGCCGCGCCGACTGTTCATCGAGCAGCACGCCCTCGACGTGGCCAACCTGGATATCTAGATGCCCGATCGTCAGATCAACGCCCCCATCGAAGAGGAGATGCGGAAGTCGTATCTGGACTACGCGATGTCCGTCATCGTCGGACGCGCGCTGCCCGACATCCGCGACGGCCTCAAGCCCGTGCACCGCCGGGTGCTGTACACGATGTCGCTCCTCGGCCTGGTCTGGAACCGCGGCTACAAGAAATCGGCCCGCGTCGTCGGCGACTGCATGGGCAAGTTCCATCCCCACGGCGACTCCGCCATCTACGACACGCTGGTGCGGATGGTCCAGGAGTTCTCCCTGCGCTATCCGCTGGTCGACGGACAGGGAAACTTCGGCTCGATCGACGGCGACCCCGCGGCGGCCATGCGCTATACCGAAGCGCGCATGGCGCGGATCGCTCACGAGATGCTGGCCGACATCGACAAGGACACCGTCGACTTCGCGCCGAACTACGACGACAACGAGACGGAGCCGGTGGTTCTGCCCACGCGGATCCCGAATCTCCTGGTCAACGGCTCGGCCGGTATCGCGGTCGGCATGGCGACCAACATCCCGCCGCACAACCTCACCGAGGTCGTCGACGGGCTGGTGGCGCTGATCGAGCGGCCCGACACCACGATCGAGCAGCTCATGAAGATCATCACCGGCCCCGACTTTCCGACCGCCGGCTACATCTACGGCCGCGGCGGTATCCGCGAGGCGTACACCACGGGCCGAGGCACCATCACGCTGCGGGCCAAGGCCCACTCCGAGAAGCTGCGGGGCGGGCGCGAGGCGATCATCATCACCGAGCTGCCGTACCAGGTGAACAAGGCGAGCCTCATCGAGAAGATCTCGGAGCTCAGCCGCGAGAAGCGAATCGAGGGCATCTCCGAGATCCGGGACGAGTCGAACCGCGAGGGCATCCGGGTGGTGCTCGAGGTGGGGCGGGGCGAGCTGCCGCAGATCATCCTCAACCAGCTCTACACGCACACCCAGATGCGGACGACTTTCGGCATCATCATGCTGGCGCTGGTCGATCGCCGCCCGCAGATCGTCAACCTCAAGGAGATGCTGGAGGCGTTCATCAAGTTCCGCCGCGAGGTGGTCACCCGGCGGACGCGCTACGACCTGGCGCGGGCGGAGGAGCGGGCCCACATCCTGGCCGGGCTCCGCAAAGCCGTCGAGCAGCTCGATCTCGTGATCCGGATCATCCGCGAGGCGGCCAACGCCGACGTGGCCCGCGACACCCTGATGACGCGGCTCACGCTCACCGAGATCCAGGCCAAGGCCATCCTCGACATGCAGCTGCGCCGCCTGGCCGCGCTGGAGCGGCAGAAGATCGTCGAAGAACACGAGGGGGTCCTCAGGCTGATCGAGGAGCTGAAGGCGATCCTGGCGTCCGACACCAAGCTGATGGCGATCATCAAGGACGAGATGCTGGCCATCAAGGAGGAGTACGGCGACGCCCGCCGCACCGAGATCCTCACCGAGACCACCGAGCTGACGATCGAGGATCTGCTGGCCGACGAGGAGATGGTGGTCACCATCACGCGCTCCGGCTACATCAAGCGCACGCACGTGGAGGCCTACCGCAGCCAGCGGCGCGGCGGCAAGGGCGTGACGGGGATGGAGACCAAGGAAGAGGACATCGTCGAGGATCTGTTCATCGCCTCGACGCATTCCTATCTCCTGTTCTTCACCAACTCCGGCAAGATCCACTGGCTCAAGGTCCACGAGATTCCCGAGGGGGGCCGGGCGGCCAAGGGCAAGGCGATGGTGAACCTCCTCTCGCTCGGCGAGGGCGAGCACGTGGCCACCTGCGTGCCGGTCCGCGACTTCAACGCCGGCGGCTACATCTTCTTCGTGACGCGCCAGGGCAAGGTGAAGAAGACCGAGCTGGAAGCGTACTCGCACCCGCGCGCGGGCGGCATCCAGGCCGTCGGACTCGAGGATCGCGATCAGCTGATGACGGCGCGACGCACCGACGGCAACCGTGAAGTGATGATCGCCACCAAGCTCGGCATGGCCATCCGGTTCTCCGAGGAAGAAGTCCGGCCGATGGGCCGCGGCGCCGCCGGCGTGCGCGGTATCGAGGTGGAAGACGACGATCAGGTGATCGGCGCCGACGTCGTGCAGGAGGGCGCGCAGATCCTCACCGTCACCGAGCGCGGCTTCGGCAAGCGCACGCCGCTCGAGGAGTACCGGCTGCAAGGCCGGGCCGGCAAGGGGATCATCGACATCAAGACCGCCGGCCGCAACGGCACGGTGGTCGGCATGGTCCAGGTCCGGAGCGGCGACGACCTCCTCATCGTCACCACCAAGGGCAAGGTGATCCGAATCCACGCCGACGAGGTGTCCTCGCAGGGCCGCAACACGATGGGCGTGCGGATCATCGATCTCGACGCCGACGACCGCGTGGGCTCGATCGCGCGCGTCGAAGCCGAGACCGTCGCCCCCGCCGAAGCCACCTAGCCGCCCGTGCTCGATCTCAGGTTGGTCCGCGAGCAGCCCGAAGCGGTCGAGCGGGCGCTCGCCGACAAGGGCGGCGCCGCCCTGATCCAGGAAGTTCTCGCCCGCGACGCCGAGCGACGCCGACTGATTCACCAGGTCGAGGAGCTCAACGCCGAGCGGAACCGCGTCTCGAAGGAGATGGGCAAGAAGTTCGCCGGTGGTGCGGTCCCGGCCGAAGTGCGCGAGCAGATGCGCGCGGTGGCCGATCAGATCAAGACGCTCGACGCCCAGCTCAAGGACGTCGACGCCGCAGTGCAGGCGCTCGCGCTGCAGATCCCGAACGTCCCACACCCCTCGGTGCCGCCGGGCAAGAGCGACGAAAACAACGTCGAGGTCCGCCGCTGGGGGACACCACGGGAGTTCACCTTCGCCCCCAAGCCGCACGAAGAGGTCGGTGAGGGGCTCGGGCTGCTCGATATGGATCGGGCCGCGCGGATTGCCAAGGCGAGGTTTGCGGTGCTGTGGGGCCCGCTGGCGCGCGTCGAGCGGGCGCTCGCCCAGCTCATGCTCGACCTGCACACGCGGGAGCACGGCTACACGGAGCTGTGGGTGCCGCATCTCGTCAACGGCGAGACCATGCTGAAGACCGGCCAGCTCCCGAAGTTCGAGGAGGGGCTGTTCAAGACGGTGGAGGCCGACGAGGGCCGCACGCTCTACCTGATCCCGACGTCGGAGGTCTCGCTGAGCGCGCTCCACAGCGGCGAGGTGCTGCCCGAGCGCTCGCTGCCGCGCCGCTACACCGCGTTCACGCCGTGCTATCGCCGCGAGGCCGGCACCTACGGCAAGGACATGAAGGGCCTCTTCCGCAATCATCAGTTCGACAAGGTCGAGCTGGTGAAGATCGCGACGCCGGCGCAGTCGTACGATGAGCTGGAGTCGATGGTGCGTGAGGCCGAGACCGTGCTCCAGCGGCTGGCGTTGCCGTACCGGGTGGTGGAGCGCTGCGCCGGCGACGTCGGCTTCAGCGCGGCCAAGGGCTATGACATCGAGGTGTGGCTGCCGGGCCAGGGGCGATACCGCGAGATCTCGTCCTGCTCGAACTACGCGGACTTCGGCGGCCGTCGGCTCGACCTGCGCTTCAAGCCTGAGGGCGGCGGCCGGGGCGACTTCTGCCATACGTTGAACGGCTCCGGACTGGCGGTGGGCCGGACCCTGATTGCGGTGCTCGAGAACTACCAGGAGGCAGACGGCACGGTCCCGCTTCCGGAGGCGCTGCGCCCCTATCTGCCCGACCTGATTCGCTTGACGCCCCGCGTGTGATATTTACCTTCACCCGTCAAAAGTGCTACGCTCCCGGGCGAGACGCTAACCTGCTCTTCGCAAAGGAGCCGCGATGGCCGAACAGAACGAATCGACCCCTGAGCAGTCAGGATTGACCCGCCGGGATACGCTCCGGCTCGCGGCTGCCGTCGCCGCCTTCGGCGCCGCCCTTGGCGTGCGTCCCGCCAACTCCATCGCCCAGGCCAAGGCCGAAGGTAAGGGCGAGGCCAAGGGCGAGACGAAGAGCGAAGGCAAGGGCGAGACGAAGAGCGAAGGCAAGG
>Ga0075428_100000630_pt1 | contig 36085 bp, 33 predicted proteins | sample RhiMetdeltSRZDD2_FD_75291 | JGI IMG/M metagenome (GOLD analysis project Ga0075428, IMG submission 75291) | Populus rhizosphere microbial communities from Tennessee, USA - Rhizosphere MetaG P. deltoides SRZDD2 | ecosystem: Host-associated > Plants > Roots > Rhizosphere > Soil | place: USA... | reverse complement strand
GCGTACCAGGCCGGCGGAAGGTAGACCAGCTCACCGCGGTGTTTGAAACCCGACGCAGTGTTGGGGATGCTGACCGGCACCACCGTGCCCTTGGGCGGGATCGCATGCCGCTTCTGCATCGCGACCACGGTGCCGGTGTCCGTCTGATCGGGCAGCGGTCCCGCCATCAGCTGGTTCCACGCGGTCTGCACTGTGGGGAAGTAGCCGACCCACAGGTTCAGCGCGAGTCCGGCGCACAGCAGACACAGTGGCAGCGCCAGTGCCGACGCGCTGCGCCGCCACCAACTGACGCCGCGCCAGCCCGCGATGAGCACGCCGGCCGCGACGCCGGTGAGGCCGATCCAGATCCAGAGTGACGGCGGCGCCGGGTTGATGTCGTCGCCCAGCCCCTGCGAGGCGATATACCAGTACGCCGCCATCGCGAGCGCGATACCGAGCAGTGCGGTCCATGGCAGCCACACCAGGCGCCAACGCCGGTTGCGCCAGCCGATCGCGGCGACAAGTAGGGTGCCGGCGATGACTTGCACCAATATCGGCAGCCATCCGTGCATCAGCGAAAGGTGGTGGCGCAACGGCTCGGGTAACGTCACGGCAACAATCGTGGACGCGTTTCCTTGAGATCCCCTGTGAACGAGCTGCTAACGCGGTTTGGCTAACGGGAACGGCAGGGTCTCCCGGATGCTGCGACCGGTGATCAGCATGACGACGCGGTCCACGCCCATGCCGAGCCCGCCCGTCGGCGGCATCGCATACTCCATCGCCTGCAGGAAGTCCTCGTCGAGTTCCATCGCTTCGGGGTCGCCGCCCGCGGCCAGCAGCGACTGCTCCTGCAGCCGCCTGCGCTGCTCGACGGGATCCGTCAGCTCGCTGTAGGCAGTGCCCAACTCGACGCCCCACGCCACCAGGTCCCAGCGCTCGGCCACCCCGGGGATGCTGCGATGGGGCCGGGTCAGCGGCGATACCGAGGTCGGGAAGTCCTTGTAGAACGTGGGCTCTTCGGTGCGGTCCTCGACGAGCCGCTCGTAGAGTTCGAGCACCACCGCGCCGGCGTCCCAGTGGGTCAGGTAGGGAATGCCCGCTGCGTCGCACAGCTTGCGCAGCGTGGTGAGGCTGGTGTCGGGGGCGATCTGCTCGCCCAGCGCCTCCGAAACTGCGCCGTGCACCGTCTTCACCGTCCAGGCACCGGAGATGTCGATGGGTTCCAGGGCGCCGTCGTCGCGCGGACGCATGAACACCTGCGCGCCGTTGGCGGCCTGCGCGGCGTTTTGGATCAGCTCGCGGCAGCCGTCGATCCACACGTTGTAGTCCGCATGCGCCTGGTAGGCCTCGAGCAGGGTGAACTCGGGGTTGTGACTGAAGTCCACGCCCTCGTTGCGGAATGCGCGACCAAGCTCGAAGACGCGCTCAACACCGCCGACGCACAGCCGCTTGAGGTACAGCTCGGGCGCGATGCGCAGGTACAGGTCGAGGTCATAGGCGTTGATGTGGGTGAGGAACGGCCGCGCGTTGGCACCGCCGTGGATCTGCTGCAGGATCGGCGTCTCGACTTCCAAAAACCCCTTGCCGACCAGTGTTTCGCGGATCGCGTGCAGGACGGCGCTGCGTGCCCTGATGAGATCGCGGGCCTCGGTGTTGATCGCCAGGTCGACGTAGCGGGCGCGTACCCGCGCTTCCTGGTCGGTCAATCCCTTCCACTTGTCGGGCAATGGACGCAGGCATTTTCCGATCAGCCGCCAACTGAGCACCACCAGTGAGCGGGTGCCCTTCTTGCTGTAACCCATCGTGCCGGACACCTGGATCAGATCACCGAGGTCGATGGCGCCGGTGAAGTCGGCTGTCGGGCCCGTGTCGAGCATCGAATTATCAAGCAGCAGTTGGACTTCGCCGGACCAGTCGCGCAGCTGGGCGAACAGTACGCCACCGTAGTCGCGAATGCGCAGCACACGGCCGGCCACGGTCACCGTGCCGGCGCCCTCGGAATCGACGGCCTGCGCGATGGTGTGGCTCGGTGCCTCGCCGACGGGATAGGCGTCGACCCCGTCTGACTGCAGCGACTTGAGCTTGGCCATTCGCACGCGGACCTGTTCGGGCAGCCGCGGTCCCTCGTCTGCTGCGGGCAGGTCGACCTCGAGGTCACCGAGATCGGGTGCGCTGCCGTCGTGGTGCAACAAGCCGGTGGCCACCAGATTTTCGGGCGCCGAGATGTGTTGGCCGGTGTGGGGCTGTTCGTTGCGCCGCGAAAACGGCAGCACGAGAAAGCCTTCGGCGATCACAGACGCCACACCGACGCGGGGGATCAGCCGGGCGTCCTCGTAGCACGCGTAGCGCGGCACCCACTCGGGTTGGTACTTCATGTTCGACCGGTACAGCGTCTCGAGTTGCCACCAGCGGGAGAAGAACACGAGCAGGCCGCGCCAGAGTCGCGCCACGGGCCCCGCGCCGAGCTGGGCGCCCTGTTCGAACGCCGATCGGAACATCGCGAAGTTCAGCGAGATTCGGGTCACCCCAATGTCTTCGGACTGCATGCACAGCTCGCTGACCATCAATTCGATGGTGCCGTTGGGTGACTTGGGGGACCGGCGCATCACGTCGAGCGACACGCCGTTGGTGCCCCACGGGACCAGCGACAGCATCGCTACGACGGTCTCGTGTTGGATGGCCTCGACCAGCACGCAGTCGCCGTCGGCGGGGTCACCGATCCGGCCCAGTGCCATCGAGAAGCCACGTTCGGTTTCGGTGTCCCGCCAGGCATCTGCCCGCTTGATCACCTGGGCCATCTCCTCGCTGCCGAGGTCGCGATGTCGCCGGATTCGAACACTGGCGCCTGCCCGCCGCGCCCGGGTCACGGCCTGGCGCACGGCACGCATGTCCGGACCCGAAAGTCGGAAGTTGTCCGGGTGCAGGATCGCCTCGTCGCCCAGTTGAAGTGCGTTGAGGCCGGCCTGCCGGAAGGCTTCTGCCGCGGTTGAACTGGCGCCCATCACGCCGGGTGCCCAGCCGTAGGTCTGGCACCGCCCCAGCCACGCCTCGATTGCCTGCGGCCAGGACTTCGGATCGCCGACCGGGTCGCCGCTGGCCAGGCAGACGCCGACCTCCACGCGGTAGGTGATGGCCGCACGGCCATTCGGTGCGAACACCACCGCCTTGTCCCGGCGGGTGGCGAAGTAGCCCAGTGAGTCGTTCTTGCCGAACAGTTCGAGCAGACCCCGGATCGCGGACTCGTCCTCACCCGTAAGGGCGTTGTCGGCGCGCTGCGACTGGAACAGCACGATCGCCGCCACCATGAGTGCGAGCGCGCCGAACAGGCCGAGGAGCGCGTTGACGAAGACGTGCGGGTGTCCGGAGAAGTTCGAAGAATCGGCGCCGGCGAACGCGCTGACTCGGTTCAGCGCGTACCAGAACCGGTCCTCACGGGCCAGCGAGCCGGGAGAGAACTCGAGCAGGGCCCACCCGATGAGCGTGCCAATCGCCATGGCGGCGACAAGGGCGGCGGCCGCCTTCAACAGTGCACCGCGACGGACCTTCGCCCAGAACTCCTTGCGGGCCAGCAGCAGGAACAAGATCGCCGCGACATGGAAACCGAGACCGATCACCTCGCCCATGTCTCGGATGACCGATTCGTCGCCGGTCACGAGATCGCCGACGTTCCAGCCGATCGCCGCGACCATGTAGCCCACCAGAATCCACCACGCGATGCGCTTGCGGGCCGCGAGCGCCGCGGCCAACAGCGCCAACACAAAGGCCCACGCGAAGCTGGTATCGGGGAAGTTGAAGATGTAGTCGTTGACGAACTCGCGCGGCTCCTTGATGATCCAGCGGATGCCGGGCGAGACGCTGGCAACGAGGGACAGCGTGGCGATGATGCCGACGGTCCAGCCGGCCGCCGCAGGCACCCATGAGTACCGAGAAGTCGGGCGGGTCAACGTGGCGGTCATAGGCCGCGAGAATATGCGCTAAACCGGTGAAATGGGTGGGAGTGCTACCAGACGGGCCCGGTGTACTTCTCGCCCGGGCCCTGGCCCGGTTCGTCCGGGACGACACTCGATTCGCGGAACGCCAACTGCAGTGTCTTCAACCCGTCGCGCACCGGCCCGGCGTGCGGACCGAGATATTCGGCGGAGGCGGTGACCAACCCGGCCAGTGCGGTGATCAGACGGCGCGCCTCGTCGAGATCGCGTTGTGGGCTTTCGTCCGGATCTTCCGCTGACAGCCCGAGCTTCTCCGCAGCGGCGCTCATCAGCATCACAGCCGCGCGGGTGATCACCTCGACCGCGGGAATTTCGGCCAGCTCACGGATGTCAGGAACCTCGGTCATGCCTGCTAGACTGGCATGCGCGACCGTCCCGGCGTACGCCAGGGACAGCAAGTGGAGTCCCACTCCCACCGCTGACCATACCGGTGCAGCGGTCCGGTCACAGGCATCCGATGCCTGTCCTGGTCGGCTTTGGGCCCTGCTTTGAGCAGGGCCTTTTCGCTGATGGTGTGGGGCTCCTAGAGGACAACATAGGAGGCCCCATCAGCACTGAGACCCGCGTCAACGAGCGCATTCGAGTCCCTGAAGTCCGCTTAATCGGACCAGGTGGCGAGCAGGTAGGCATTGTGCGCATCGAAGACGCCCTCCGCGTCGCCGCGGATGCCGATCTCGACCTTGTCGAAGTTGCCCCGAACGCCAGACCCCCGGTCTGCAAGATCATGGACTACGGCAAGTACAAGTACGAGACGGCTCAGAAGGCACGCGAGTCTCGCAAGAATCAGCAGCAGACCGTCGTCAAGGAACAGAAGCTGCGACCCAAGATCGACGATCACGACTACCAGACCAAGAAGGGCCACGTGGTCCGCTTCCTGGAAGCGGGGTCGAAGGTCAAGGTGACCATCATGTTCCGCGGACGCGAGCAGTCGCGGCCCGAGCTGGGCTACCGACTGCTGCAGCGGCTGGGCGCCGACGTCGCCGACTACGGCTTCGTCGAGACGTCGGCCAAGCAGGACGGCCGCAACATGACGATGGTGCTGGCTCCGCACCGCGGCGCGAAGACTCGCGCCAAGGCGGCGCACGACGCCGACGCACCGGCTGCGCAGCGCAGCAGTGCCGAGCCCAGCGAAACACAGACCGATACATCACAGAACTGAGGACATCTATGCCCAAGGCGAAGACCCACAGCGGCGCTTCGAAGCGGTTCCGGCTGACCGGGACCGGCAAGGTCGTGCGCCAGAAGGCCAACCGTCGGCATTTGCTTGAGCACAAGCCGACCAAGCGCACCCGCCGGCTCGACGGCCGCACCGAGGTGTCGGCCAACGACACCAAGCGCATCAAGAAGTTGCTGAACGGCTAGTTAGCCCGGCCCCGTACGACCTGAACGAATAGGAACACTCTCATGGCACGCGTCAAGCGCGCAGTCAACGCTCAAAAGAAGCGGCGCACAGTACTCAAGGCATCCAAGGGCTACCGCGGTCAGCGGTCGCGGCTTTACCGCAAAGCCAAAGAGCAGCAGCTGCATTCGCTGACCTATGCCTACCGTGACCGGCGCGCCCGCAAGGGCGAGTTCCGCAAGCTGTGGATCTCCCGGATCAACGCCGCCGCCCGCGCCAACGACATCACCTACAACCGGCTGATCCAGGGCCTGAAGGCTGCCGGTGTCGAGGTAGACCGCAAGAACCTCGCCGAGATCGCGGTCAGCGACCCCGCCGCCTTCACCGCGCTGGTTGAGGTCGCCAAGGGCGCGTTGCCCGAGGACGTCAATGCGCCGTCGGGCGAGGCTGCCTGACGCTCACCGAGCGCTCCAACCGGGTGGCGGCAGCGATCAAGCTGCATCGCCACGTCGGACGACGCCGCGCCGCAAGCTTTCTCGCCGAGGGACCCAATCTCGTCGAGGCAGCGTTGCGGCGCGGACTCGTTTCTGAGGTGTTCGCCACCGAAGCGGCGCTGGCTCGCTTCAGCTCGATGCTGGGCGACGTCCACGTCGATCTGGTGACTGAGCGCGCCGCAAAAGCGTTGTCCGACACCGTGACCCCGATCGGATTGGTGGCAGTCTGCTCGGTGCCCGAGGTGGCATTGGCTGACGTGCTCCCGGCCCGGCTGGTGGCCGTTGCGGTGGAGATTTCCGAGCCCGGCAATGCCGGGACGTTGATTCGCATCGCCGACGCGATGGGCGCCGATGCCGTCGTGCTAGCAGGGCGCAGCGTGGATCCCTACAACGGAAAGTGCCTGCGGGCGTCGGCCGGCAGCATCTTCTCGATTCCGGTGGTGTCGGCACCCGACGCAAACGATGTCGTTGCCGCATTGAGCGAAACCGGAATACAGGTGTTCGCCACCACCGTCGACGGCGAAGTCAGTCTCGAGTATGCGGACCTGTCGCAGCCGACGGCCTGGCTGTTCGGGCCCGAGGCTCATGGGTTGCCTGCGGATTTGGCGGCCAAGGCGACGCATCGCATTCGCATTCCGATGCCGGGAAATGCCGAAAGCCTCAACGTGGCGTCGGCCGCGGCGATCTGCCTGTACCAGAGCGCGCGGGCGCACCGGGTGTCCTAGCGTTCCCCAGCATCGTGGGCCCAGTTCGCGCTAACTCAATAGCCCCTTGGCGACGTGGGTGATCTGCACCTCGTTGCTGCCGGCGTAGATCATCAACGACTTGGCGTCGCGGGCCAGCTGCTCCACCCGGTACTCGGTCATGTAGCCGTTGCCGCCGAACAGCTGCACGGCATCCATCGCCACATCGGTGGCGGCCTGCGAGCAATACCACTTGATCGCCGACGCCTCCGGCAGCGAGATCTGCTTACCCGTTTGCGAGGCCTCGATGACCCGAAACAGCGTGTTGCGCACGTTCATTCGGGCCACTTCCATGTTGGCCAGCTTGAGCTGGATCAGCTGGAACTGGCCGATCTCCTGGCCCCACAGCGTGCGGTTCTTCGCGTAGTCGACACATAGTCGCAGGCACTCCTCGATGACACCGAGCGCCATCGCGGCCACTCCGATGCGCTCGGCGGAGAAGTTCGCGCGGGCACTGGCACGCCCGTCACCCGCGGCGTTGTCCTCTGATTCACCCAATAGCCGATCCCGGTCCAGCCGGACATTGTTGAAGAACAATTCCCCGGTGCGGGAGCTGTGAATGCCCATCTTGCGGAACGGCTTTGACTGCACGAAGCCCTCCATGCCGCGGTCCAGCACGAAGGTCAGCACCTTGCGGTCGCGCTTGTCGACACCGGGTTCGTCGAGCTTGGCGTAGACCACCACGACATCGGCGTCGGGGCCGTTGGTGATGAACGTCTTCTGCCCGTTGAGGATGTAATCGTCGCCGTCGCGCACCACATACGACTTCATCCCGCCGAACGCGTCCGACCCGGAGTCCGGCTCCGTGATCGCCCAAGCCCCGATCTTGTCGTAGGTGACCAGGTCTGGCAGCCAGCGCTCCTGCTGCGCGAGCGTGCCGCGACCCATGATCGTCGGTACCGTCAGCCCGAGACTGACGCCCATGCCGGTGACGATGCCCATCGACACCCGGCACAGCTCGCTGACCACGACGAAGCCCATGCTCCCGGCGCCCTCGCCGAACATGCCGCCACCCGACGACCTACCGGACGACTCGCCACCCTCGCGCAACCGGGCCAACCGCTTGTTCAGCGAATCACGCGCCATCTCCGCGATGCCGAACGTCGCGAACAGCTTGCGAATGATGGGGTAGGGCTCCATCTCGCCGCTTTCCAGCGCGTCGACGTGTGGGCGAATTTCCTTGCCGACGAACTCGCGCACAGCATCGCGCACGGCGAGGTCGACATCAGACCACTCGAGCATGCAATCAGGCTGCCTTACCGCGGCCGCGTGCCGGACGCAGACCCGCCAACGAGAACGTGGTGTGCACCAGCGACCCGGCCCGATCGAGCAGCGTCTTTCGCGGCGGCACATAGTGCATCGGTAGGTCGCGCCTATCAGGCGGCGGCGACATGAACGCGGGCGCCTCGACGAGCGGGGCGTCCTCGGGCGCGCGGCCCTCGGCGCGGCGGTAGGCAGCCAGTGCTCGTGGGTGCAGCCGAATTTCCTCCGGAACCACAACGAACGCCAACTCCACGAGCTTGCCGAACAGCCGCAGCACCACCTCGTCGCCGGGTGTCCACCGCATGCCGGCCTTTTCGCGTACTGCCTCGTCGAACAGCCCGGCCGCGATCCAACGCTGTGCGCCGACCATCGGCTTGAACAGCTGGTCCCACACCGCCGTCGGCATCAACACAAACCACGGTTTGGGGATGCGGATCGTGAAGATGTCCAGCGTCGCCTTGTTGATCTCGAGCTCTTCGCGGCACTTGCGATCCCAATACTCCTGGAATTCCTCCCAGGAGTTGGGCACCGGCCGCATGCTCATGCCGTACATCCGGTACCACTGCACGTGTTCGTCGAACAGCTGCTGCTTGTCGGCCTCGGTCAGCCCGCCGCAGAAGTACTCGGCGGTCTTGATGATCAGCATGAAGAAGGTCGCGTGGGCCCAGTAAAAGGTCTCCGGGTTCAGCGCGTGATAGCGGCGGCCTTCGCCGTCGACGCCCTTGATCGTCTTGTGGTAGCTCTTGATCTGCTCACCAGTCTCCGCAGCCCGATCGCCGTCGTAGACCACGCCCATGATCGGGTAGACCGAGCGCGCCACCCGCTGCAGGGGCTCGCGCAGCAGGATGGAGTGATCCTCGACGCCGGCACCGAGCTCGGGATACATGTTCTGGATCGCACCGATCCACACGCCGAGCATGCCGGTGCGCAGGTCGCCGAAGTACTTCCACGTCAGCGAGTCGGGGCCCAGAGGGTCACCCTGATTGGCGGTCGTCATTGAGCGCACAGCTAAACGATAATGTTGACAACACGCGTTGTCTACGATTTGGCAGGGCGTGGCGGCCCAGTGTTATTTACGCTCCATCCTCGCGCCACAGGCTTGTAACCAGGCGGTTTGCCGCTCGATTGCCGGTGCCGAACAGCGCCGCATACCCTGGCGGCGTGAATGTCGAGTCGTTCGACGAACGATCCGGCGGTATCGGGGAAATCGACCAGGAACCGCACCGTCCGGCCCAGCCGCCACGGTCATCGGCACCGATGAGGTGGCTGAAGGACACCAACCACAGCCCGGCTGTCGTCGCTTTCCTGCGCCGTGCCCGGCGCGCGCTGCCGGGCGACCCCGAATTCGGCGATCCGTTGTCGGTGGACGGAGTCGGGGGGCCGCGCGTCGCCGCCAGGGCCGCCGATCGGCTGCTGGAGCGTGAGGCCGCCTCACGCGAAGTGAGCCTGGGCGCGCTGCAGGTGTGGCAGGCCCTGACCGAGCGTGTGTCGGGGAAGCCGGCGAATCGTGAGGTGACGCTTGTCTTTACCGATCTGGTGGGCTTCTCGGCGTGGTCGTTGAGCGTCGGCGACGAGGCGACGTTGAAGTTGTTGCGCCGCGTTTCTCAGGTTGTCGAGCCGCCGCTGCTGGAGGCGGGCGGTCACATCGTCAAGCGGATGGGCGACGGCATCATGGCGGTGTTTTCCGAACCCCTTACTGCGGTGCGCGCCGCCATCGCTGCTCGCGATGCCGTGAAAGCCGTTGACGTGGACGGGTATACGCCGCGGATGCGGGTCGGCATCCATACGGGCCGACCACAGCGGATCGGATCGGACTGGCTCGGCGTGGACGTCAACATCGCGGCGCGGGTGATGGAACGGGCCACCAGGGGCGAACTGGTGGTTTCTGCGCCGACATTGGAGCGGATTCCCGACGAGGACTTCGAATCGCTGGGTGTGATCGCCAAACGGCTTCGCAGGCAAGTCTTTACGGCCAAGCAAGACGGTGTGCCGGCCGACCTCACCATGTATCGCTTGAAAACTCGCAGGCAGTTGCCAGGTAGCGAGGACGAGGAGGCGGCCGAACCGGGCGCATAGTGGATTGGAGATGTTGCTCCGACTGCTCGCCCGCCTGGCACGGATCCGCGTCACCGTGGCGTACGCGGTGATCGTGACGTCCGTCACGGTCGTTTTGTGCGCGCTTGGTCCCCAGGTGCAGGACCAAGTGATCCGCCATGTCAGTACCAACCTGCACAACCTTAGCCGTGGGCACGTCGGCACTTTGCTGGGGAGCGCGTTCGTCATCGATGCGGGGCCGATCTACGTGTGGCTACCCGGATTGGTGTGTCTGCTCGCGGTTGCGGAGCTGACGTATCGCAGCGGCCTGTTGGTGGTGGCGTTCACGGCTGGGCACATCGGTGCCACGCTGCTTGTGGCCGCAGGCCTGACGGCGGCGGTGGAGCTGGGCTGGCTGCCGCTGTCGGTCAGTCGCGCGACGGACGTCGGCATGAGCTATGGCGCCGCGGCCGTGCTTGGCTCGCTGACCGCGGCGATCCCGGCACGTTGGCGACCGGCATGGATTGGATGGTTCCTGGCGGTCGGAGCGGCGGTGGTGGCCGTCGGCCGCGATTTCACCGACGTCGGACACACGGTGGCGCTGGTGCTGGGCATGTTGGTCGCGACGCGGTTCCGTCGGCCCCCGCACTGGACGGCGGTGCGGTTCGTGATGCTCGGCGTCGCAGCAGCCTTCGGCTACCTGGTGCTGGCCAGCACCGATCTGCTGGTCGCGACGGCCGCCGGCTTGGCTGGCGCTGTGATCGGCGAGGCACTCACCCGGCGCCGCGTGCCGCTGGTACCGGCCGGTAATGCATGCGAGGTGCCATCGGGTCATCGCCTATGATCGCCGGGTGGCTGATCAGCCCATAGACCTGTCAGAAGAAGCGCTGACCAAAGCCGTCAGCGCGGCCCAGCATGCCTTCGACCTGACCACCGATCTGGACGAATTGGCCCGCGCCAAGACCGAGCATCTCGGCGACCGCTCGCCGATCGCGCTGGCTCGCCAGGCGCTGGGTTCGCTGCCCAAGGCGGACCGTGCGGATGCCGGCAAGCGGGTCAACGTCGCGCGCACCGAGGCGCAACGCGCCTACGACGAGCGTCTCGCCGCCCTGCGCGCCGAGCGCGACGCCGCCGTGCTGGTCGCCGAGCGCATCGACGTCACGCTCCCGTCGACTCGCCAGCCGATCGGCGCCCGGCATCCGATCACCATCCTGGCCGAGCACATCGCCGACACGTTCGTCGCGATGGGCTGGGAGCTCGCAGAGGGACCCGAGGTCGAGACCGAGCAGTTCAACTTCGACGCGCTGAACTTCCCGCCCGACCATCCGGCCCGCAGCGAGCAGGACACCTTCTACGTCGCGCCCGACGGCTCCCGGCAAGTGCTGCGCACGCACACGTCGCCGGTGCAGATCCGCGCGCTGCTCGAGCGCGACCTGCCGGTGTACATCATCTCCATCGGCCGGACGTTCCGCACCGACGAGCTCGACGCGACGCATACCCCCGTCTTCCACCAGGTGGAGGGCCTGGCCGTGGATAAGGGCCTGACGATGGCCCATCTGCGCGGCACACTCGACGCCTTCGCACGCTCGGAGTTCGGTCCGCAGGGCCGTACCCGATTCCGGCCACACTTCTTCCCGTTCACGGAACCCTCGGCCGAGGTCGACGTCTGGTTCGCCAACAAGAAGGGCGGCCCCGGCTGGGTGGAGTGGGGCGGCTGCGGCATGGTCAATCCGAATGTGTTGCGCGCCTGCGGCATTGACCCCGAGGTCTACTCCGGCTTCGCGTTCGGCATGGGACTGGAGCGCACGCTGCAGTTCCGCAACGGCATTCCCGACATGCGCGACATGGTCGAGGGAGACGTCCGCTTCTCGCTGCCGTTCGGGGTAGGAGCCTGATGCGGCTTCCCTACAGCTGGCTTCGCGACGTCGTCCAGGCCGGCGCTCCCGGATGGGACGTGTCCGCCGACGACCTGGAGCAGACGCTGATCCGCATCGGTCACGAGGTCGAAGAGGTCATTCCCGTCGGACCGGTGACCGGACCGCTCATCATCGGTCGGGTCCTCGAGATCGAAGAACTCACCGAGTTCAAGAAGCCGATCCGCGCCGTCAAGGTCGACGTCGCTGAGGCCGAGCCGCGTGACATCGTCTGCGGGGCAACGAACTTCGCTGTCGGCGATCTGGTCGTGGTCGCGCTGCCTGGCACGGTGCTGCCGGGGGACTTCACGATCGCAACCCGCAAGACCTACGGCCGCATATCCGACGGGATGATCTGCTCGACGGCCGAACTCCACTTGGGCACCGACCATTCCGGCATCCTGGTCCTTCCGCCGGGCACCGCGGAACCGGGAACCGCGGCGGCCGACGTGCTCGGGCTCGACGATGTGGTGTTCCACCTGGCGATCACGCCGGACCGCGGCTACTGCCTGTCGGTGCGCGGCATGGCGCGCGAAATCGCCTGCGCCTACGATCTCGACTACGTCGACCCCGCCGATGTACCACCGCTGCCCGCCGAGGGTGAGGCCCTGCCGGTGACCATCCAGCCCGGCACGGGCGTGCTGCGATTCGGTCTGCGGCCCGTCATTGGCATCGACCCGAATGCGCTGTCGCCGTGGTGGATGCAACGCCGACTCTTGCTGAGCGGCATCCGCGCGATTTCCCCGGCCGTGGACGTCACCAATTACGTGATGCTCGAGCTCGGTCATCCGATGCACGCCCACGACCACAGCCTGATCACCGGCGGCTTCAAGGTTCGCTTCGCGGAGCCGGGAGAGACAGTCGTCACGCTCGACGACATCGAGCGCAAGCTCGACCCTCGTGACGTGCTCATCGTCGACGACGTCGCGACCGCCGCGATCGGCGGCATCATGGGTGCAGGCACCACCGAGGTGCGTGACACCACCACCGACCTGATGCTGGAGGCGGCGGTGTGGGATCCCGCCGCGGTCTCGCGCACCGCGCGTCGCCTGCATCTCACGAGCGAATCGGGCAGGCGCTACGAACGGACGGTGGATCCGGCCGTATCGGTCGCTGCCCTCGATCGAGCCGCCACTCTGCTCGCCGACATCGCGGGCGGCACAATCGAACCCAAGCTGACCGACTGGCGCGGTGACCCGCCACGCGAGGACTGGTCGCAGCCTCCAGTCAGCATGGCCGTCGACCTGCCGGACCGCATCGCAGGCGTCGATTACGCCGACGGCACCACACGGCGCAGGCTGAGCCAGATCGGCGCCGAGGTGGCGACCGACGGCGACCAATTGACGGCCACCCCGCCGAGCTGGCGGCCCGACCTGCGCGAGCCCGCCGACCTCGTGGAGGAGGTGCTGCGACTGGAGGGTCTCGAGATCATCCCGTCGGTGCTGCCACAGGCGCCGGCCGGGCGTGGCCTCACCGCCATCCAGAAGCGCCGCCGTGCGATCGGAAAGTCGTTGGCGCTCAACGGCTATGTCGAAATCCTGCCAACGCCCTTCTTGCCTGCCGGCGTCTTCGACCAGTGGGGACTGCCCGCTGATGATCCGCGCCGCAACACGACTCACGTGCTCAACCCGTTGGAGTCCGACCGCCCGGCGCTGGCGACGACGCTGCTGCCGGGGCTGCTGGAAGCCTTGGGGCGCAACGTGTCCCGCGGTGCGGTCGATGTTGCGCTGTACGCGATTCAGCAAGTCGTCGAGCCGACTTCGGATACGCGTGCCGTCGACCGCATCCCGAACAATCGCAGGCCCACCGACGAGGAGATCGCGGTACTCGACGCGTCCTTGCCTGTACAGCCGCAGCACGTCGGCGTGGTGTTGGCAGGATTGCGTGAGCCGGCGGGCCCATGGGGTCCCGGGCGACCGGTGGAGGCACATGATGCGTTCGAGGCGGTCCGCGTCATCGGGCGTGCCGCCGGTGTCGAGCTGACGCTGCGGCCCGCACAGCATCTGCCGTGGCATCCCGGCCGCTGCGCCGAGGTGCTCGTCGGCGATGTGGTTGTTGGCCACGCGGGACAGCTGCACCCTGCGGTGGTGGAACGGTCGGGCCTGCCGAAGGGCACCTGTGCGGTCGAGCTTGACCTGGACGCCATCCCGCTGACCGAGGCACTGGCCGCGCCCGCCGTGTCGCCGTTCCCGGCGGTGTTCCAGGACGTCAGCCTGATCGTCGGAGCGGACGTCGCCGCGCAGTCCGTGGTCGACGCGGTGCGCGAAGGCGCAGGCGAGTTGCTCGAGGACGTCCGGCTGTTCGACGTCTATACCGGCCCGCAGATCGGCGACGGCCGCAAGTCGGTGACACTGGCCCTGCGATTCCGCGCCGCCGATCGCACGTTGACCGAGGACGAGGCCAGCGCGGCGCGCGATGAGGCGGTCAAGAGCGCCGCCGACCGCGTCGGCGCTATTCAGCGTGCCTAGCGCGCCGAAACTGCGGGGAGATCGCAGAACTGCCCGATTCTCGATCTGACCGCAGTCTGGCGAGATGTGAGAATTGATTTGCAACAGTCTGCATAACCATGCAGAATCGCTGCATGACGTCTGTCGCTGTGGCCGGTGCCAGCGGATATGCCGGTGGAGAGATCCTGCGGCTGCTTCTCGGCCATCCCGCCTATGCCGACGGGCGGCTGACCATCGGCGCGCTGACGGCCGCGGCGAGCGTAGGTACCACGGTCGCCGAACATCATCCACACCTGCTTCCGCTGGCAGGCCGGGTGCTCGAGGCGACCGACATCGACGTACTGGCCGGCCACGACGTCGTGTTCCTGGCGCTGCCGCATGGGCACTCCGCGGCGTTGGCCGAGCAGCTCGCTCCCGACACCGTGGTCATCGACTGCGGGGCCGACTTCCGGCTGACCGATTCGGCGGCGTGGGAGAAGTTTTACGGCTCGGCCCACGCGGGTAGCTGGCCCTACGGGCTGCCCGAGCTGCCTGGCGCACGCGACCGACTGCGCGACGCCAAGCGGATAGCCGTTCCTGGCTGCTATCCGACCGCGGCCCTGCTGGCACTGTGGCCCGCTGTCGCAGAGGACCTCATCGAGCCTGCGGTCACGGTCGTCGCCGTCAGCGGCACCTCCGGAGCGGGCCGGGCCGCCAAGGCCGACCTGCTCGGCTCGGAGGTCATCGGGTCGGCCCGCGCCTACAACATCGGCGGAAAGCACCGGCACACCCCGGAGATCGCGCAGGGCCTCAAAGCCCTGACCGACAAGGATGTCACCGTGTCTTTCACGCCGGTGCTGATCCCGGCGTCGCGTGGCATTCTCGCGACGTGCACCGCTCGCACCGGCACGCCGCTCTCGCAACTCCGCGCCGCCTACGAAAAGGCTTACGATGCAGAGCCTTTCGTGCACCTGCTGCCGGAGGGCCAGCTGCCGAAGACCGGCGCGGTGATCGGCAGCAACGCCGCTCAGTTGGCGGTTGCCGTCGATGAGGACGCGGAAACGTTCATTGCAATCGCGGCAATCGACAACCTTGTCAAGGGGACGGGCGGCGCGGCCATGCAGTCGATGAACCTCGCATTGGGTTGGCCGGAGACGGAAGGGCTTTCGATCGTGGGAGTGGCGCCATGACGGACATCACCGAAACCACGCGGCTCGTGCGGACGCAGGGCGTCACCGCGCCTGCGGGCTTTCGCGCCACCGGAATCGCGGCGGGCATCAAGGCTTCCAGTGCGCTCGACCTGGCCCTGGTGTTCAACGAAGGCCCCGATTACGCCGCCGCGGGCGTGTTCACCCGCAACAAGGTCAAGGCGGCGCCGGTGTTGTGGTCGCAACAGGTGCTGACCACCGGTCGGCTGCGGGCCGTGATTCTGAATTCCGGCGGCGCCAACGCCTGTACTGGCCCGCAGGGGTTCCAGGACACCCATGCCACTGCTGAAGCGGTCGCTGCAGCGCTGTCCGACTGGGGCACCGAAACCGGCGCCATCGAGGTCGCGGTCTGCTCGACCGGGCTGATCGGCGACCGGCTGCCGATGGATAAGGTGCTGGCCGGCGTGACCGAGGTGGTGCACGAGATGGCCGGCGGACTGACCGGCGGCGAGGAGGCCGCCCGCGCCATCATGACCACCGACACCGTGCCGAAACAGGTTGCGCTGCACCACAGTAACAAATGGACCGTCGGCGGCATGGCCAAGGGCGCAGGCATGCTCGCGCCGTCGCTGGCCACCATGCTCACCGTCATCACCACCGACGCTGTCGCCGACGCTGCGGCCCTCGACCACGCGCTGCGGAAGGCGACCGCACTCACCTTCGACCGCCTCGACGTCGACGGTAGCTGCTCGACCAACGACACCGTGCTGCTGCTGGCCTCCGGCGCCAGCGAGATCACACCCAGCCAAACGGAATTGGACGACGCGGTGCATAGAGTGTGCGACGATTTGTGCGCACAGTTGCAGGCTGACGCCGAGGGTGTCACCAAACGCGTCGTCGTCACCGTGACCGGTGCAGCGTCGGAGGACGACGCCTTGACCGCCGCGCGTGTGGTGGCCCGCGACAGCCTGGTCAAGACCGCGTTGTTCGGCTCCGATCCGAACTGGGGCCGGGTACTGGCGGCCGTCGGCATGGCACCGGTGACCCTCGACGCCGAGCGGATCAGCGTGTCGTTCAACGGTTCTCCGGTGTGCATCGACGGCACCGGCGCACCCGGCGCCCGCGACGTCGACCTGTCCGACCCCGAGATCGACGTCACCATCGATCTCGGGGTCGGAACGCAGTGGGCAAGCATCCGCACCACCGATCTGTCCCATGGCTACGTCGAAGAGAACTCGGCGTACAGCTCATGACCCTCGCGACGCCGGTCAAGGCGCAGGTGCTCGCGGCCGCGCTGCCATGGCTCAAACAGATGCACGACAAGATCATCGTGGTCAAGTACGGCGGCAATGCGATGACCGACGACGTACTGAAGTCCGCCTTCGCCGCCGATATGGTCTTCCTGCGTAACTGCGGCATCCATCCGGTCGTCGTGCACGGCGGCGGCCCACAGATCAGCAGCATGCTCAAAAGGCTTGGCATCGAAGGTGATTTCAAGGGCGGCTTCCGGGTCACCACGCCGGAAGTGCTCGACGTCGCGCGGATGGTGCTGTTCGGCCAGGTGGGGCGCGAGCTGGTGAATCTGATCAACGCGCATGGCCCGTACGCCGTCGGCGTCACCGGCGAGGATGCCCACCTGTTCACCGCGGTGCGGCGCAGTGTGACGGTCGACGGGGTAGCCACCGACATCGGTCTGGTCGGCGATGTCGAGAAGGTCGACGCCTGCGCGCTCCGCGATCTTATTGGCGCAGGCCGCATCCCGGTGGTTTCGACGATCGCTCCCGACACCGACGGCGTCGTGCACAACATCAACGCCGACACCGCCGCCGCCGCGCTGGCCGAAGCGCTCGGTGCCGAGAAGCTGGTCGTGCTGACCGACGTCGAAGGCCTGTACACCAGCTGGCCCGACCGGGATTCGTTGGTCAGCGAGATCGACACCGCCGCACTGACGCAACTGCTTCCGACACTGGAGACCGGCATGGTGCCCAAGATCGAGGCGTGCTTGCGCGCCGTCTCGGGCGGGGTGCCGAGCGCACACGTCATCGACGGCCGCGTCGAGCACTGCGTGCTGGTCGAGTTGTTCACCGACGAAGGGACGGGCACCAAGGTGGTGAGCGCATGACTCTCCAACAGCGTTGGGAAGCCGTGATGATGAACAACTACGGCACCCCGCCGCTTGCCTTGGCCAGTGGTGACGGCGCTGTGGTGACCGACGTCGACGGGAAGTCCTACATCGACTTGCTCGGCGGCATCGCAGTCAACATCCTCGGGCACCGCCATCCGGCCGTCATCGACGCCGTCACCCGCCAGCTCAACACGCTCGGGCACACGTCCAACCTGTATGCCACCGAACCCGGTATCGCGCTGGCTGAATCGCTCGTCGGCCTGCTCGGTGCCGATGCACGGGTGTTCTTCTGCAACTCCGGCACCGAGGCCAATGAGGTGGCCTTCAAGATCACCCGGCTTACCGGTCGCACGAAACTTGTTGCCGCCCATGGGGCTTTCCATGGCCGAACGATGGGCTCGCTCGCGCTGACGGGCCAGCCGTCCAAGCAGCAGCCGTTCGCGCCGCTGCCCGGCGACGTCACCCATGTTCCGTATGGCGACGTTGCCGCACTCGAAGCCGCCGTCGACGACGCGACCGCTGCCGTATTCCTGGAGCCGATCATGGGCGAGGGCGGCGTGGTCGTCCCGCCCGCCGGCTACCTGGTCGCGGCGCGCGAGATCACGTCCAAGCACGGCGCGTTGCTGGTCCTCGACGAAGTGCAGACCGGAATGGGCCGCACCGGAGCCTTTTTCGCGCACCAGCATGACGGGATCACGCCCGACATCGTCACCTTGGCCAAAGGGTTGGGCGGCGGACTGCCGATCGGCGCCTGCCTGGCGGTCGGCACGACCGGCGATCTGCTCACCCCCGGCCTGCACGGCAGCACGTTCGGCGGCAACCCGGTGTGCACCGCCGCGGCGCTCGCGGTACTCAAGGTGCTCGCCGACGACGATCTGATCGGCCGCGCCGACGTGCTCGGCAAGATGCTCAGCCACGGCATCGAATCGCTGGGCCATCCGCTCGTCGACTACGTCCGCGGCCGCGGACTGCTGCAAGGCGTTGTGTTGACGACCGAAGTTGCCAAACCCGTTGAGTCCGCCGCGCGTGAGGCCGGCTTCCTGGTGAACGCCGCCGCGCCTGACGTGATCCGGTTGGCGCCGCCGCTGGTCATCACCGAGGGCCAGATCGACGACTTCCTCAAGGCGCTTCCCGGCGTGCTGGACAAGGGCACCCAGTCATGACACGGCATTTCCTGCGCGACGACGACTTGACACCGGACGAACAGGCCGAGGTGCTGGCGTTGGCCGCCGAGCTGAAGAAGGACCCATTCAGCCGCCGCCCACTCGACGGGCCGCGCGGTGTCGCCGTCATCTTCGACAAGAACTCCACCCGCACCCGGTTCTCCTTCGAGATCGGCATCGCGCAACTCGGCGGACACGCGGTCGTGGTCGACGGCCGCAGCACCCAGCTCGGACGTGAGGAGACCCTGGAAGACACCGGCCGGGTGCTGTCCCGCTATGTCGACGCGATCGTGTGGCGCACGTTCGCCCAGGAACGCTTGACAGCCATGGCGTGCGGATCCAGTGTGCCCATCGTCAATGCGCTGTCCGATGAGTTCCATCCGTGCCAGGTGCTCGCCGATCTGCAGACCCTGGCCGAACGCAAGGGGGAGCTGAAGGGCTTGCGGCTGGCCTACTTTGGCGACGGTGCCAACAACATGGCGCACTCGCTGATGCTGGGCGGCGTCACCGCCGGCGTGCACGTCACCATCGCTGCGCCAGCGGGTTTCGAGCCCCACTCGGAATTCGTCGTCGCCGCCGAGCAACGCGCCCTGCAGACCGGTGCCACGGTACGGGTCACCAACGTCCCGAAAGCGGCTGCCAACGGTGCCGACGTCCTGGTCACTGACACGTGGACCTCGATGGGGCAGGAGAACGACGGGCTGGACCGGGTGGGGCCATTCCGCCCGTTCCAACTCAACGCCGATCTGCTGAGCCTGGCCGACCCAGAAGTGGTTGTGCTGCATTGCCTCCCGGCACACCGCGGATTCGAGATCACCGACGAGGTCATCGACGGACCGCAGAGCGCGGTGTGGGACGAGGCCGAGAACCGGCTGCACGCCCAAAAGGCGCTGCTGGTCTGGCTATTGGAACGATCCCAGTGACTTCCCGAAGACGAGCGCGAGTGAGGATCGCAGCGAGGTACGAGCGAGGACCGGAGCGAGCGGGAGTCGAGGCATGACTACAGCGACCCGGGTAGGGCGACAGGCCCGCATCGTTTCGATCCTGTCCTCGCAATCTGTGCACAGCCAAACCGAACTGGCCGCGATGCTGGCCGACGAAGGCATTGACGTCACCCAGGCCACGCTGTCGCGTGACCTCGAGGAACTCGGCGCCGTCAAACTACGCGGCGCGGACGGCGGCGTCGGCGTGTACATCGTGCCCGAGGACGGCAGCCCGGTGCGCGGGGTTTCCGGTGGCACCGAACGCATGTCACGCCTGCTGGGCGAACTGCTTGTGTCCACCGACGCCAGCGGCAACCTCGCCGTGCTGCGCACCCCGCCCGGCGCGGCCCACTACTTGGCCAGCGCGATCGACCGCGCCGCACTGCCCTACGCGGTCGGCACCGTCGCCGGCGACGACACCATCCTCGTGGTGGCGCGTGAGCCGATGACCGGCGCTGAACTGGCCGCGAAGCTGGAAAGCATCCAACAAAAGGAGATTGGGTAAATGTCCGAGCGCGTCATCCTGGCGTATTCCGGTGGTTTGGACACCTCGGTGGCGATCAGCTGGATCGGCAAGGAGACCGGACGTGAAGTCGTCGCGGTCGCAATCGATCTCGGCCAGGGCGGCGAGGACATGGAGGTGGTCCGCAAGCGGGCACTCGACTGCGGCGCGGTCGAGGCGGTCGTCGTCGACGCCAAGGACGAGTTCGCCGAGGAGTACTGCCTGCCCGCCATCAAATCCAATGCGCTGTACATGGACCGCTACCCGCTGGTGTCGGCGCTGTCCCGGCCGCTGATCGCCAAGCACCTGGTGGCCGCGGCGCGCGAGCACGGCGGCGGCATCGTCGCACACGGCTGTACAGGAAAGGGTAACGACCAGGTTCGCTTCGAGGTTGGCTTCGCTTCGCTGGCACCGGATCTCGAGGTGCTGGCTCCGGTCCGCGACTACGCGTGGACTCGGGAGAAGGCCATCGCGTTCGCTGAGGAGAACGCGATCCCGATCAATGTCACGAAGCGCTCGCCATTTTCGATCGACCAGAACGTGTGGGGCCGCGCCGTGGAAACCGGTTTCCTCGAGCATCTGTGGAACGCACCGACCAAGGACGTCTACGACTACACCGAGGACCCGACCGTCAACTGGAACACACCCGACGAGGTGATCGTCGGATTCGAAAAGGGTGTACCGGTGTCGATCGACGGCAAGCAGGTGACCGTCCTGCAGGCCATCGAGGAACTCAACGAGCGTGCCGGTTCGCAGGGCGTCGGCCGGCTCGACGTCGTCGAGGATCGGCTGGTCGGTATCAAGAGCCGCGAAATCTACGAGGCACCAGGCGCGATGGTGCTCATCACGGCGCATACCGAGCTCGAGCACGTAACGCTGGAGCGCGAACTCGGCCGGTTCAAGCGGAACACCGATCAGAAGTGGGGCGAGCTGGTGTACGACGGCTTGTGGTACTCGCCGCTGAAGTCCGCGCTGGAGGCGTTCGTCGCCAAAACCCAGGAGCATGTGTCGGGCGAGATCCGGATGGTGCTGCATGGCGGGCACATTGCGGTCAACGGCAGGCGCAGCTCCGAGTCGCTGTACGACTTCAACCTCGCCACCTACGACGAGGGCGACACTTTTGACCAGTCGGCGGCGAAGGGCTTCGTGCATGTACACGGCCTGTCGTCGAAGATCTCGGCGCGACGGGACCTCGCCGGCCAGTGAGCACCAACGAAGGCTCGCTGTGGGGCGGCCGGTTCGCCGACGGTCCGTCCGACGCCCTTGCCGCGCTGAGCAAGTCGACGCACTTCGACTGGGTGTTGGCGCCGTACGATGTCGCCGCGTCGAAGGCGCACGCGCGCGTGCTGTTTCGGGCGGGTCTGCTGACCGAGGAGCAGCGCGACGGTCTGCTCGCCGGTCTGGACAGCCTGGGCGAAGACGTGGCCGACGGCAGCTTCGGTCCGCTGGTCACCGACGAGGATGTGCACGGCGCGCTTGAGCGCGGGCTGATCGATCGCGTCGGAGAGGACCTCGGGGGGCGGCTGCGCGCGGGCCGGTCGCGAAATGACCAGGTGGCCACTCTATTTCGGCTGTGGCTGCGCGACGCGATCCGCCGGGTCGCCGATGGTGTTCTCGACGTCGTCAACGCGCTGGCGACCCAGGCGGCCGCGCATCCGACGGCGATCATGCCGGGCAAGACGCACCTGCAGTCCGCGCAACCGGTTCTGCTCGCACATCATCTGCTCGCACACGCGCATCCGCTGCTGCGCGATGTGGACCGTATCGCCGACCTCGACAAGCGGGCGGCGGTCTCGCCGTACGGATCGGGGGCATTGGCGGGGTCGTCGCTGGGCCTTGATCCCGACGCGATCGCCGACGAACTCGGCTTCGACGCGGCGGCCGACAACTCGATCGACGCGACCGCGGCCCGCGACTTCGCCGCGGAGGCGGCATTCGTGCTGTCGATGATCGGAGTCGACCTATCACGGCTGGCCGAGGACATAATCCTCTGGAGCACAACGGAATTCGGATACGTCACGCTGCACGACTCGTGGTCGACGGGCAGCTCGATCATGCCGCAGAAGAAGAATCCCGACATCGCGGAGCTGGCCCGCGGTAAGTCCGGCAGGCTGATCGGGAACCTGACCGGGTTGCTGGCAACGCTCAAGGCGCAGCCGCTGGCCTACAACCGCGACCTGCAAGAGGACAAGGAGCCGGTGTTCGACTCGGTGCTGCAGCTAGAGCTGCTGCTGCCGGCGATGGCGGGCCTCGTAGGCACGCTGCGGTTCGATGTCGACCGGATGGCCGAGCTGGCGCCGTTGGGCTACACGTTGGCCACCGATGTCGCGGAATGGCTTGTGCGCAGGGGAGTGGCGTTCCGGGTCGCGCACGAGGCGGCCGGTGCGGCGGTGCGTGCCGCCGAGGCCCGCGGCGTCGGCTTGGAGGATCTCGAGGACGCCGAGCTCGCCGAGATCCATCCGGAACTGACCGGAGAGGTGCGCGAGGTGCTCACGGTCGACGGGTCGGTCAACTCGCGCGACGCCCGGGGCGGTACGGCGCCCATCCAGGTCGCCAAGCAGCTCGGCGTCGTCCGCGACACAGCCGACCGGCTCCGGGCTCGGCTGCGGCGCTAGTCGTTCTGACGAGCAAGACCACCTCTTCCTGCGAGTTCGTCGCTGCTCCTCCCTCGCAGGGGTGAACTCAACCACACCCGAAGGTGATCCCAATCCCCCGCCTGAGCGATGGATCGCCATGTGGGTTGGCCCGAAACTGTGTGTACGCGCAACCAGCGCAAACCACTGACCAGACCGAGGGAGAACCTCATGAGCATCATCAAGAATCGGAAGAAGTCGGGCACCGCCGCACTCGGTGCGGCTGCCGCGGCGGCACCGGCGGTCGTGATTCCGCTTCTGCTCTTCGGCCCCGGGATCGCCCCGGCCTACGCAGACGGAATGGGTCCCACTCCAGCCCCGGTACCCAGTCCATCGCGCTCCGAGATCCTAGAGCCCCCGCCGTGGTTAACGGACGACATCACTCGCAATTGGCTCGCGGATTACGTGCGTCTCGTGGGGCCGCGGTCGGCGCCGCCTGCGCCTTCGTCCACTGACGTAATTGGCGACATCATCGTAGACGTGGGGGAAGCTGTGGCCCCCACCCTTCCCGGCCCTTCCGCCGTTGTCCCCGTCCTTCCCGCAGGCGAATTTCCGCATTAAACCTGAACCGTCGTCAGGACGGGGCCCGCGTGTCACAGATCGCGGTCGGTGACCACGCCGCTAAGCATCGCCTTTTCGACAAGGCGTGCCCTCTTGTTGGGATGCGGGTTCTCGTCCAGCGCGAATTTCGTAAACAGCGCGCGCAAATGCGTTTTCACGGTTTCGGTGCTGATGTACAGCTCGTCGGCGATCTGCTGATTCGACGTGGGGACGGTATACGCAGAGCCGCCCTTATAGGGCCGACAGAGTGCGACGAGCACCTTGAGCTGCGCGTCGGTGAGCGAACTGCGCGTGGGGATTCCGCCTGCGGCGCTCGTCATCGTTAACGCCGGGCGGATGGCGTCGCGAAACGTCAGCACGTATTCGCCGATGCATATTTTGTCACCGGAGCGCAAAAGACGCCGTCCGGTGATCCGCTCACCGTTGACGAATGTGCCGTTACGCGACAGCCCGTCATCGATGACGGTCCAGTTGCTATCCACCGATTCGATGATCGCGTGCAGTCGCGAGACGGTGCTATCGGCCTCTAGCGGGATGGTGGCGTCTGGCGATCGCCCGATGCTGACCCGTTCGGCTGCATCGAGTACGTGCTCGTGGATGCGGCCGTGCTCGTCGGCGAACTGCAGCGCCGGCCCGAGGCTCATGACTGCCTCACGACCTTCAGTTTAGCTACTTCGACCTGAAAAACCCGCGTCGGTGTTGAGCGGGGGTGTCGGGTTGTGGCGGTTCGGTGGTGTGGGTGGCCCTGGTGTTTTCGGTCATGCGGTGAGTGCGCTGATCTTGACGAGGTTGTGGGCTAAGACGCCGTGGCCGACCCAGATCCGGGTTCCTTCGGTGGTGTCGATGCGGGCGCGGTCCCATCCGTAGCCGCGTTTGAGGGTGCTGATGCGGCCTTCACATCCGGTGCGCCACTTGATGGTTCGCCGGAATGCGGGTCGGTGTTCCTGGCTGCGGCGGGTGGCGCCGGGTCGGCCTTTGCGGGGGATGACGACGTTGCGGACGCCTAGTTTGTGCAGGGCGTCGTCGACGCGTTTCTCGCCGTAGCCGCGGTCGGCGGTGACGGTGCGCGGTGTTCGGCCGGTGCGGGTGATGACCCGCTCGACCGCGGGCGCCAGTTGCGGGGCATCGGGCGGGTTGCCCATCTCGACACTGTGATCGACGATGACGCCGTCGTCGTTGTCAGTGACCTGGGCTTTGTGGCCGAACTCGACCGGCTTGCCCAAGCGGCCCTTGGCGATCGGGCGCGCGTGCGGGTCGTGCAGGCTGACCCGCCGGGTGGCGCCGTCGGGAGTGGTGCCGACCAGTCGCTGCCGGGTCTGTGCGGCGATCTGGCGGGTCGCGGCCACCAGCTTGGTCAGGTCGTTGACCGCACGCACGAGTCGGCCGCGACGCCGGCCAGCTGCCGCGTCGTGCTCGCCGCGAGCACGCAGTTGGGCGGCCTTGGTGGTGGCGCGGCGCACCGCCCGGTTGGCGTTGACCAGCAGGCGCGCGGCATCGCGTGCGGCGGTTTCGGCCAGCTCGGCCAGCTCACCGGTGGTCTTCAGCACCGCGGCCTTGGCCTCGTCACGGCCCAGTGCGGCGCGAGACCGCAGTTTCGCCGCGATCGCGTGTGCCCGCTTTCCCGCCGCGCGCGATCTGTCACGCACCCGGGTTCCGACCGCGCCGCCGGCGGCCTGGATCCGCCGACCCGTCGCGGCGATTCGCCGTATCGCCTTGGCCAGCAACCCGGAATCGGTCGGATAGCACACGTTGGCCGGGACCACCGTGGTGTCCGCACGTAACCGGTTGGTGCGCAACAGCTTCGCCTCGGCGGCCTTCACCAGCAGTGCCTCGTTGAGCCCGTCGACCGCCGCACTGCCGCACCGGGTGGTCAGCTTCATCAACGTCGTCGGATGCGGCACCGACCCATCCAGCGGAATCCGGCAGAACCGCCGCCAGGTGATCGAATCACTGACCTCCCGACACAGCGACTCATAACCCAGCCGGTACCGAAACTTCAGAAACATCAACCGCAGATAAGTCTCCATCGGCGTGGACCGACGCCCGATCCGTGGATCGAAGAACGCCACGAACGGGGCGAAGAACACCGGATCATCGAGCAACCCGTCGACCCGCGCCAACTCGTCGGGCAACTTCAACAACTCCGCAGGAAGCACTGCCTCCCACAGCGACACCTGATCGCCTACAGTACGAAACACGATGGCCTCAATCCCTTCTTACCCAAGGGCTTGAGGCCATCCTTCCTGTTCAACACCGTCAACCCGCGGATCAACGCGCCGACTTTTTCAGGTCGAAGTAGCTAGCCATCGGCCGCGGCCAGCCACGCTTCTTCAAGAGATTCCTTGCGAGCCAGCAGCTCCTGCAGCTCGGAATTGAGCTGGCCAAGCCGAACATGATCCGAAGCCGCTTCGGCCATCGACTCATGCAACGCGGCGATTTGGTCGTCAAGCTTCCCGAGCTGCCCTTCGATGCGGGCCATCTCCTTGCCGGCCCTACGCTCGCGTGCCGACGCCGACTCACCACGCTGCGTCGGCGTCGAAGCCGTCACAGCCCCAGACGCTGCCGTCGCCCGGTCCGCAAGATACTGCTCGATGCCGCCAGGCAACAGATCGCAGCGGCCACCGCCGGTCAACGCATACGTCACGTCGCTGACGCGCTCGAGGAAGTACCGGTCGTGCGTGACGACGATCAGCGTCCCCGGCCAGCCGTCCAAATAGTCCTCGATAACAGTCAGCGTGTCGATGTCCAGGTCGTTGGTCGGCTCGTCGAGCAACAACACGTTCGGCTCGTCGAGAAGTAGCCGCAGGAACTGCAGCCGGCGCCGCTCGCCACCCGACAGGTCGGCCAGCCGCGTCGTCAGCTTGTCGCCGGTGAACCCGAAATCCCGCAACAACGTATCGGCGCTGATCTCCCGGCCGCCCGTCAATTCGGTTACGCGGCGCCGGTTCTCGACCGCGTCCAAGACCCGGTTCGCTCCATCCAGCTCGGCGAGGGCCTGGCTCAGATAGCCGATCTTCAGCGTGGTGCCTCGCTTGATGGTGCCGGCCGCGGGCTGCAATTCGCTGGTCAACAGCCGCAGCACCGAGGTCTTTCCGCTGCCGTTCACGCCGACGAGTCCGATCCGCGCGCCCGGCCCGATCGACCAGTCGACGCCGTCCAGTACCACGGTGGACCCGACCTCCAGCCGAACCCGGTGTAGATCGAACACGTCTTTACCCAGTCGGGTGGTGGCAAAGCGTTGCAGCACAAGCGAATCCCGCGGCGGCGGCTCGTTGGCGATCAACTCGTTCGCCGCTTGGATTCGGAACTTGGGCTTCGACGTCCGTGCCGGCGGCCCGCGCCGCAGCCAGGCCAGTTCCTTACGCATCAGATTCTGACGACGGGCCTCCGTGTTGGCGGCTAGCCGCATCCGCTCGGCTCGGGTCAACACGTAGGCCGCATACCCGCCGTCATATGCGTCGACCGCACCGCCGTGCACTTCCCACGTCCGCGTGCACACCGCATCCAGGAACCAGCGGTCGTGACTGACGACCACCAGCGCCTTGGCCCGCCGACTATTGAGGTGCGAGGCGAGCCATCCGATCACCTCGACGTCGAGATGGTTGGTCGGCTCGTCAAGCACCAGCACGTCGTGCCCACCAAGCAGCACCTCGGCCAGCGCCACCCGGCGACGCTCACCACCCGACAGCCTGCTCACCTCTGCGTCGAGCTCGACACCGGACAACAGCTGCGAAACGACCGCACGGGTGTCCGGCTCGGCTGCCCACACATGGTCCGGCCTGCCACCGACGATGACGTCCCGGACAGTGGCGCCAAGGAGCTCGTCGCCCTGCCGCAAATACCCCACGGACAGGCCGGAGGTGTGCGTGACCCGGCCGGAGTCGGGCTGCCGGGTCTCGGTCAACACCTGCAGCAGGGTGGTCTTGCCGTCGCCGTTGCGCCCGACGACGCCGATCGCGTCACCGTCCTCGACACCCAGGCTGACCTCGTCGAGCAGGGTGCGGGTGCCGTAGCCGACGGTCGCGCGCTCGACGTTGATCAGATTCGCCATCAGGCGCCGATGATATGTGGGCGGCGTGCCATGATGACCACGGCAGTCGGGGGACTGACGTGGCAATAAGGGGCGTGGGCGTGGTGGACCTGTCGGCTATAACCAGGCCAGTGGGGCGGCTGGTGGCTACCGCGCAGAACGGGCTGGAAGTTCTCCGGTACGGCGGCCTGGAAACCGGGGCCGTGCCGTCGCCGTTCCAGATGATCCAGAGTGTCGCGATGTACCGGCTGCGGCGCTACTTCCCACCGGACGCCCGGCCCGGGGCCAAGCGGCCAGGGCCGCCGGTTCTGATGGTGCACCCGATGATGATGTCGGCCGACATGTGGGACGTCACCCGCGACGATGGTGCGGTCGGCATCCTGCACAAGGCCGGCATCGACCCGTGGGTCATCGACTTCGGCTCACCGGACAAGGTCGAGGGCGGCATGGACCGGAACCTCGCCGACCACGTCGTCGCGCTGAGCGAGGCCATCGACACCGTCAAAGAGGTCACCGGCCGCGACGTCCATCTGGCCGGCTACTCCCAGGGCGGGATGTTCGCGTACCAGACCGCGGCCTACCGCCGGTCGAAGGACCTCGCCAGCATCGTCGCGTTCGGGTCCCCGGTCGACACCCTCGCCGCATTGCCGATGAACATGCCCGCCAGTTTCGCGCCGGCCGCCGCGAATTTCATGGCCGACCATGTGTTCTCGCGCATCGACATCCCTGGGTGGCTGGCGCGCACCGGCTTCCAGATGCTCGACCCCATCAAGACCGCGCAGTCACGGCTTGACTTCTTGCGCCAGCTGCATGATCGCGAGGCGCTGCTGCCGCGTGAACAGCAGCGCCGATTCCTCGCTTCCGAGGGTTGGATCGCGTGGTCAGGACCCGCGATCGCCGAGCTGCTCAAGCAGTTCATCGCGCATAACCGGATGATGAGCGGCGGCTTCTCGATTCACGGCGACCTAGTGACACTGTCCGACATCGACTGCCCGGTGCTGGCGGTCGTCGGCGAGGTCGACGACATCGGGCAACCCGCCTCGGTCCGCGGCATCAAACGGGCCGCGCCACAGGCCGATGTGTACGAATTCCTCATTCGTGCAGGACATTTCGGCCTCGTAGTGGGGTCGAAGGCTTCGACGCAGACCTGGCCGGCCGTCGCGCAGTGGGTCAAGTGGATCGACGGCACCGGCGATATGCCCCACGGGGTTTCGCCGATGGCGCTGCAGCCCGCCGAACACGCCGAAAGCGGCGTCTCGCTCTCGTCCCGGGTGGCACACGGCACCGCGGCCGCCACCGAGATGGCCTTCAGCCTGGCGCGAACCGCCGCCGACGCCATCGTGGCGGCGAACAAGTCAGCGCGAACGCTTGCCATCGAGACGTATCGCACGCTGCCCCGGCTCGCGCGCCTCGGCCAGATCAACGACCACACCCGAATCTCGCTTGGCCGCATCATGTCCGAGCAGGCCCGCGACGTACCCGAAGGGGAGTGCCTGCTGTTCGACGGCCGCGTCCACACCTTTGAAGCGGTGGACCGCCGAATCAACAACGTCGTCCGCGGCCTGATCGAGGTCGGTGTGCGCCAGGGTGCGCACGTCGGCGTGTTGATGGAGACCCGACCCAGCGCGCTCGTCGCGATCGCGGCGCTGTCGCGGCTTGGCGCGGTTGCGGTCTTGATGCCGCCCGACGTCGACCTGGCCGCCGTCGCGCGGTTGGGAGGGGTGTCCGAGATCATCGCCGACCCCAGCAATCTCGAGGCGGCCCGCCGACTGGACATGCGGGTGCTGGTGCTCGGCGGCGGCGAATCGCGCGACCTGCACCTGCCTGAACACGTCGACGTCGTCGACATGGAAAAGATCGACCCCGACGTCGTCGACCTGCCCGGCTGGTACCGGCCGAATCCGGGGCTCGCGCGTGACCTCGCGTTCATCGGGTTCAGCGCCATCGGCGGCGAACTCGTCGCCCGCCAGATCACCAACTACCGATGGGCGCTGTCCGCGTTCGGCACGGCGTCGGCAGCCAACCTCGGCCGCGGCGACACCGTCTACTGCCTCACCCCGCTGCATCACCAGTCCGGGTTGCTGGTGAGCCTCGGCGGTGCAGTGGTCGGCGGCTCCCGCATCGCGCTGTCGCGGGGGTTGCGCCCGGACCGGTTCTTGCAAGAGATCCGTCAGTACGGCGTGACGGTGGTGTCGTACACCTGGGCGATGCTGCGTGAGGTCATCGACGATCCCGCGTTCTCGCTGACCGGCAGCCACCCGGTGCGGCTGTTCATCGGTTCCGGCATGCCGACGGGTCTGTGGAAGCGTGTGTGCGAGGTGTTCGCGCCCGCGCATGTGGTGGAGTTCTTCGCCACCACCGACGGGCAGGCGGTGCTGGCCAACGTGTCGGGCGCCAAGCTGGGTAGCAAGGGCAGGGCCCTGCCAGGCGGCGGCGACGTCGAACTGGCCGCCTACGACGCCGAGGACGACCTGATCCTCGAGGACGATCGCGGATTCGTCCGCAGAGCCGACACGAACGAGGTCGGCGTGCTGCTGGCCCATCCGCGCGGTCCCGTGGATCCGACGGCATCGGTCAAACGCGGCGTGTTCGCGCCCGCCGACACCTGGGTGTCCACCGAATACCTCTTCCGCCGCGACGAGGACGGCGATTACTGGCTCGTCGACAACCGTGGCGCGGTCATCCACACGGAGCGCGGCACGGTCTATGCCTCACCCGTCAACGATGCTGTCGGCCGGCTCGGCGCGGTGGATCTGGCCGTGACGTACGGGGTGGACGCGAATGGCCACCAGCTCGCCGTCACCGCGTTGGCGTTGTGTCCTGGTGGCAGCATTCCGTCGGCCGATCTGAACGAGGCCCTGGCCGATCTGCCGGTCGGCAACCCGCCCGACATCGTGCATGTGGTGCCGGAGATGAAGCTCAGCGCGTCCTATCGACCTCTGGTCAGCCCGCTGCAGGCCGAGGGGATCCCCAAGCCGTCGCGTAACGCCTGGTATTTGGATCCCGATACGAATCGGTACAAGCGCTTGACCGTCGCGGTACGGACCGAGATCGCCGGCGCCCAACAATGAGCCGTGCCTTGCGGCCGGGTCGCTGTTAGGCTCCCGCTGGCGGCAGGAGGAGTAAATGACATTGCAGACCAGTAATCTGCGGCGTGCAGTCAAGGGTGTCGTGGCCAGCGGCGCTATGGCCGCTGGTCTCCTCACTGGTTTCGGTGCGGCGACGGCGTTCGCCGAGCCCGTTGAGAGCTGCACAGGGGAGGAATGCCACAAGACCGACCCAGTGGACCCGGCTGCGCAGGCTGCCGCCCCACCGGTCATGACGGCCGACCAGGCGCTTGCCATCATCGCCCAGGATTACGACACGGGCGAGGGCGGCGGTCAGCTCTCGACGCTGATCCACGACGTGCTAAAACTTCGCGCCCTGGGCTTCAAGCCCTCGAATGCGAACAAGGAAGCGATCACGAAGGCGTTGGATTACCGACCGAACCAGGCTCCGCTCATCGAGGCTTTGAAGGAGACGCTGGCCTACCAGCACAGACTGCAGGCGATGCAGCAGAACGCCAACAACGGCCAGCAGCAGCCGGGGTACGGCTTCGGCATCGGCCAGCCAGCGCCGGGCGTGCCACCCCAGCCTGGCCAGAACTCGGGCGTAATCCTCGGAGTCGGCTAGCCTACGGCCGTGGTCGACGAAAAACTGCTGAGCATCCTCGTCTGTCCGGAAGATCGTGGGCCGCTGTTGCTGGTCGACGGCGAGTTTCTGTACAACCCGCGGCTTCGCCGCGCATACCGCATCGAGGACGGCATCCCGGTACTGCTCATCGACGAGGCGGTCGCGGTGACCGATGACGCCGAGCACCAGCGGCTGCTGGACCGAGCCTCAGGTCAGTCCGGGTAGATCGCCGGTCAGATAGCGCTGCAGGTTGGGCGCGATGGTTTCGGCGATCTGGTCGACCGGCAGCGATTTGAACGGGTCCAATTCCAGGATGTAACGGGCCATTACGACGCCCACTAACTGCGACGCGACGAACTGGATGCGGATGGGCCCGCTGCCCGGCGGATTGTCGACGCGGGTTCCGACCTCCTGAGTAATCACTTCTTGCAGAAACGAACGAATCAGCGTGACGTCGTTGCCGGCCAGCAGGGATCGCAGTTCTGCGATGAAGCCCTTGCCCATTTCGGAATCCCACAACGCCAACAGGATCGACGGCAGCGTGTGGCCGAGTTGCTCGACCGGGACTTCACGCAGCGGTCCGATCACCTGCATCGGGTCGATCGGAATGTGGATCGCCGCGGCGAACAGTTGGGTCTTGGTGCCAAAGTAGTGGTGCACCAACGCGGGGTCGACACCCGCGTCCTTCGCGATGGCACGGATCGATGACTTGTCAATGCCGTTGCGGGCAAACAGGTTACGGGCGCTGGTGAGGATGCGCTCGCGGGTGTCGGACGTTCCGGGCGGGCGTCCGGGACGTTTGCGTTCGAGTTCGGCAGTCACCCTATGGCGTCCGTCTCCGCAACGTCGCTGCCGCCAGGCACAGGGCGACGAGGGCACACCCCATCACCACGATGATGTCGCGCACCGCCGTTGCGGTGAGCTCCGGATGCGCACCGACCTGCTGCAGCGCCTCCAACGCGTAGCTGGCGGGCATCACATTGCTGATCCATTCCAACCAGTCTGGCATCAGCGCACGGGGAACGATGATCCCGGCCAACAGCAGTTGCGGCGCGATCACCAGCGGCATGAACTGCACGGCCTGAAACTCGGTGCGCGCGAACGCACTACACAACAGGCCGAGGCCCACACCTAGCACCGCGTTCACGATCGCGATCACGAACACCCACACCGGACTGCCCGCGGTGTCAAAGCCGAGCACCCAGAACGCCGTGATGCACGTCAGGGTCGCCTGGACCGCCGCGGCGATCCCGAACGCGGTCCCGTACGCGGCGAGCAGGTCCAGCCGGCGAAGCGGTGTGGTCAGGATCCGTTCCAGCGTCCCCGACGCCCGTTCCCGCTGCATTGTGATCGACGTGATGAGGAACATCACGAACAGTGGGAACAGGCCCAACAGGATCAGGCACGCATTGTTGAATCCATTCGGCACCCCCGGCCGAGTGGGCACATTCTGGAACATGAAGTACATCAGCGTGATGATCAGGCTCGGCACAAGCAGCATCATCGCGATCGTCCGGTGGTCGGCGGCGAGCTGACGCAGGATTCGCGCGGTGGTGGCGGCGTAGCCCTGAAGCGTTATCCGGGTGCGGCTGCGGTGCTGCGCCGGATGATGGACAGAAACGCTTCCTCCAGTGACGTGCATCCTGTCTCCTCTCGTAGTCGGTCCGGGGTGATGTGAGCGAGCAGATGCCCGTCGCGCATCAGCAACAGGTCGCCGCAGCGGTCCGCCTCGTCCATGACGTGGCTGGATACCAGCAGCGTTATTCCGCTCTTCGCCAGGGTGTTGAACTGCTCCCACAGGTCGGCGCGCAGTACCGGGTCGAGCCCGACGGTGGGTTCGTCGAGCACGAGCAGATCGGGTTGGCAGACCAGCGCGCAGGCCAACGAGGCTCGCGTCCGCTGCCCGCCAGAAAGATTGCCGCACAGCGCCGTTCGATGATCGCTCAGCCCAACAGCATCGATGGCAGCGTCGGCAGCGCGTGAATCCATGCCGTACAACGTGGCGAAGTAGCGGACGTTGTCGACGATTCGAAGATCGTCGTAGATTGTGGGGTCCTGGGGCATGTATCCGACCCGTCGGCGCAGGGGAGCCGATCCGGCGGGATGGCCCAGCACCGTGACGGATCCGGCAGTGACGATCTGCGTGCCGACGATGGATCGCATCAGGGTGGTCTTGCCGCACCCCGACGGGCCGAGAAGCCCGGTGATCGTGCCGCGCGCGATCTGCACCGACAGATCGTGTACGGCCGGCCGTTTGCCGCGGATGACACGGAGATGGTCGATGACGATGACCGGTTCGACACCGCGTCGCAGTAATTCATCACTCGATGAAGTCATCATACGATGAATAATCCTCCCCGATTCCCGGTGTGTCAACGGTCGCAGGCAGAATCTCTCCGGTGGGTGCAGATCTGTTGGCCGTCGATCCCGTTGCTGCAGCTCAGCGGCTATTGGGAGCGGCGCTCACCGGGCGCGGCGTCAGCGCCATGATCGTCGAGGTGGAGGCCTACGGCGGCCCGCTCGACGGGCCCTGGCCCGATGCCGCGTCGCACTCGTTTCGCGGCCGCGGTGGTCGAAACCTGGTGATGTTCGGCCCCGCCGGGCGGCTGTACACGTACCGCAGTCACGGCATTCACGTCTGCGCCAACGTGGTGTGCGCTTTCGATGGCGTCGCGGGCGCGGTCCTGCTGCGGGCGGCGGCGGTCGAGGCCGGCCTCGATACGGCGCAGGCCCGGCGCGGTGATATGACGCGGCCGGTCGCGTTGGCGCGTGGACCCGGCAATCTGTGCTCGGCTGTCGGAATCACCATGGACGACAATGGAATTGACCTATTCGATCCGAAGAGCCCGGTTCGTTTGACCCTTGGCGAGGATCACGCGGGCATCAGTGGCCCGCGCGTCGGAGTCAGCAAGGCCGCCGACCGGCCGTGGCGTTTTTGGTTGGCCGGCAGGCCGGAGGTGTCGCCGTATCGGCGGAGCCCGCGCGCACCGGCTCCCGGCGAGAGTGACTAATCCGTCGACAGCGTCAGGGCGGGCGGTTTGAGCCGGGCGCACGTCGGGCCGCCGCATTCGTCGGTGAGGCCGATCCTCGCGATCACCTGCTCAGCGCCGGCGAACGGCTCCAGGTCGGCGAGCATCAGTTTGGCCCGTCGGAACATGCCGAAGGTCCCGTCCTCACCGACGTCGCCCCAGGTGAGATAGATGAACCGGTCGCCAGGCCTGCCCTGCACCGCCGCACCGCGAAAATCGAGTTTGCCGTCGCGCATGATGACGTCGATTGGGATCGTCCACGACGACATCTCGGCGTCGGCGCGCACTAGCTCGCGAGGCTCCTTGCCGACTTGAATGCCGACGTGGACGTTGTCGTAATGCTCGTCGTGGGACTGCCAGGCGCGGCCCGGCAGGTGATAACCCCGGATCTGCAACAACATCGGCATCGACCGTAAGGGAAGATCGATCGCATGGGTACGTCGATTCTCGACGAGTTGGAATGGCGTGGACTGATCGCTCAGTCCACCGACCGTGATGCACTGGCGGCCGAATTGGAATCCGGACCCATCACTGTCTATTCGGGCTTCGACCCGACCGCTCCGAGCCTGCATGCCGGACACCTCATCCCGCTGCTGACGCTGCGGCGCTTTCAGCAGGCCGGGCACCGGCCGATCGTGTTGGCCGGCGGTGCCACCGGCATGATCGGCGATCCGCGCGACACCGGCGAGCGGACCCTAAATACCGCCGACACCGTCGCGGACTGGGCTGATCGCATTCGCGGGCAGCTGGAGCGTTTCGTCGATTTCGACGACTCGCCGACGGGCGCCATCGTGCAGAACAACCTGTCGTGGACGAGCGAGCTGTCCGCGGTCGAGTTCCTGCGCGACATCGGTAAGCACTTCTCGGTCAACGTCATGCTCGATCGCGACACGGTCCGGCGCCGCCTGGAGGGCGACGGCATCTCCTATACCGAGTTCAGCTACATGCTGTTGCAGGCCAATGACTACGTGGAGCTGCACAAGCAGTACGGATGTGCACTGCAGGTCGGGGGCTCGGATCAGTGGGGCAACATCATCGCCGGAGTGCGGCTGGTCCGGCAGATTGCGGGTGCGACGGTGCACGCGTTGACGACGCCGCTGGTGACGGATTCGGAAGGCAAGAAGTTCGGCAAGTCGACCGGCGGCGGCAGCCTCTGGCTCGATCCGGAGATGACGAGCCCGTACGCCTGGTACCAGTACTTCATCAACACCGCGGACGCCGACGTCATCAGGTATCTGCGGTGGTTCACGTTCTTGTCGCGCGACGAGCTGGCCGAGCTGGAGCAGGCGACCGCCGAACGGGCGCACGAGCGAGCGGGTCAACGTCGGTTGGCGCGCGAGCTGACCACGCTGGTGCACGGTGAGGCTGCGACGGCCGCGGTTGAACATGCCAGCCAGGCGCTGTTCGGGCGGGGGGAGTTGGCGCAGCTCGATGAGCCGACGCTCGCGGCGGCGCTGCGGGAGGCATCGGTCGCGGAGCTCAAGCCGGGCGGACCAGACACCATCACTGACCTGCTGGTGGCCAGCGGATTGTCGGGGAGCAAGGGCGCAGCGCGTCGGACGATTGGGGAGGGCGGCGCCTACGTCAACAACGTGCGGATCGACACCGAGGACTGGGTCCCGGGGCCGGAGGACTTCCTGCACGGCCGCTGGTTGGTGCTGCGGCGCGGCAAGCGGAATATTGCCGGCGTCGAGCGCGTTGGATGATTTGTCGGAGTCGACGCACGCTAGTGTGCGTACGATGGCGGCGAAGCCGAAAGACACGCCCCATCAGCCCATTTGACTCCCAGTTATCCCTCACGTAACTTATCGGAGTCGCTGCGACACGGGCCTGGCCCGAAGAGCGCGGCGGCTCCCAGAGGGAAGCCCCACTTCGGTGGGTTCCTGATCGTCCGCACTACGAGTACGCGGCTTTTGCCGCGGGCTAGTCGCGCGGCCGAGCGGGTGTGTTGTTTGAGAACTCAATAGTGTGTTTGGTGGTTTTTGTTTTGTTGTTGTTTTTTGCCGCATTCTGACTCCCCGTGTTGGGGTGCGGTGTTTTTTGATGCCAGTTTTTGGTG
>Ga0075428_100000625_pt1 | contig 36190 bp, 42 predicted proteins | sample RhiMetdeltSRZDD2_FD_75291 | JGI IMG/M metagenome (GOLD analysis project Ga0075428, IMG submission 75291) | Populus rhizosphere microbial communities from Tennessee, USA - Rhizosphere MetaG P. deltoides SRZDD2 | ecosystem: Host-associated > Plants > Roots > Rhizosphere > Soil | place: USA... | reverse complement strand
CTGTATTTGTCGTCAGTCGCAACAATCGACTCAATTGCGTGAATTTCGTAGCCCAGGTGACGGCGCTCTTCATGAAGGATCGTCATCTCGTCTGGCGCTTCCTCGAGCTCCTGCTCGGCTGTCGCGAATTCGCTATCCTGCTGATCCTGGTATCTTTCTAGTCTGTGCTCCATATGTGTAAGTGACTGCCTTCCTTGTCTCAAAGTGTCTAGACTTTGTCTAGCTCGATTATCTTACACAAAGTGACTAGACGATGTCAAGTATCATTTCAGGCAGCGGCAAGCTGGGGGTAACGTTCAGCTAGGCGATCGAGCTTCTCTCTGAGCGCCTCGCGGGTTAGAGCGGAAACTGACGTATCTGTTAGGAGTGCAGCCCTTTGTATTCGTTTGGCAAAGGTCTTGTCAGTCTTGACGAAGATGACTTCGGTCTTTCTTTCTCGCTTCATTATCACAGCCTCTGATAGCTCCGGATTCAATAGTCAACGACTAGACATCCTACAAGGTAGCATTTCAGGCTAGATAGCGTCAAGTATTTTGTTTTTACTGGCAAGGACACCAAAAAGGTCTTGACATACACTAGACATTGTGAGACACAAGAGACAGTTACTTACGGTGAAGATGAGCTTGGATCTCTACATCGATTTCAAAACGGCTGCGAATGTTCGCGGTGCAACGCCCTCCTCCCTTGTGCACCAGTTCGTTACGGGCGTTGTGCGCGATGAGCAAAGCCGCAATCCTCAGCTCTTCGATCTCAAACGTGAGGAAATGAAAAGAGAGGTTGAAGTACATAGTGCTGCGAAGAGACAGCCAAAGACTGGAAACAGTAATTGAAAAGCAGGTTTGTCCGTGCAGGAGATGGTGCAAGCTGGACGAAGGGACTGGACGACAAACATTTGAAAAGAATTAGTCGCAGAAAGTCGCTGCTGACGGTAAAGATGAGCCCCGATATTTATGTGGATTTCGCGACTGCATGTGAGCTTCGTGGGCTGAGACCATCGAGTCTCGTACACCATTTTGCCATCAGCGTTATTCGTGAAGAACAGTTGCGCAATCCAGCTCTGTTTGCCGCCAAACGTGCCGAAGTCAAGGAACGGATCGAGGCGCATAGCACAGCCAAAAAACATGAAAGAAAGAAGCATTCCAAGGGCCGCATCGCGCGTGTGCGCATTCTCGATGAGCCCGAGGAAGCAGCATAGACAATAATGAACAATGAACCCAATGTGAGGATCTTCGATCTTCGCGAAACTGTCGAAATTCAATCAAACGATGATGCAATTCCTGGCGACAATCCAAAGAAGAGGCGCATAAGCGTCTTGTTTCTTATACCCGTTGCCCTTCTCGGCTTCATTCTTCCCTACTATTTCATCACGCCATATTTCCATATGGATCGTGTGCGCCGCGCAGCTCTTGCAGGCGACACTAAACAGTTGGAATCCCTGATTGACTTCCCACGACTGAGAGAGAATGTCCGCGCTCAGGCTATGGCAAGTCTCACGAGAGACCTGCTTAGCCAGCCGAACAACGCATGGAGCGGTCTCGGGATGACGCTCGGGTCAGCACTGTCGAATAACCTGATCGACAATATGTACACACCGAGCGGTCTCATCGGAATGGTCAACGGACTTAGTCCTCAAGGCACAACTATTCCGTTATTGCCGGATGCGCCAAAATTAAGCGGTGGATTCAAATCGCCAACATCATTCGCAATCACAATTAATCAAGCAGTGCAATCGAAGATCATTCTCGAGTGGGATATCTATCGCTGGCGTCTTGTCGGATTGACGCTTGATGGAAGTGCGCCAAATACCTGGACTTCGACCAACGGCTTTGAAAGGTAAATATGACTGACGAAACCAAAGAGACACAGCCATTGCTCAGAGACATCCTCAACGAGATGCGCGCCGGATTCGCTCGCATGGATGAGCGCTTCACCGCAATCGAAGTGCGCCTTGATCGCATCGAAAAGGAACTCGAAGTCATGAGCCGTCAGATCGGCAATCTCGCAAAGCAGATGAATCGGATTGTTGCCGAGCATGAGTTCTTCGAAGAGCGCCTCGCGAAGCTCGAAGGCAGATCAAAGCTTCAATGATCCATAAAGTTCTATCGAAGCGCACCGGCAAGACTACGTGGGCAATCTCGCTCCGAGTTGGCGGGATTCGCTATCGCGAAGCGGGATTCCCCACGAAGGATAAAGCCGATGAGTACATTCAAAGCCTGAAGGCTGCGTACAAATCGCGGCGCATCGGGATTGAGCCGGAATACGAGCGCCGGATTATCACGCTGCAGGATTTGTTTGACGCACGCGCGCGCGATGCGATCAACACAAGTACCAGTTCGCGGCGGCAGCTACTCCGGCATTTCGAAGAATTCGTTTCGATTGATCCTGACCTGCCGGTGCGTGATGTCACAGTTTCCCGCCTTGTGTCCTGGCGCGCACAGTTGATCAGCCGGTTTAAAGTGTCATCAGTTGAATTCGCAATGTCCGGTATCGTTGCGGGCCTCAATTCCGGCCGGCTGTATTTCCCCGAGCTCGAGACCTTCCGCGCTCCGGTGCTTGTCGGGCTGCCAAACCCAGGCCGTGCCGTTCTGGTCCCGCGCGGTGAACTTATCGCGGTGCGTGACGAACTTCGCCGAATGGAAAAGGAAGGCGCTGCCGACATCTTCGAAATGCTCATCCTCACCGGCTGTCGCGTCATGGAACTTTTATCCTTACGCCCTGAATGGATTGAATGGGAGCGCGGCCTGGTAGGTTTGCCCGCCAGGGCAACCAAAACCAGATCCGCGCGCATTTTGCCAATAACGCCCGCCCTTGAAGTTTTACTGCGCAGACGATCCATTGCCTCACCTCTTTGCTATGCGACGTTCTACAGGGCTGTATGCGCAGCCGGAAGGCAACAGGGGATCGAGGTCGGTATGGATAGCTGGCGCATCCACGACATCCGGCATACGGTTGCCTCAGTGCTTGCCGAAGCCGGGATAAATCAAAAGATCATTGCAGACCTGCTGGGGCATTCCCTTGGCGGCATGACCTCCCGTTATACTCATTCAACCCTGCCCGCACTGCGCGCAGCATCGAGCGTACTTGAAAGCTACTGGAGCGGTCGCCGCGTAGCAGCATTTGCACGTGCTGTGAATGAATAAATGATCCTGCTCCCATCACCCATATCATCTCGAGCCCGCGTTATCGCGGGCTTTTACTTGATGGCCGCTTTTTGGCCACATAGAATAGAAAATGGTAGAAATAGCGGCCAAATAGCGGCCAATGACGTTTTCGGGGAATTCCCCGAACCTCTACAAACTGCACACTTTAAGGAGGTTATGAGAGTATGTCGCGAACCCGTCATCCTATCCTGAGTAGTTTTGCACACCTCACCTAACCCTTGTACCCGTTACAACTTGCACGTTTCGCCCAATTCTTTGATGGCCGCTTTTTGGCCGCTTGGAATCGAAAGCGATGCCAATAATGACAAAACAAAAACTCCCACGTGTCTCACGGTCACGTGGGAGGTGCATTAGTTGGAGCGAATCACTGATCTTTGGGTCTTGGCTGAGATCTTGGTGACTTCCTTGCCAGCGATTCTACGCCACTTGAGTTCGTCTCAACAATCGTTTCATCATTCTGCGATAGTTATGGCAATTACTACAGTACGCTGTCTGCTCTCCCGGGCTGTGTGACGGAGCATGTCCAAAACGGCTACGCGGCAGCAATTGATGACACGCAGGACAATCTTTAGCCCAGGGATCGCGTCCCTCCTGAGCATGTAGAACCGCATGCTGTGAGCGTGAAAGTATCTCCAGGTTCTCAACCCTGTTATCCAGCTTGTCGCCATTCTTGTGATGTATAAGTTCGCTAATTTCCAGGCATCGCCCTAAATGAAGTTCCATCACATGACGGTGCTCTAATATGCGGCGACCCTTAACCGAGATCACGCGATAGCCGTATACATCAATCCGCCCGCTTCCGTATTTATGTCTTGGCGGCATTCGTTTTCTCTGCTGGTTCTGGCGGTTTTGATGGAGCATCCGTTACATCAGTACAGAAGCGCTCGAAGCTCCAATCAGCCCATGGCCAGAGAAAGGTGCCAATGCGGGCAACCAGAAACTGATGATCAGCATCCTCAAGGGCAAGCACATCGCCATCGCAGTCCTCGAGCGCATCAAGGATGCGCAGAGCGCGCCGGTTGGTTTCACGATCAAACCCGCGCCGCTCGCCATTGGCATCCTGGCTGATCTCGCCCACAACCACCTCGAGCTGTTTGCGATAATCCATCGTCTGCCCTTTGCGTGTTTCGACTTCCTTCAGTTCTATGTATCTCATGCGAGTGTAATGTCAGCCTCCCCGTGATAGATGATGTGATAATAGCAAGTCAGCTGTGAGATCGTGGTCAGGGATGTATCAACCAGAATCTTATATGTGATGGCATTGGTAGCAATGACATTCGGATTTGCAGGAATGGCTGTTGCCAGGCTGACCGCTGAATCCGCATTGATTGCATGACTGATGGCATTCAGTCCCACGCCATCGGACGCGGCACTGGCCTGCGCGCTTGATAATTCCCGGACATTGAACATAGATGTATTCGTAGCGCCATTGTGCCCAAAGATAAAAGTGATTGTACGTCTGTAGACATGCGTCTGAATTGAGCCCGATACCTGTTTAGCTACAAACACCATATGCACCTCGCCGCCGCCGGCTACATGATCGGTAGTCCCAAAGGTGATGCTAAACAAATCCGTGAGCGTGTTATCAACCAAATCCTTATAGCCGCCAAGTACCATGCGCTCATTGGTAACGGTCTGCCCCTTATGTACCGTGCGAAACGACATGACCGCTGAGCGTGTAGCATCGGTAGCATTCTGCCAGCGCGTATCCATCGCAGCTGCAAGCCGGGATGCTGTAGTGGATGACTTCAACTGAAAGGCTTCACGCATCCCGAACCCAACTGCTGCTGTCCCGGCGTAATCCAGTGTCCTCGTGTGTGTCTGAATCATTGAACTGGAAAAGGTGGTCAGATAGTTCGATGCAAGCCATCCATCTGCCACTTCAAAGTAGTTGCCATTGGCACGCACCATGCGTGTCTTACTGGTATCAATGAGTAGTCCGTGGTTATTGAGGTTTGCCGCTATAGCACTGGTGGTGACGTTGATCCTTGCACTGGATGACTGACCTATTTCAATCTGATTGCCGCCACTGAATGTATCGTAGTAACTGCGCAAAATCCCTGTGAACGATCCGGCTGCATCTTTGAAATAAAGGTTCGCTACCACATCACCATGACCAAGCGCAGCACCGAGACGGTTGAAAGTGACTGTTGTTGCTGCATTCGTGCGATCAAAAGTCAAATCACCGCCAAGCGTGAGGTTCGCCCCGCTGACCACACTCGAGGTGACCGCCCCAAATGCACCAGCATTATTGAACTGCAACGTACTCACAGGCGTTGCTGGTGTTCCACCGCCACCCGCTGCATTGATTGTCGTGTCAGTGATTGAGAGATTCGTGCCCAGCGTCAGCCATCTGACCTGCCCTGCTGAATTGTCCCAGAAGGCTATCTGATCAGCTGCCGCTGGTGATGCAGTCGGTACAAGGTAGTTACCTGCTATCTTGTAGAAGAGCGCGCCAACTCCACCCTCACTCGTGTTCAGTCCTGCAGCCTGCACCTGGAAATAGACTGACGTGCCGCCGCCGCCGAATAGCGTCACACTTCCATTCGTGCCCGTATCACTGATCGACACCTTTGCGCGAGTATCACCAAACGCCGAACCTGCGCCCAGATCAACACGCGATCCGCCTGCAACTGCCAGATCGTTCCAGCAGTGCAGATACCCCATCATCACCACACCAACTGTTGGCAATTGCCCGCGCCAGAGTATGCGCGAGACTACATCGCCGCCAATCAATGCGGTATGAGTGCTGCCGCTGATCCGGCCACGCTCAAAGGTCAATTGACTGCCGGCTGCTGCGTCTCGATAGTCAGTAAAGATCACTCGAGATGGTGCCCCGCCAGTTGCACTCACAAGCACGCTCATATCGTCAGATGTCACATTACACACTGTGAGATCGCCGCCAAGAGTCAGATTCGAGCCAGAGACTATCGAGTTCGACAGCGCACCGAATGCGCCGGCGTTGTTGTATTGCAGAGTGGAAAACGGTGTCGCTGGCACGCCGCCTGATGCGCTGGCTGCATTGAGTGTATTCGTCGCGCCATCAATCGCGAGATTCGCACCAATTGTCAGCCAGGTGACAGCTCCCGCACCTGCTGCTGCTGAGTCATCCCAAAAGAGAATCTTGTCAGCACCGGGATCTGCGAGACTCGCACCAGTACCGCCACGCGCAAGCGCCACAACTCCCGCTGTGATATGCGATGCATCCAGACTGCCCCACGTTGGTGTTGTTCCGCCCTTCAAGTATTGCGAAGTAGTACCCGCGACAGTTGAGACGAAACTCCCGCTTGCCTGATAGAACACCCCGCCATCGATTCCCGTTGAAACGCGAATCCCGCCCGTTAGCAGTTGCACGTAGTGAGAGCCAAACTGCATCTCTGTCGTAACTGCGGAGAGTGTGAAGCGCTTGTCTGCAGCTTTGCCGAGTTCAATGACTGCACCATTGCCGCCAGTGTCGTTCTGATATGCACGCAGATAGCCGAAATCGGTTGTCGTACCTGAGAGATTCTTCCGGAATGTAATCTGTCCGGCCAATGTACCCGATGCAACGTCTGTAGTCTTTTCGATGATATGCGTCAGTGCAGTTGCAGCACTCAGTGTTAGCACCCCGCCAAGCGTGACATTCGCACCAGAGACCAGGCTCGAGGTGACTGCACCAAATGCACCAGCATTATTGAACTGCAACGTACTCACAGGCGACGCTGGCAATCCGGAACTGCCTGCACCTGGAGGTACCTGCCATGTCGGTAGCAGCACGCCACTGACATTCGTTACTGTCAGTACTTTGCCTTCATCATCGGGATTGCCTGGCGTTGGGTCGTTAAACAAGGCGGCGGTAGGTACCAGATACCCTGCAGCATCCCGATAATAGACAGCACCAGTTGTGCCGTGTGAAAACTGAAAGCCATCACTACGTACCTGAAAATAGTTCGCGCCTGCGATCAGCCCGGCAGTGCCGATTGTCGCACTCTGACTGACAGCAAGGCGTGCCTGATCGATTGCGCCTGCTCCGACGTGGATGACGTTGCCCGCTGCAGTGCTCACGAAACTTCTGACGTAGCTTGATTGCGTCATCACGCCACTGACCGGGCTATGGAATACAAGCGATCCAATGCCAAAGCCATCATCAAGATCACCAGGGGCAGTCGCCTTTGCACGATAGAAGGCCAGAGTAATGGCTTCATTCGCATCTATCGTTTTATACCAGGCCGTAGTTTCAGTAATCCTTTGATCGAATTGCACAGTACCGACAACGTGTAATTGCGCGGCTGGCGTCAATGTTCCGAACCCGACATTGCCTGCACCTGATGCTGTGATGATTGCGCGTCGGTTCGTGACTGCGCCGCCAAGTGATGTTCCAGGCGCTGCAATCCTCAGCGCTTCCCAGTTTGTGAGTGTCGATCCGTGAACCTGAATATTGAGCTCAAGGCTTCGAAGCGTAAGTGTGTTTGCGTTGATGTTTGAATTGACATCAACGTTCGTGCATACGAGGCTCGTGTTCGATACCGCGCTCGAATCCCGGTCCAAACTGAAGTCAACATTCTTCAGTGACAATAATGCTGTGGTATTGCCAGCATCCGTGACCCGCAAATTGGAGCCTGTCATCGTGGCAGCTGTGTTTCCGGCTCCAAGCGATACCGAACCGTGTATGACACCAAAATTCGTGCCGCCAGTATTGGTGTGATACACATTCAGTTTGTGCACCAGTCCTGTTTCTGCGCCAATGGCCACCTTGCCATCTGCCGCAACTGTCATATAGAACTGATTACGCCCTTCAATCCTGAGTGGCGCTTTGTTCGTCATTGATCCCTGACTGCGGAGCAACAACACTGCACCAGAGCCAGGCGCATCTGCGGCAGTCTCGATAACAAAGCATTCCTCACTCTCAGCGCCACTGAACTGAAACGCCAGTTGATGATCAGTCATTGAGAATGCTTTGATCCGGGCCGTTGGCGGATCAGTTATTGGTATGTCGGGATTCAGAACCTGATCAAGTCGCACAGTGCCACTGCCACCACCACCGCTCGCACCCATATCAAACCAGGCACCAGTCGCATAGGAGAGCTGCAGCGTTGTGCCGTCAGCCTTCGGCCGCACGCGCATCTCACCTGCTGCCGAGACAGGTGCCGCCTCAGTCGAGGACATATCAAAGCGCAGTGCGGTGCTTTTACGAATTCTGCCCATTATGGTGGTGGTGGTTCGTGTACTGTGAGCGTTGTGAATGGCGTTTCAGGATCAACTGTAATGAATGCCGGATTCGATATCTCAGCCTCCTCCTGGCCTTTGGTTAATGTTTTATATGAATAAGTGCCGAGATGCTCATTAATATTTACCGGCACCCTGATCACTGAATCCGGCGACCAGAGCACAAAAGCCTCATTGATTGCATGCGTGCCCACCTGCCCCTGAGTGTCTCTGATGCCACGCTTCAAATGATCAAGCCTCCAGACATGCCCTGAATCAGTCGGAAAGCTGTATAGATCGCTGACATCATCAATATCACGGAACTGCAATACTTCTTTTCCAAGTATGCACAGGTTAGCCGTGGTTGTGGCATTGAAAGCCTGATCAAGCGTGCCAAGTATCGTTGTCGTCCCGAGACCATACGGGAATTCAATATCCACAGTGTTGGTTGTATCAAGTCCGGTAGCGCTTGCGAGCACTGTGCGCGCCTTGCCAATCACCGCTGCCGTGACTGTGCTGGCCATTGGTTCATAGTCTTTATAGGTATCATCTGAACCAGCTGCATTGCGATAGAGCGTTGCACCCTGCCATACAGCTGGTGGGGTGTCAGTTGATACCTCACTTGGACCTGCCGCCCAGTAGACGCCATCAAACTGATCGTGATCATCTACGAGCGGTGGGCAATTTGAGATGACATTGACGCTGTGAATATAGTTGTTTTCATCAGATGGTGACGGATCTTCGATGGCTACCTCATCAGGATCATAGCCAAGCCCCTGAAGCCTGATCTGCCTGATGCCCTCGATATTGACGCGCTGACCTGGCGCAAATTCCATAGTCACAATGCGCAGATCAAGCGCCTGGCCATTCGGTGCCGGAATAGTCAGCGTATCGCCAGGATGATAGGCAATATATTTTGGCGGCAGTGACACGGCTATTGAATCGCGTTCAGTCCACATCCGCGACAGGAGCTGACTGGCAACATTCTGCGCACCAATCTTCGTAGTTGATGCGGGCAGGAATAGCTGCTGCACGCCTGTGGCCACGCCAAACTGCCTCGCATAGCCAGCGCTTGACTGCTCATAAGCCCTGCTAGGATTGAAGAAGGTGATCTCTACTCGCTGCGGTATCTCGATTGGCTGATCAGCCGTAAGCGCAAACTTCACCGGCTGGTCAGACTGATCATCACGGCCCTTTTCGATTGCACCAAGATCGCCATCTGCTACTGTTACTGATGAACTTTGCGGCAATGGAAATGACTTTAACTTCCCATCAACTTCAGCCACGGCAAATGGCGACCACATTGAGAGCGCTTCAAAGGTCTGCTTAGGTGGTGTGGGCCCGTCGACATACCAGCCTATAGGAAAATCCGTGGGTGCATTGTTGGTGATCTGCGCTGCGCTCAAGCCGGCCAGCGAGCACTCCCGCGAATATACATCGGCAATCGTATTGTCAGATGAAACCACTTCAACAAGTATCTGCGGGATGACGTTATATGAAGGCGTCAAATCCATATCACGCCACCACAAGGTGACATAACCACGATAAGCCGGTTCAGCTTCCTCACCTGATGTAGCAAACCAGTCGCATCTGTCTGTCTGCGATTCCTGCCCGAGCAGGATCTGAAAAGCCTGCGCAAAGCCGAGGTTTTGCAGGTGCGGCGCATTGAGTGCAATCGGCTCACCATAGACATCCGGATTGGTGCCGGTAAGCGATGCCGGATCAACTTCATAAAGCACATTGCCGTTGTACCAGATGCGCGAAATACCGAGGATGTTGCCGTTCAGGTTCTCGCAGACGACGGCACCAAGCGAACAGGAATAGCGCGTTTCAAAGTTCGCAGCCTGGCGTTTGCCAGCAGCTGACACTTGAATCTTCGAAGGCGTGACAGTCCCACGCGCAATGATCTTTGCCGCAACAGCAAATGTCCCATAAATACGCGGGAGGGGCGCGCCTTCCTGAGCAGTGGTCAGCCTGACATCCTGTTTTTGACCTTCTGTTGGTTTTGGGCGTGTTAAGTAAGCCTGCAAATAGGAAAGGCCAATACTAGTGCCCACAATAATCGCGCCCACAAGGATCTTGCCCAATAACGTAAGCGCGATAACGCCTGCACTCAAGGCACTAAACGGCTCAGCGCTAGCCGTGCCTGCGAGCATGAGAAGAAACAGAAATGTATATAGAGCTCTACGCAACATTCGGATAATCAAACTGCGCGTATATATGATCTGACAATCCCGGCAATAGACCGTATTCACCTATCTGCAATGTGCCTGGAATCGAGCCAATCATTTTCCAGACGCCATCATCGCGACGATGCGAGACGATGCCAATATGCCGAGGCAATCCATCACGACCGGAAAAAACAAGCAGCACTCCAGGCTGTATCTCGTCAGTACGAACCAGGAATTCATCAAGTGTGTCAAAGTTGTCGCGAGATGGCGGAAAGGAATAATGCGGGATCTTCCGTTCGCGATCGACAAGCTCGAGCTCCCACCCGATCCAGATAGCGATCCCAATGCAATCAAGCCCATAGTCAGGATTGCGCCCATAAGGACGAAACCGCACCTTGCGCGCAATTAATGATCGCAGCAGATTGACTATATCTTCGCGTGTTTTCATGTCCCCTGCCCCGGTGGTGCGCGATTCACCAAATTATCAGCAGGCAGATAAAGATCATCGCCTATCAAGTATGGAAAGCCTCGAAAATTGACGAGGTTGCCATTAGTCTGCGCGGCATTCCTGAACTTGCCAAAACAGTGATTAGTTGTCCTGTCGCAGCCCGCGTATGCATACAAGGTATCGCTAACAACGATGTCCTGGCCGGGTGCGTTCAAGAGGCTGAGCGTTTTTTCTCCGCCCAGGCCAAGCGATGTTGATGCGATCTCGCTTTCATATCCGGCATTCGCGCCTGTAAGCCATGTCATGACGCCAGCTCTGAACCAATCTGTTGATCCACCGCCATCACTGCCAATTGATGCGCCGGTAACCTGGATCGTAATCTGATCGACCACTACCGAAACAGTGAGAGATTGCCGGAAGGCAACGCCAGTCCCGAGTTGCGTGCTGGTCATATCAAACTTGCACCGGCTGTCACCAAGCCGGCGCACATCGCATCGCCTTGAAAGAATGCGCCCCACAGGCTGTGAGAGCACTCCGAGCAGGCCGCGCATCTCGGCACTGAATACATTGTCATTCACACTCACGCGCCCGATATAGCCTGACTGGAAGGTATAGCCGCCCTGCGAGACATCATCGTAATTGCAGAAGCGGCGCTCAAAGATCGCATCATTGAACTTGCCGCGCAGCACATCAGCAAGGCTGATAGTTCCCGATTGAAAGAACCCCGCACCCTCACTTGCATCAATTTCCATTCGAAGATTCGATTTCACGAGGCTGACGCGCATGCCAGGCCGTGAGAGATAGAGCTGCCCACCAACTGTCAGGTTCTGCGTATGGCTGGTGAATGCGAGGATTGATCCAACTACTGGCGTAATCCTGATGAGTTCAGCCAGGCTGGTGGCTTCTGATGCGATATGCGCGGCGAGGCCGGCTGGTATATTGCGCGGCATTTAGAGCACCCCTACGAAGCCTATCGGCGCTTCAAATGATTCATTCCCTGTGTAGCCAATGACGAGCGCATCACGATCAAACCTGACCGCAAAGCCCTCGCGCTGGAATGCAGTGCGCCGGCCACGCACGCAAAGAAATGTACTCAGCAGCGTTTCAAGATCATTGCGATTTTCCATCAGGCAGTTACCGGCAAAGCCAACTGCCCCAAGTGTGTACTGTGCTATGCGTTCCTCACTATAGCCGCCGCCGCGATAGATGTAGGTTGAGTAATCCTCAGTACGCTCGCGCCCTACTTCAATAGGCAAAGGGAATTCATAAGTGATTGATGAGCCCAGCGCCGAGCCTCCAGTGGATGGAATATCTGAATCAAATGTTTCGATGATGTCTAACCTGACTTCGTGCCAGTCAATGAAGTAATTCCGTTCAACGTAGCGATCAGTGGCAAAGCGTGCCTGAATTTCAAACTGCCCCGACCAGGTGCCACCTGCATTGCCTGAAACAACTCCTGTTTCGTAATTAAGCGTGCCGCCGCCCGTAAAGCTCACGGTGCCATTGATCGGCTTGGTGATCGGGCGATCATAGTTTGTACTGCCGACCGTATAGCGCTTGACGAGCTGCCCGCTCACTATCGGCTCATTTACGGCTCGATGATCAAATGGATCCTTAAAGCGGAAAGAATCTGACTGCCCGCGCCTGGCATCAAAGAATGTCAGCACACTGACGCGCGTAGCATCATTGATGGTTGAAGTATCAAGATTGAATACTCGTCGCGCATGAATGCCGGATGCGCCATTGCGCTGCTCTGATCCATCGGCAGTATGCACAATAATCGTTTCGAAAGTCGGCCCACCTGTAATGCCTCCATTTGCAAAGATCGCGTCCGTTGGGAAGGATGCTGACTCGAAGGTGGGCATATCACCTCACGCCTTCATTTCTCTGAGCTCTGCGCACTGCCGATAATACTGAAGCAGCCATCTGATCCTGGCTGCGTCTGTCGATCTGGCCGCTTGGCGTGGTGATGGCAAAGTTGAAAGTGTAGGCATTCCCACCGCCAATGCCTGTGGGTGCAACTGTGAGCGGGCGCGCACCACTGAATATGAGCTCCGGTCCCCGCTCCCCTACTACGCCAAGCTGATTTGCGGGCAGCACGCCACCTGCTTCGAAGAACCCGCCAAAGATAGTACCAATCCCTTTGAGGATGCCGCCAAAGACGCCCTTCACGCCGCCAGTCGAGAGCCCGCCAAAGATAGTCTTGAGCGCATCGTTGAGCAGGTCTGTGAGCCCCTGAACAACAGGTGTAATGAAAGATTCGCGGAATGCTTTGGTAAACTCAATCGCAAACTGATCAGCAATACCAAGCGCGAGCCCACCGAATGCCTGACTGAGTGTTTTCTGCGCTGTCAGTATGCTCACAAGAAAATCATCGAAGATGAGCGAGAACTGATCATCAAGACGCGCCTGCTCATAGGTGCGAATCGTGTCTGGCGCTGGCATGCCTGTGAAGATTGGCGCACCTGGGAATGGCTGACCAGGTCCGCCCTGTTGTACTGGTGACAGTCCTGGCGGCAGGGCCAGCGGCACACCTTTGGTAATCTTTTCAATCGCCTTCCCGAGGTTTTCGATTCTGCCTATAGGTGAAGTCGCATCCACTATTGCTTCATTCAATCCTTTGCTGATTGCAAACATCGACGCGATCGTAGTTTCTTCAAAAAGTTTCTTTCGAGTGTTTATTCCATCCTGAATGATCTGCATATACTCACGCTGAAACTTCTCTTCAGCGCGCAATGCTTCCTCAGCGAGTTTCTCTGCAACGCTTCTTCCTCCTGGTGCTTTAGGTGACTTCGTCCTGTCCGTTATATCTGTAGGCCAGATCCGTGTTTCCGCAGTGACTCGTGGTTGACCCAGGTCAAAGAGTCCCTGCCACTGTCGCTGCCTCTCGGTTGCCCCTGCATTGAGGACCATTTGATTGACATTGGAAAGCGAGACGCTCCGCAATCCGGTGACAAACAAGTCCCACAGTCCATGGGATTCACGCAAGCGCCGATTGAAATCATCAAAGAACGCTTCGAGGGCTTTGCCTGTAGAAGATGCTGCCAGGTTCTGAGTGAAGATACCCCATGAGTAGCTGAGTGCATTGATCTGCTTATCCAGTCGCCCGCCTGCTTCAACCGCATCCTTCCCGGCAATCAGGTGCCAGCGCTCAAGCTGCTCTGTGGTTGCACCAAGTACAGTCCCAAGATCTCCGGAGATGCGCGCGAGCGCGCCGGCGCTGCGCCCGAAGGCTTCATTGCTTGCCTGTGCGCCTGAGAGGGTTGAACGGATTTCACCGAGGCGCGAAAGAGTTTCAACAAAGGATCCTGCAATATCGTTTGCTGCTTTCTTGCCATCCACGCCCATGTCCTTGAGCGCTTGCTGAGCTTTTTCCGAACCTCGAGCCGCTTCAACCACCGTTGACTGATACTGCATGAATGCGCGTTCAACCTGCCCGACATCCTCACCTGCAAGGCCAAACGCTGCCGAGAGCCGTTGCACCTGATCGAGTGAGAGCCTGGTAGCTTCAGAGATATCAAGCATCTGATCTGAGAGCTTGACGCCTTCAAGCGTCAGCTTGACGAGGCTGGCTGCAGCTGTCGCCGCGGCAGCGCCAATGCCAATCAGCGAGCCGCCCATAACCCCGAAACTTGAGATCAGTTCACCAGCCTGGCTGGCAAGGTTCTGCATCTGGCCGGCCATCTGCCCCACAGGTCCGCCCAGCCCTGAGAGCGCACTCCCCAGTTGACCTGCGGATTGCGACGCAGCTTTGAACCCCTGGCCTGCGCTCGCACCTGACTGATTCAGGCGCGTTTGCAATTCGGTTGCTTTTGCCTTCGCCTGATCAAACTCAGATCTGATCTTGTCGAGAGTGCGCGTGACTTCCTGCTCACCACGCTTCATCCCGGTGGTATCAAGCCCCAGCGCTACAACTGCGAGATCCGCCATCTATCGCCTGCCCTTCACTGGCGTTGACACTTTCGCCTTTGCGCTCTGCGCCTTGTAGGTTGCTGCCATGAATATTGAATCAATGCGCCTCACCATCTTCACATCCCAGTATGACAATCGCGCCCCGGTTAATTCCCTGTAAGCCTGAATCTCTGAATAGCTGATCGGGTTCACTCCGAACCCATTTGAACCTCGAGCTGCGCTCAACTCCTGAAACACCTGAAACAAGTATCCATCGTGCAATGGAAATGGCGGCTCTTGTTCACTTCGTGGTATCTGATCCCGCGCGCTCAGCTTCCGGTTGAGGTCAATGAACTTGCCACTGGTGCTATCCCCGTTGCACTCATCACGAAGCGCAGTCACAAGCAGTTTGTGACCTACTGCAAACTGCCAGTAGCACCAGTCAACGATTTTTTTTCGATGTCCTCGAGCACATCCGGAGCGAGATGATGATTGTTCTCAGCATCAGCCGGTGCGCCAAAGTTCGTGAGATCATTGAGGAAATTGAATACCTGATTGAAGACAAACGGCAGGCTGTAAAGCCACTCCATATTCACAGGTGTGCAGGCCAGCGTAACACCCTCGCGCTCGATATTTTCCCATTCCCTTGTGACTGCCATAAAGCATTTCATGCGGTGCTTTTCGAAGCGCTCAATATCGCCTTCGGCTATCTGCGTCACCTGGCCCTGCTTCGATACAATGCGCTCAACCTGCCATGTCTTTTCCATTTCCTGCCAGCGCCTGGATAGTGGTGATGAGAAATGAATGCGCGCTGGCAGATCATCACCGAGTGGCTCATTCGTGTATGGGTGCCTGACCGTCATCCACGCGCCGCGCTCTTCCCATGATTCAATCTGCTTAACAACCTTTGCGAAATCTGCCATAAGCAAAACTCATCTACATGCACAACTCAGAAACCGCAGCGCCACATAACCCCAAAAGCCCATAACTACAGCAACTACGCCGAGCAGCACAGTCACTCGAATGAGATCGTCCCGATTCATCAGGCCACTGTCATCCCAAGCACGCTTGTCAGTGTCGCGTCATATTGCCCACGATAATCAATTGCACTTGCCATTGAGCCAGCGCTGTCGGCAACTGGCGCATTGACTGCCAGCGCCCTTGGAATGTTGATTGTGAATGTGTCCTCAGCTGCGGTTTCTGATGACTTGAGGACAAAGGTCAATGGTCGGAGCGTACCGGCAATTGCATCAGTGATGAAAGAATCATCTCTGTAATACACCTCAGCCGTGCCACTGACTTTGAGGTTCTTATTGATAATGTGATCCGCAGTTGTACCGCCCCAGGCATATTTCGGATCAGCCTGATTATCGATCGTCAGCGATGCAGTGAACGCACCAGCCACGGGCAATGCGTTCCAGGTGACCGTTGCGCCAGGAAACCCGGTAGTGAATGGCGATTTCCCTGCAAGTGCGCCAAGCGTGGCTGAGCCTGGCAATGCACTGCCTGTCGTTTGCGCAAGGCCAAAGATGTCGTAGTTGACAGAGACCTTGTCATTGAGCGGCATATCGACGGTAGCCGATGCCACTTCGCAGCCAGTGAATATCAGGTAATCATCACCAGTTGAGAGTTCCATCTTGGCGACAATGGTGAAGAAATATCCTGCATCGGCATCAGCCACGATTGCGCCACCAGCCCAGGGTGCAGCATGCAGTGCGGCTCTGAGCAGATCCTGCTGCCCTGCTTCGTAGTTCAATACGGTAGGAATACGCAGGCGCACCGCGCGTGAGCCACCCACAGTGAATGACTTCATGCGCGTGCCATCGTACACATCAAACTCAGTCGGGCTCGATTCAAATGCCAGGCTGATGCCATCAAGGAAAGGCACAGCGTTATAGACACCTGTAGTTGGGGCAGTCCCGCGTGTCACTTCGCGCTGGATGCCGATGATGGTATTTGACAACAATGCGGGATCAGCCATGATTTAGACTCCTTCACGTCAATGTGATCTCTTCGATAAACTCAAATGGGAAACTGAATGTTGACCCAGCCCAGGTATCTTCAAGCGATTCCGATGGCCCAAGCGCTTCGCGAAACCTGACACCCTCACCGAATGTGCGCCGCTCAAATGTCGATCTGAAGCGATCAGTGGCAGCAATGAGCACTGCATTCCCGCCGTTCTTAGGTGCAAATATCTGAATTGCCAGCAAGTCTATCCTGCGGTTCTGCACAACATTTCCAGGCCCGCCGTAAGTAAACGGGAAGGTGGATGCCTGTGGATAGCTGACGCGCATCCACGGCCCTGCGCACGGTCGCGCAAACCTGCGATTTGGCCATTCAATCGTCTCAAGGCTATAGCCAAGCGCTGCCCATGCCGCTTCGATTTCCGGCTCAATCACCGCGCGCACATCACTGGTTGCCGTTTCGATTGCGTAGCTCATAATGCTTTTGCCGCGTATCCCCACGATGCATCCATATTGCGCCGCCAGATAATAGGCACTTCCGCAAGCGTGATTGCGATCACACCTGCCGGTGCCTGCTTCGATGATCCGCGCTCGAGATACGTAAAATAGAATGCCGAATTCACCAGCCAGAGCATCCAGCCAACCCTGAATTGCTTGACATCAGCCTTGGCACGCGCTTTTGGCAGCTGCCCGCCTGGATCAACACGCGATTTATCAAACTTCTCATCCGGCTGCGCTCGCACAAACCAGTGATACTTTGCCGCGCCAGTATCCACCGGTGTGCGATCAACCAGCCGGCCAATGGTTTCAACGGCAGTTGCCTGAAGCGCCCTGTCAAGCTTGAGCGATGAATCGCGCGCTGCTTTCTTGAGCACTACCGCGTAATTGCTTCTTGGATCAGTCATGACGGATCAATATTGCAGATTGCCTGCATTCGAATCTGATACACCCTGCCTGGTTTCATTGCATTGTAGCGATCAAGCACTTCATACATCTGCTCTTCATCAGTTGCGCCGCGCAGCCGCACCTTGGTGACATTCCTGAGCGTATTCCAGTCAGCCAGATCGCCGGCAATCTCGAGCCGCCAGGTTTCATCACCGCCTGATTCAATTGTCGGAATGCGGCGCGGCACCCACGGTCCGCCAGTCAATGTGTAAACCACTTCCTCACCTGCCGGTGAGACTGAGATCAATTCCGCATACGCATTGTTGCCATAGAACGTCAAGCGCTCACGTTCGAGCATATTGGGATAGAGATATTCAGCGAGAGCGAAATTAAAGCTATACGGCGGCAACTCCGGAGGCTCAAATGGACCTGCGGGAGAATTAAAGGCTTGAGCGTTAAATAATGCGTCATTAAACATCTGACTGTCTCACGCATCACAGGACTGCTTTAAGATCAAGTTTGGCCACGTTTGTGCATCCCGTAAAAGTAGGGCCAGGCGAGCCACTGGCGACAAAGCCCTCAATCATGCAATAGCGTATCTGCCCGCGCAGCACGTCGCCGGGATCGTAGATAAAGCGATTTGGAATAGGTGACCACCAGTACGGCGCTGGTGGTGCAGTGCGTCCGTCAACTTCCCATCGGATGTGACAATCCAAAGCCGGCGTGCCGAAACTCGCGCCTTCGATTTCAATTCCGGTAGGACACTGCACAATGAGGATGGTCCCGGTAATCGGATAATCGTGACCGCGTGTGAAGAGGCCGGTTTTGCAGCGTATAACAAAGCTATTCAGCGAAACCCATAAATCAGAATAGATGATCCCATAGCCGTAACAGGCCACGTTGAGATTGTTGCTTTGCGAAACAGTGCAATTGCGCGGGAAGCGAATGCCGAATGTACTATGCGTAGGTTCACTGGCTGCACCTATGCCGGAGAGGTCCAAACCTTCAGGCGGCATACCAGTATCAATATTGACGTTGGTAATGAAACAATTCCATACCATCCACAGATCAAGAGCACTGATATTCGGGTTGTCATATGTGCGGAAGGTCATATCGCGAATATCAACAGTCATCAAACTGACTTCATCAAACATGTCCGGGAATGAAGCACCGAGATATGGACTGCGCGCATTCAACATCGAGGTGTTCGAATCCGCGCCGACTTTATTCGTCTGAATAATCGTGCCCTGCGTGCTTGGCCACCAGAACACATCACTCACCGGGGTTGACTGTCCGATCATTCGCAGCGTACGTGGAATGCCACTCGTAAATGCACCATCATAGGGGATCGAAAGAATGGAGTTTGTAGTTCCATTGATCGGGCCATTAATGCGATATGTGCCATTATCAAAAAGCAGCGTGAGGACGTGAATATCGGTGATTTGATTAAGCGCCGTTTGGAGTGCGATGGTGTCATCGTGCTGCACCATTGCACTTGTGACTGTCGTGCTTGCGTTAACCGATAGCGTGATCGTAGTCCCGATTATTGCCGTGATTGTGCAAACCAGGTGTGTGCCTGTTGCGCCTGCACCGGCTATATAGATGCCCTGGCCGGTTTCGAAACTGGCTGCGCTTGCGACGCTAAGCTGATTGGTGAAAGCTGAGATAGAGCCGGTAGTTTGAACGCCAGAACCGGATGCGCCAAATTCTGATACCCGGAACGTGCCATAAGCCTCGGTCGCTGAGCCGCTGCCACCAGTGCTCGAATCGACATATGCTTTGCTGGCCGCATGCAGCGGTGCAGCTGGTGGACCTGAAAGAATAAGCGGCCCGCCAAGCGTGGCACCGGCTTCAAGCGTCACGCCTGCCTCAAGCGTCACAGCACCCTCGATAATCAGATCGCCACTGATTGAGCCGCCTGCACTATCAAGTTTCGAATCAACTTCTGTTTGTGTAGCGATGATGGCATCGACAAGGACGTTGTGATAACGCGCAGCATTGCGCATTTCAACAAGACTGCCAGCACTAAAGAATTTTGCCGTTGTGCCATCCACACCACGCTGGGTGAGATAAATCATCCCTTCTGAAATGCCATCGTAATAGCAGATTTCACTTGAAGTCAGTGAACCACCCGATGCCACATCAAGAGTCAGAAGCCCGGCCGCAGGCCAGCCTGTAAGATCGCCAGTGATGCTCAGTTCAAGCGCATCAGGCTCAAGATCAAAAGCGAGCTCAACACTCTTGTTATTTGCCGCTTCAAGCAAACTGCGCGGTGTATCGATACTTGCTGGATATTGTGATTGACCGATGGGCAACGGGCCGGCAGAGATAACTAATTGCGGATCGTGACTGACAAGCGAAATCTGATGTGTGCCAATGTGAAAGTTCTTAGCGCCGCCAGTAACAGAGAGCGGATGCGATACAAGGTTGATTGTATGCGGGCCGATGTGCACGGCTCCCGGCTCGCCTACGCCAAGCACCTTGTGATCGGCAGTAAAATATAGTTCATTGCGCGTTCGCGGATCGTAAAGCTCCCATACCTCACCAGGTGATAATGCGCGCCCGTATATGCGCGCATCGGCAACATGCATGTAGGAATAATTGCCAACGCCAAAATTCTGCGCGCCCTTGCCCAGCGTAAACACATTTTCCGAAGCACGCAGTGTAGTGATAGTCACATCTGTGCGGCCTACAAGCTGCCCATTGAGAAAGAGGCTTAAACCGTCGCTATCGACCACGCCTGCCATGTGGAGCCATCGCCGGTTCAAATCAGGCGCTGGTCCGTAACTAACCGTCTGCCCATCAACCGCAGGCGTACCGCGAATCACCAGAAAGCGAATCGTGATCTGTGTAGTGCTGTTAAAGATTATGAAGCCCAGATGCGATGAATACATCGAGCCATCATCAACGGTTGAGATTTGACAAGCAGATTCAGCATCACCACTGCCTATGCCGTCATAAAGCCACACCCATGCGGTATGCGTGCGTGCGGGGGTCAGATTGTCATATGGCAGCGTGAAATAACCTAAAATCTTATCGGCCAGCGCATCGTGGTTCATATGGAAGTACGAACCATCACCTACAGGGGCAGCGCCTGCGGTCTGTACCAGGCCCGTAGTCGCTGGCACTTGCGTTATGCGAGGCACGCCCACCCATGAATTGCTGACGATTGCAGTTGGGACGGAAGTATCATGCCGCAGTCGAAGCGTGGCCAGTCCTGCAGTCCCATGCGGGACGACTCCATAGCTGCCCATTGCGGGAAGCCACATGAGCAAATCCTGTGATTGACGTGAGGCTTGATTTAGTAGGATTTCGCCAGATGGATGCCCTGAACCGGCAGCGATGAAATCAGGATAGGCCATAGGCTTTTAGATCGTCCTGTCATAGGTGGCAAAAGACAGCACGTTTTCATTATCAGTAGCAGTCAATGCGGCGCTTGTATTGTTGCGAATGAGTGGCTTGAACTTGCCCGGCGGTAACGCAATCTTATCAACTACAAGTCTCTGCTGCGTGCCTACATTGCGAACGGGGAAAGCACAGACAAATGACGTTGAAGCCGGAAGCGTAGTCGCATCACCATCGTCAAAGTTTGTCCCATCGGCTGATTTGACGAAATAGAGCTCAACTGCCTTGCCATCACCGGGCGCACCGGCAAAGCGTACATAAAGCACCCACATGGCAAATATGTTTCGTGCAGCTGCATCGCCGTTATCGATGGCATTACCTAATACCTTGCCATCTGTGCCAGTCAATCCTTTGAGTGTCGGCGCGGTTGCGTCACCACCAATGCCGACAGTCAAAGCACCAAGCGCACTCCAATGTTCTGTTGCCATATGCTCCCCTTATGTATTCACCAGCGATGCAATTCCAGCCGCATCCCAGATCGCGTTGATGTTCCCGCCATCAGGTGTCACAGGAAAATCAGCGGATTCATCGTAATAGAATACGATGGCATCTGTAGTCGCATTGCCCGTGTCGATGTAACCGAGCACTGCACCCAGTGGCGGCCCGGCAGGCACAGCAGGAAATACCGAATCATCGGCATTGAACACGCCATTTGTGAATGTCTTGTTGGCAAGTGTCTGTGGTGTGCCCACCTGAGCGCCGGCTGGTACTGACGATCGGAATTGATGGCTTGCGCTGAATGTGTACTGTGCAGTGTCAATCATCACTGCCTTGACGGTGACGCTATTCAGATAAGCCGAGAGCATTCCTTCGAGTGCTTTGGTATACCACGTTGACGCCATAACCTGTTACCTTTGCGAGCTGTCGATTTCTAAACTACTTTTTCTTATCCTGCGGGGTTGGCACAGAACTCCCCGGAGGCGGGTTGTACCCCGGTTTCATTCCACCACCCGGTTCAATCGGATGCGCGGGATAAACTGGAATGTAAATGGGGTGTGAAGGCTCCAGTGTCATATCCGGTGGAACTGTATCAGGCGGCAGTTCAATCGGGTGTGACGGATACACCGGAATGTAGATCGGATGTGCCGGAGTTCCTGGCTCACCACCCGGTGCGATCGGATGCGTCGGCACTCCCGGCTGGCCACCCGGCGCAATTGGATGAGTTGGCACTCCCGGCGGCGGCCAATAGATTGGGTGCGCTGGTTGCCCCTCATCCGGCCACGATGCTACCCCAATAATGTGAATCGGTACGCTTGGCATGATTCTTACTCCTTTTTGTGTTCAGGCCACCTCAACAGGTAAGCGCCTGCGCGCCCATAGGCCCATTTCCTTGCAGTGCGCAGTAACCTGCGAGGCGCTGATCCCGCGCCCATTGACGCTCACATCGTGATGATCAGCAGCCTTTGCTGCCTTGATATCCCAGGCATCGCACACCGCGCGCTGTGCGGCTGTCGTCGTATAGGTGCCATCTTCGTCGACATAATGCCCAAGGCAGGCTGCAATCTCACTTGATGACAGCGCTGGATGCTTTGCCGTTTGTGCAAATAATTCGACGTACTTTATCGCCTGTGCCTGAGTCATGATTGCTTTGGCGATCTGACTGCTTCGCCTTCAGTCATCGCGCGCCTTCTTTCGCAGTCGCGCTTTGGCTTTCTCCGGCTCATCGATGGCCTTGGTGTCAGGCGGCTCTGCAACTGCTTTCAGTTCGAAATCATCATCGAGGATTGGGTATTTCTCGAGCTCTGATTCTTCGATCTCGCCGCCTTTACCAACCAGCAACTGACGGGCAAGCGGGTGCCTGTCGCGCACGCGCTTGCCATCGTCCGTCTTCCACCATCGCTCAGTGCTAACAATTTTCATTACGGTGTCACAATGTCGGCATTCACGAATGCAGATGGCCTGCGAATGGCCAGTGCCAGGCGCGCTTCACATACGATCGTCTGCTGGTTCTTGATGAGGTCATCGTTCTTCAGCCCCACGATGAACGTCACACCCCAGCGTTCATAGATCGTGCCATAACTGAAATCAGCAACAATTGCGAAGCCGGCAGCCTGGTTGACTGACATGACCACCGGAATGCCCCAGATGCGCATGACGCCCGCATCTGTTGGTGAGCCAAAGGCCCAGACACCATTGACTGTTATCGTACGCACTCCCTGCCAGTCAGCCGGATTCATAACAATCCCGGTTGGATAGCCCGCACCGACGTTGACGACCTTGCCAACCGCATTCGCGAGCGTAGTCAGCGCATCAGTCGTGAATGCCTGCGTTTGAATCCCGACTGTGTTGAGGATCCCGCGTATTTCCGGTGGTGTGCCCGACCCTGAAATCAGCTTCTCGTCAATCTTGAGAAGCAGCATCCTGCGCAAATCATCCTCGAGCACTGCGCGCAATTGCGGGATATCATCAAGCGCCTGGAGCGTAACTGCAGTCCATTCGGCCACTGTTTCAATTGGCGCATCAACAGGCGCCCAGCGCGGCTGCACTTCAGGCTTGGCCGCACCTTCTGCGATGAATGCGGCATTATTCGCAAGCGGCATCGTTGCCTGGAAGAAGCGCACTGAGCCCGATTGCACCGGAACTACCCGAAAAAGATCATAGACATTCGCCATTGCGCTGTAATGCGGCGACAGGGTTGGATCAGTTGTGCGCGGTCCAAACTGCGCTGACGTTATCGGATCGCCCGCAGCCTTGATCGTGCCAGGTATTTCAACGGTGTAGTGGATGCCCTGAAAGTGATGCGACTTTGCGGCTGCCTGATACTGCTGCGATTCAAAGAATCCATCGAACACAGTCTTGGGCTTCTGCGAATAGAGCCACTTATCGAAAAGCTCTGACGGCACCGCCTTCATGCCCCATCCATTCGTGGAGCTCGTGGATGATTGCGCGAATTGAGCGCCATTCTTGAGCGCACGATCAGTGCCGCCAAAGGGCACCGGCATGAGCTCTTCCTTCTGCTGCTTCTCGGCTTCCTGCGCAGCCTTGCGATCTTCCGCAGCCAGATCAAGCGCTCTTGCACTGGCGAACTGCTTCTCAATTGCGCTCAGATCAACGTGCATCTTCTGCGCCTTCTCGATGTCCTCGGCTGTTGGCTTCTCAATTGCTGTTGCCTTTACGAAATCATCGCGCAGCGCATTCAGCCGCTCGCCCAGTTCAGTGGCTAGTGCCATGTCACTCTCCTTTGGTGATGCCTGCGCTGTGGGCGAGGCGGATTAACTGTAAACGCCGCATCTCAATGCAGCGTGCTTCAATATCTTCGGTTTCGACTGCTTTCAGGCTGGTGATATGCGCAAGCGGGTTTGCAGGCACTGCCACAAGTGCAACCTCGTGCAGATCAAGTTCTTTGAGCAAACGCACGCCATCCTGGTAATCATCGCTCTTGACGGCATACCCGATCGACATAGCGATCTGCTTGCCCCGCTCTGCCCGCTCACGCACAAGCTGTCGCATAGTCTGTGCATTTGGTGTTGAATGGAATGTGCCACGCACAACCAGACCCTTGGCTGACTCTTCGGCGCTGTCGATTGTGCCAATCGGCTCACGCCAATCGTGCGCATTGGTGAGGAAGCCACGCAGCGCGAAATCAGCAAGTGTCAATGCGAATGCGCCAGGCAGGATGCGCTCACCCTGGCGGTCCACATTGCCAAAGACTGCCGCGAGCCCCTCAAACGTTCCCGGCCCGGCATCATCACCGAATGCTTTGAATTCTGCGGAAAATTCGCGCTTATCCAATGTGTGGTCCTGAAAAAGTGAAAGCGCGACCAACTTTCTTCTGCTCACTCGAAGAGAGTTGGTCGCGCTCATCTGACCATTTTGCCGAATATGTCGGCAGCCTTGATTTAGTTCGCCTTGAGCTTTACACCCGTCAGCCGCTTTTCGTCAAGTGGTTTCGTCTGGGGATGCCATGCCGTGCGGGTTCGGCAATCGCCGCAAAGCACGAGTACAGGGCGAAGGAAGCGGCCAGTTGCAACGGCTGCAGGTGCGCCGCACTGGTTGCAGTGGATAGTCTCAGGCTGCTCTTTGTTTTTCACTTGCTACGTTTCAACGCTTCGGATTTCGCTGTTCGCGTTCGCGCTGCTCGCGCTCCCGCTGTTCGCGTTCCAGTCGCGCTTTCTCAGCGTCCGGGTTCGGTTGCGGGCTTTTTGGATCGTTCGGGTACTTCGGGTCGTTTCTCGGATCTTTCTCCTGTTGCATTCTCATTTCCTCCTAGTGCGGTTAGTTCGGGAGGAAGCATTCCCACTTGAAGTTACTTCGCCTTCTTAGGCAGCGGCTTCGGAATGTTCGATGTCCGCTTAGGTGGTTTTGTCTTGTCGACCGTGCGTGTCTTCTGAGACGGTTTCTTTGCCATATCGCATCACCTCCCTTCGACTACCAGTGTCTCATGCAGCTCGCTCTTCCTCACTCCCTGGCTTTCGCGTTTCGATTGTGCAGCGGCACCTGCCAGCGCATGGCGTCTCACCAATCGGCAATACATCCTCAAGCGGCACCCACCCACGCGCCGCTTCATCAAAGCACTCCTGACAGTGACGAGCATCAGGCTCGAGGAAGCGCCGCCCCTGCTCCATCCCTGCCTCTTTGTCACGCACCACGATCGTGTTCTGCCAGGTTGAATGTATCTGCTCAGCATATTGTGATGAGCGATTGAGTATCTCAGCCGGGCTCACCTGTCCCGCTGCCATCTGCGCGGCCATTCGCACCTCGTATGCAGTCTCACGCGCAATCACCTGCTGCACCTTTGTCCAGATCGAAACTGTAGTCTGCGCAAACCCGCCTGCACCAAAGACTGCCATCGCTTCGTGCGATACGTTGATCAGGCGCTGCATCTCGCGCTGCCACTCGCGTGGCTCGAGCTTGCCAATGCGCTTTGCAATGCGCGCTACATCTTCCTGAAATTCATCAGGCACGAATGCTTCAACGATTGCGGTCATACTCCCAGGTATTTCGATCTCCGCACCCACAAGGCGAATGTCATTCTCGCGTTTCCAGTCAAGGAGCGAGACGCCACATGCCATGACATCTGCACGGTGCGCGCGCTCAGCTGCTTCCTGCCACTCACGCAGTTTGCGCGCTGGCACAATGCGCCCGCGCTTATCGCGATAGACGCGGCGCTCAGGATCCCAGGTGAAGTTGCTTTGAGGCATGCTCAGTTCTCAATCTTCGCATCAAGCAGCGTTGTAGCTTCATCCGGCACATTCTCGCGCCACCAGCGCCTGATCTCATCAGCATCTTTCTGCGTTGGATTATACGCATACCCGAATTGCTTGAGCTCAGCTTCTGCTCCATCCTTCACGAATCCCGGCATCTGCGGTGGTGCAAGCTCATCACCCTCGCTTCCTGGATGCGGATCCATCCCCATTGCCGCACGCGCTTCATTGCGTGTGATCAATCCTGACTTCCACTTCATCACCTCGCGCTCAGCCACATCCTTCTCGTCGGCCTGAAGCGCCCATATCTCGCTGGTATCAAACTCCACCCACTGCCCATTACCATAACCACCAAACTCCGGCAGCAGATGATTCGTGAGCTCAGTTGCAAAGAGCTTGAGCGTTGGTATCACAAACGACTGCCAAGCAGCCTCGAGCGCGGTCTGATAGTTTGAATACGTAGCGTGATCTTCGAAGCCAAAGCCCAGCACCAGTGCAGGAATGCCAAGCACTGCGCATACGCGCTCTTCGGGTACTGAATGCGTTTCAGTCAATGCCATCTGCGATGGATTGAATGCGAGCTGCGTAATGTCCATCGGGCTCGAGAACACTGCGGGCGTGCCACGCATTGCACCTGTAGTCGACGCCACGAGCGCTGCCTTCACCTTGTCCTGGTCAATTGTGAATACGCTATCGGCATTTGGCTTCGGACAAACGACGTAAGGTGGTATGCCAAGGTTCACAAGACTGGTGCGCGAATACGCCATTGCAGATTCATCAGCCAGCACCTCATCGACAAGCGCACGCACTGGCGAAAGGCCCAGTCGATGATTGTCAGGATCAAGCCCATAGCGAAAGTGGATGATGTCCTCGAGCTCGATGCGATAAGGTGCGCCATCAGTCTTGACCTCGTAATGCGAAATGAACTCACTGCCATCAACCGGCCATTGTGGTGAAACGAGATCGGAATGTAAGAGCCACAGTTCGCGCACTTCACCGTTCGCATTGCGCCGCTTCAAGAGATACACATTCCCATTCACAAACCAGTAATAAGCAAATGCCTTGAGCATTGTTGCGCCGGAATAGTACGGATTTGGTTTCTCCCACAGTATCGCCAGCGGATGATCGTCAACGGGTGTCCATTCATCAGGCGCATCAGGCGCAAGCACCTGCACGGTCGGCTCAGCAAACACAGTACCCGCCCAATTGACCGCCGACATAATCAGCGACGACTCGGTGAGGTTGGGCTCAGCAAGCGAGACGACGTTCGTTTGTGATGGCCAGTCAGGCCAGAACACCTGTGCGCCAAATGAGCGCGTGGCGGATGGATAAGCAGGAAAGCGGAATGCCTGGTATGCAGCTTTAACGCGTTCAATGATAGCCATAATCACACCACCGTAATCTCAACCATGCGTTTCGAAATCATCAGTTCAGTGAATCCATGCACCATTGCATCGAGCCTGTTAGGTGATTCGCCGCCTGGTTGCCATGAGCACATCTCGTCCTCAAGTTCCGGAAAGCACCCCACGTGATGGATTCTCTGCTGTTGATAAAATGAACTGATCGGCTCAGCCCGCGTCAACTTACCACGGCTGGCATGCACTCCGCGATAGCTGACGCTTGGATCAATCGAAGCGATAGTCTGTCGCACCATCTCGCCACCCTGATTCGTCTCAGCAACAAGTCGATCAGCTTTCCACTTGTGATATGCCGTGACCGCTTCCCTTGCCCACGCATGCGGCGCGCCCTGCAGCGATACATCATCGAGCAAGTACCCCTGCCCATCAGCACCAATCCCCTGCACCGTAATCCCGCATTCATTCCCGCCACTCGTTGCGCTTGGATCGACGCTGACAACAATGCGCGTAAGTTCAGGTGCACGCATCACCCTCGCATCTTCGATCTCATCACGTGTCCACAGTGCATCCGGATTGTCATCAAGAATCTCTGCGCCCAATTCCTGTCGGCCAATGCGCGTGCCTTCATACAGCCTGTACAGTTCACTTCGCACAGACTCGTGCAGGTACGGATTGTCCTGCGTAGTTGCGCGTGTAACGACAGTACCCGGATCCTCGAGCAAATGCTTGAGCAGAGTTCGCGGCTTGGGTGTAGTCGAAATGATTACACGCGGCCTATCCCCGAGCCGCAATCCAAGCCGCATATTCGTCCAACAATCATCGAGCTGTCGCGCGGCTGCCATCTCTTCGAACCACACGAGGTGATGCTGCGGCCCACGCAAGCGTTCAGCATCATCAGGCGTATGTGCACCAAACAACGTGCCCTGCGCGCCATTCGGCCAGTGCAGCTCACCCCACGAGCGATTGAACTTTACATTGCGATTGAAGCTGAGGATTCCGGTGACACCTTCAACACAAGTCTTGCGCGCATCACCAAGCGTTGGTGCAATGATTGCGATGCGATGACCGGGATTGGCTCGAGCGTACGTGTCAACGTAGTGTGCATTGGCGAATGTCTTGCCACCACCACGACCTGCAAGGAGTATCCAGCGCAGCCAGTCACCATCAGGCGGGACCTGGTGCGGAAGCAACACGTAGCGTGGTGCGAGTCGTCGTCGCCTGCGCAGTTCGAGCTCAACCGATGCTCTCTGCGCTGGCGAGAGCTTCCAACTCTTCGTCACTGAGTTCCGTAACATTCACGTCCTCGATGTGAATGTGCTGATGTTCGCGCCAGTTGCGCCGGCACTTGAGATAGAAAATTTGCGCAGTAGTGTTGCCCTCGAGTGCGGATTCAATGAGTGCATTCTCGATCGCATCACCTGTTGATTCACGTGCATCATGCAATGCCTTTGATGCTTCCGGAGATTTCTTAATGCGCACGGCAATGGGTGTCCATGATCGATTACATGCGCGAGCAACGGCAGCAATATTGCCACGATGTTGATGGATCAATTCGATCAATCTCTTAATGGGCACCGGCATATTTTATAATCACTATTCCCACTATCTATGCTCAAACCTCTCCTCCATCGCTATGCGATACGCCTCATACGCTACACCTTCCGATGGCGATTCGCATATGGGCCCGAATTCATTCACGTAGTTATACACGCACTGATCATCGAAGATCATCGAGCCGCGAATCAGATCAGGTCCGCCAAAACACACATATGCCTGCCGCGCTCCAGTGTCACGGCGCAATTGCTGCAAGAGCAATACAAGCGAATCCACATTGTGCTCTTCACTCTTCGGCTTCACTTCAAACCAGGCATTCCAATCTTCGATCCAGAAGTCCGGTAAGTATGCCTTGCGGCGCACGATGAATCCTTCAGGTTCATACTCCCAACGCACTCCGAGTTCCTGAAACATCACCGCCCAGCGCGCCTCAGTGCGTGAGCGAAAGTAACGCCCGGCATATCGCGTCTGGATGACGCGACCAACGCGAGTGTCAGTTGGAACTGAGCGCGGGAGGTTCATTCGCTTGCTTCCTTCTCGAGCGCGGCGAGTTCATCCTCAACCGCAACGTGATAGCCCTTGAGCCATGCATCAGCACCTCTGCCTGAACTGTACGACGGTAGCCGCTTCTCAACCCGCTCCACGAATGCGCGGATAGCATCCAGCTTGTACTGCCGCGCTTCGTCCTCAGTCAGAATCACAAGCTTCACTGTCGGATCAATCGGCTCACTCATATCGCCAGTGTCTTACCTGCAAGCGCAAATGCAAGCGCAAACACTCCCGCAGCAAACAACAATCGCCCAAGTTCGCTGATCTTCGGATTGGTCGATAGCGCATACGCCAGCGCTCCTAGTATCGCAAACGCAATTGGAATCAGCATCGTCATCATCACGTTTCTTCCTTCCTGAACGTTCGCTCGAAATAATCAAGCGTAATCGGTTCGGTGAAATAGTGTACGTCGCCTTTCTCGTTGCATGCCTTGCAGCGATATGTGCGCTCATGTGTTCGGTGCCTGGCGCGCGGCAGATGTATGGGTCGCATTGCATGGCACTTATCGCACTCGAAGATCCCATAGACAAGCGAGTCAGGATTCATTTCCTTCAACACGCTCCCAGATCACCGAATGCTTTCGCTTGCGCCACTCCGGTTCGCGATACGGCTGCGCTGATCGCTTCTCAGCCGGTGCAGCAGAACACGCGCACGGTCGCGCAAAAGTATTCTCGCCATATGAATCCGGCACTTTCTGTGCAAGCGTCTGCCATCCAGCACCTTCGCAGTAATAGCACGAATCCTCTGGCGCTTTCAGTGGCTGGTACCGCTCGCGCCGATTCTCACGCATCTCCTCAACGATGCGCACTGAGAGCTGATAGAGCTCGCCTGGCTGTAATGCCGCACGCACCGTTCGCTCACGCAGCGCGCGATAGTAGCACTCAGTCAAGCGGTCCTCGGGTATCGGCTCACACACGTGAGCCCATTCCGCAACCTCGCGTTTCAAGTCCTCGTCATCAAGCTCACGAGCTCCCGCCCTGCGCCTTGTTGAGATCACGATCTCGGACAAGGTCTTGAACCACTTTGTCGATTTTTGCGTTCGTTCGGTCATCATCCCTGGCATTCTCCTTTCGTCGCGGGAACTCACGATTCAGCCATCCAAGAAACTTTTTAGGCGTTGGTTGGATTCCTTCGATTTCGCACGACACCTGATACGCTGCGAATGAACGTCTCACATCGCGATCCGCGTAAATTTCACGATCCTGAAGATCATCGAAAAATGCATCAGAAAAATCCTGTGTGTGTGTGCTTTTGCTGCCCTCCAAACCCTCACACACACTACCTAATTTTCTACTTACCAATTCCTCTTCTTTTGAAGATGAAGATGAAGATGAAGATGAAGAGAAATTTACATCAGCGTTACCGCGCTGCTTTTCGCGCAACCGACGAACTCGTAACTTTGTGGATTCTCTTGACTTGTGTTCCCTTTGCATACGCCTGTTGACTACCTGTACATTTTTGTTACCAAACGTTACATGCGCGGTTTTTAATCTATTTAGCTCATCAAGTGCGCGTCGCATTGCACGCGTATTACAGCCACAAATTTGAGCCAATTCCTCTACTGTTCCAGAGACGATTCCGGTCCGTCCGTTCTCATGCATTGCGCACAGCAATTCGATCCAGGCACCACGTGCTGCAAGAGAACATTTGCGTAGCTGCGGATCCTTCTTCCAGTCGCCAGGATAAAAGAGAAAAGCTGGTAACTTCGGCGCTGGCCGCTTTGACATGTGGTTCAGTCATCTAGTGAGGTGAGAGTGTTAGTGGATTGCTCCCGCGGGCGGGGCATTTAATTTTCGGCTGCTCGTCTTGCTATATCTGCGGAGACAAGCGCTTCGGCGTCTTGTAAAACTCCTTCCGGAATTTCAAAAGGCAACGGCAATTGACGCCCGCTATTCCGCTTGTATAAGACAAAGCCATAGGCAGTGCTTTCAATATATGCCAGGCCCATCTTTGCGAGTTTCAATGTAGTTTGGCGTAATTGAGGAGTCGTCATATTCAGCATGTCTTTGCGAATCAGTGCGCCCGGCACAATATTGCACCCGTCATCTTCCATATTCTTGACGTCCTGCTTGTTCGCTATCGTGGAAGCTATCGGTGGCGCCCCTCGTCCGGCTGCCCGAATACCAGCAAACTCCTGGAAGAATGCGCTAATATCCTGACGCAAACCTTTAAGCGTTAACTGCTGCTGGAAGAACCTATCGTAACCAATCGTTTGGAAGTAATTGATAACTTCCCTCGTAGCCGTGGTCTTGCCTTGCACCACAAGCGATTGAATGTAAGATCGTGCCTTGCGGCGCATTTCTTTCTTGCGGTCTTTCATTGTCGGGCGAAATTTAGCTGACACGGCTTAAACCTCCTTTTGCTTTGCGCAGTTCTGGTCGTTTCTTGTAGATGGCGTCACGCCACTCTTGAAGATCAATGGAAAATTCATCAATCATTCCCAAAAACCATTCATCTTCGTGCGGTGTAAACTCGGCAACAGCTTCTGACGGCTTGCCCATTACGCCTCCCGCTTCGAAGATTTTCGCCACCTTATGAAACTCATTAAGCCACTTCCGAATACGTTTGATAGTTTGAACTTCCGGAGCGTTTGAAACCTCTTCGTGGAGTTCGGCAACGCTGTCAGGACGTATATCTGCTGGAATGCGTTCTAGAATGCGGGCCTCGCGTTCCTCGCGTCGCTTTTCCTGTTGCAGTTCTTTGACCTGTTCTTCGGCTTCGTGCAACGTGACTTCGCCGTTCTTCAATGCTTGGTAAAGGTCAGGGGCTTCGTTGGCAACAAGTCGAGCTTTAACGGCAGAATCCCGCGACACACCCATGAGTTCCGCCGTTTCTTCCAAGGAAGGAATTCCTTCTTTGGCATGGTTGCCCCCATGCGTCGCTGTTGCTAATTCCTGGGCAATTGCACTCCGTTGCCCTGTCGTCAGGTGTCTGCGATGCAGATTCATTGAAACAACAAAATCAACGGGCGAGGCTTTTCCTGGATAGAATCTGTGATAGTTGGGTTGTATGCCCAATTCGTTACAGGCACGCCAGCGATTGCGCCCGTCAAGCACCTGGTCTTCATAGATCCATATGGGATTCTTAAGCCCATATTGTCGTATGTCTGCCTTCAGTGCTTCGTAGTCCTCATCCGTCATCATCGGAAAAATATTTGCAACTGGATGAAATTCCATCACTCACCCTCATCCCTATCGTTCAAACTCGATCGCGGCACATACTGCGTGAGATATGCCGCCACGCTGAAGCCACCGAGCGCTACGCCGGCCACGATCCCCACGACCATGCCCACCACAAACCAGATCACAGCTCACTCCGGTAGCGATTCCGCGCCCAATCATCGCGCCGCACCTCGTAGGACATATCGCGCTCATACGACTCAACCCAGAACGAAAGCTGCTCAGCAACAAAGATGAACATGGCAGTGGCACCCATAACTGCGCCACACAGGAATGTGCCAATCAGCCACAACATTGCTGGTTCACCTGCGCCGCCTTGCTGCACGCGCCCTTGCTGCGCGCACGTGATGATCCGATGGCTGGTTGATCAGCCAGACAACCAGGACCATTGCTGCGCCGATACCTACAAGCACGATAGTCGCGTAAAGGATCATCTCAATTGGTCCGAGTGCCATATCGCCTTCACGTTCGCGCGGAAGAGATTTAGCCACCCTCAACTGCTGCTCGTTGCCACGTTTGACAGCTGAGCGATATTTCTCTCCCGCGCGAATCCGGGGGGCGCATTGATCGTGCGTGAGCACCCGAATCCTTCCCCGATCACCAGCTTCCCCTCAGCCCTGATTTGCAATTGAACAAGAGGAGAGAAGCCAGTTACGTGATACCGAGCGCTCACGCACGAATCTCATGGGGCCATTCAACATTTTCACCAGTCAGCGTTGTGCACTCTACAAGGAGCGCTTTCCCAATCTCGAGCTGCGACGCCAGGATCATCTGAAGCACCAGCAGGCACTGCTCTTCGAGTTCTGGATTCTTCGTAGCTTCAAGGTGCATCAAAACCTTCGTACGCTTCGTCTCGAGCGCTTCCTGCTGATCAATCAAATCCTTGAAGTTTGCGCTTAGTTCCAATCCCTTTCATCCGCCAAGCGAGCGCCTTAAGGCGCCAAGCTCAACTACCAGGCCATCAACTATCTCCTGCAATCGCGCGCGCCCGTCGCGGCAATGCGACAGGTCGCGATGCAGCTCATCAATCGTTGCCTGACGCACCCATGCAGCCACGAAGAAGCCACCAGTGAATGCAGCGGCAATCAGCGCGACTATGATGAGTGCGAGTTTCACGGCGCTATTTGATCCTGATGCTTTTGCCTCTCTCGCCAAGTTCCGCAAACGGTAATTGCTCACCCGCCTCGAGCATTTCACGGATCATCGGATTCATTGGCTTGCGCACAAACTCGATGAACTCATCCGGAATTGATTCAAGCGGTGCAGTGATGATCAGCGGCGCTATCCCGCCGTTCTGTGCAGCTGTCACGCGAAAGCGCGCCGTTTCGAGCGTCTTGATGGCATGCACTTCGAAAAAGCTCAGCAGCCGGCCCTTGAGCCGGTCAACCGTATTCGCGTCAATCTGTGCCCGTTCCGCCAGCCGCTTCGCTTCTGCCTTGCGCGCATCGCGCCGCGCTTCCAGTTCGCGGATCAGCCCGCAATAGTTATCCACCTTGTCGCGTGTTGCCTTGCCAGTCTCTTCGAGCCAGGCATCAATCGCAGCTTCAGCGACTTCATCCGGGAGCTCCCCACCGCATTCGGTGAGAAGCTCTTCGAGTGCGGAAAGATCCGCGGAGATTTGATAGAGTGTCGCGCTCATCGGGCCGCCCCACCTCTTCGATCCATCTCAAGCCGTGCTGCCCAGTCCTCGAATTCCTCGATACACGCAACCATCTGCCCCTCGTTGAGGTCAGCGCGCTTGTCAATGCCCACCAGGTCTTTCATTCGTGCCTGAATGTCAGCATTCGAAATGCCATATTTGCGCAGTTCGCGAATCAGCCGATCAAGATCAGTCACAATCTGAATGAGCTTCTCACGCCCATTGCCATTTGGTTTCTTTTCCGGTTCGATGAGTGCTGGCTGCTCCGGCTCGTGCAGGACCACATCAGGTATCGTTTCGATTTCGCTTTCATCCAGGAAGCCGAGCCCGCATATGGAAAGCGTTACGCGCCGCTTGGATTTAGTCTCCGCCTTCATAATCGCATTGCAGAGCAGATCGCCTTTAAGGTTGCCGATTGACACTGCGCCAATTGATTCATCGGTCCTGCCTTCAGGCGTCGTTGCGCGTGCCGTGACTATGTAGACATCGTTGATATGCTCGCGGCTTACGATCTGGATTGATACCTGATGGATCTTGCGCAGCTGGTCAGTGGCATCGCGCCGCGCGTATAGCGTCAGCTTGCCGTTCAAGGTGATGTACTGAAATGGCTGCGTAAGCGGGTTCAAACCAAGAGTTCGACAGGTTGCGTTGTAATAATTGATCCGGTCCTGGCTTGAGAGCTTGTGCAGATCACCGGTTGCAAGCACGCGCTCGATGATGGCGGCATACTCCTGGTGCTCACTTTGAGTTGCTATTGCTGTATTCAATTTGTTAGATTCTCCCTTGTTGATCATTAGGTGTAGTGACTCACCCGCGCGGCGAGCGCGGGTGTTTTCTTTTATGCTGATCGCCTGAAAGCTTTCTTCGGATCGAATGGCCGTTCAACCTGGCGGTTGATCCAGTCCCTGACATCCTGCTCACGCCACCTGAGCTTGTTGCCGAACTTGATGCGCGGCAGAGTCTTTGTACCTCCGCCGCGCACATAGATCGTTTTGACTGCCAGACCCGTAATCTCGGCCACTTCTTCGATCGTCAGAAGCTTATCGATCATTGCTTTAGCTCCCTTCCAACCAGCATCCATTTTTAGAATGGCCCTGACATCGCGCCAAAATAATAAAGCAGACAAATCAGAGCAAAGATCACCAGGACGGAGCTGATGAGCGCGATGAGCATTTTGCGGTTTTGGCTTGTCATCGCTTCAGTTCCCTTTGCCAGCGTGCCATCTGCTCGTGCCGCTCGCTGGCAGTCACTGGCCCTTCGCCTTCAAGCCGGCGCTCGTAGACCGCTTCTGCCCTGTTCTGCTCATAGCTCCCCTGGCACTGGTCATCGCAGAAATAGCGCTCGTAATCCTCATCGTAGATTCCGCCTTCAGCCCACAGCTTGTGGCAGAATTCGCATTCCGGTTGATCCTCGCGCCATTCCTGATATCGATCATTTCTGATGTCAGCTTCGAGCTCTTCTCTTGTCATTGGGCACCGCCTTCGAGCTGCCTGATCTCTGCTTCGATCGCAATCTGGCGTGTGTTGCACTTAATCAATCCCGCACAGTGCAGCTCCTTGGTGCCATCGAGTGCGCGATACTCTTCCTTGAGCTTCGCGAGCTTGAGCATGCTTTCCACCATTGCCAGCCGTGCCCTGCACTCAGCCAGGCGCTCGTTC